>Ga0208161_1000912_pt1 | contig 16348 bp, 36 predicted proteins | sample CB_VirMetaG_3_FD_184538 | JGI IMG/M metagenome (GOLD analysis project Ga0208161, IMG submission 184538) | Freshwater to marine saline gradient viral communities from Chesapeake Bay - CB_1508_1S Viral MetaG (SPAdes) (version 4) | ecosystem: Environmental > Aquatic > Marine > Coastal | place: USA...
GTCGTATACCTGAGCTATCTTATCTGAGTATGAATCAACTCTAACAAAGTCAACATTAAGGGCTTGCTTGAACTGCTCTTCGATTGACGGAGCTTCTGACTGAGCTGTGTGCTTCTTCCAAAAGTCGGTAGCCATTGCGTATTCCCAATCTTTTGCATTTACACTACGCCAAAAGTCATAACCTTCTGAGGTGTATTGCCAAGCAATATAGAAACAACCAAACGGGTTATTGCTTGATGTTAATTCTCCCTCAGGTAACCTCCCCCGCACATACTCTGAGAGTTCTTGAGGGGCTTCCTTCATGTGTTCAGCAACTGCCTTTTGGTAATCTGTCATCTGTATCTACGATTAAAGAACTGACATAGGTAGGCATCTACATACCAATGGTCGTTCAGGTTTATTTCTACTTGAGTTAATGGGTGTGTTACAGTTACCTTGCTACCATCTGCTTTCCTGATAATCTCAGAGTAGATAGGGTCTAGTTCAATGAGCGCGTAGCTTTCGCTCTCGTAGGTAATGTTTGGCTGAGTAGACACCATAGTCTATTACGATTAGTATTGAGGTGAGTGATACGATAGCTGCTATGTTTACCGCTACCAGATAAAAGAGTTCATTGCTTGTCATACTTCATTGTTTTACCTAGCTTCTCGATGAAACTGTTGAAGTCAGTCATCATCAGGTCGTAGAGTTGCTCTAGTCTTTCAACTGAGCTTATCTTGTTGAGCTTGTTCTCAACCCAACAAACGTCTACAAACCTAATGTTTTTAGGTGACACCTGCAACTCTTCCTCTGTTATCATTGTGTTAAGTCTTTTGATAATCTTACGTTCAATGATGTAGGCTGAGGGGCTGTTCTCTGCTTTGGTACAGGATAGCCCTTCGTTGGTGAGCATCCTGCTTAGTTCTGACGGCTTGCTCATTGCAAACCTGAAGTAGGCTCTATTCATTGGGTGTGGTTAAAATGTGACTTTATCAATGCGCCCTATTATGTTGTTCTTTTGTGCATACTCTTGAACCTTTGCACGATTGCTATGCATAAAGTGATTCCATCCGTTAGGAGCATCTATGCCGTCATACTCTTGTTTAAGGTACTCTCCTTGCCTATCGTCTGTTTTTAAGATGAACTTTGTCATTGTGTTATTTGTTTATTGGTTTAACGTCAAAGGGTACTCCATCTAGGTAGTAGTCACAAGTCCATCCTACTGATTGTAGTCTGTCTTGTAGCTTCGCACATTCTTGGTATGAATCCTCATCTTCATTGAACGTACCACAAATCTTTTTGATGTGTTCGGGTAGTGCATCCCATTCTTCAGGTGTCATGGCCTAATTGCTTTTTATTAAGAACCCCGTTTCAATCCACTCCTTGATTGTCTCTGCTTTGTAGCTTGCATTTACTTCTCTTTTACTCCATCCTTTGTACTCAACAGTCCTAACTTCAATAGGGTAGTCATCATTGAATGAATGGCATCCTGTAACCACAAATGGAAGCATCTTCTTTGTTTTGTGGTATGGGCTTGTGAAAACATAGTGGCCTTTCAGTTCTTTTGCCGCTTTCTTGTTTGCTTCAAATTGTGTCATTTTCTCTTGTGTTTTGATTGTACTTCATTCCATAGACTTTCAGTTCCTGACTTGCGTCTGTTAAACCTACCATCTTTCTCCCATTCCTCAGCCTTATAGTCATCAACTGACATTGAATCAGTAGTGATACAAGACTTGATAACTCTTCTAGGATATGGAGAGTAGATGTCTACCCTCCAATGTCCGTGAGATACGAATGTTACTTGCATCCTATCTCTTTTATCTCGCCAGTTCATTACCAACTTGCTTTGTAAATGTAGCTAGGGGTATACACACCTTGCGGTAACTCACCTTCAATCAAAGCACCGTTGATGATGTCAATGGTATGTTTTAGCCCATCGAAATACCACTCATCATATTCTGTACTGCCAAAGAAGAAGCCACTTGATGTAGGTAGCAGTTCATCAGCTAGTGAGTTATCATCTAATACCTTTTGGCAAGTATCTCTCAGTTCTATGAGTAGCTGTTCTTCAACATGAATGTCTTGGCATTCGTCTACACCATCAGCACAATGTTGCACAATCCAATTGTGGATGGCGTTTGCTTTCCTCCAATATCCAACCTCTTCACGGATGTAGCACACCTTGTTAGGGTTGATGAATGGGTGTTTGTTTCCGTTAAACTTTACGGATACCTTGTACTTTTCAGGGTTGTGATTCCAGTTCTGCACATAGGCTTCACGGTATAGGTACATATCTAGTCCCATTGTTTTGGTTTTTCAGTTAAACAAATTGTTACACGCCTCAACCCACTGAGCATTGTTAAACTCAGGGATGTGTGATGATGGGAATGGTGCATCTTGAATAGATGCCCAACCTCTAGCAATGGCATAGCCTTCGCTCTCTTGGATGTATGCTGTTTGGTTCATGGTTGTTTGTTTAATTCAAATGACATTCTGTTCTTCATCTTCCTGAACTTATCTAGCACTGTACTCAGTACTGCATCAGGTGCAATGAAGCTCATCACTAGCTTAATATCATTGGTTTTAACACCGCTTGATATAGCTTGCCTCACTTCTTCTTTAACCCTGCTTGAGTTAACATCTCTAGGGGTGTGTATTAGTACCTTAGTCATGGTTTACTTGTTTATTGTCTTTGTAAAGTCGGGTGCTTCCATAAAGTCAATGACTGATATTCTCACCCTGTCATATCCGTTCTCCTCTGCCCACTTCTCACCTCTTGACTTGAGTTCATTCAGGTTTGTATACCCTCTACACGCATAGAGTATCTCTTCCTTCCAATCAGGCTCACCTTTCTTGACTGCCCAAAGCAATGTTTCCGTTTGTGCTGTTTGTGTTTTCATGGCTTAGTTGTTTTAGATTAGTACAAATAGTTTTCTTGTTTTGGCATAGTCATATATGAGCAAGCCTTTTCCCCTTGTATGTTCGTTGAACTCGTGAATATTGCCATTCACTTTTGTTTCTTTCATTAGTTTTCTAACGTTTTGAATGAACTCTTCAGGTGTATCCGCTGCCTTGAATGCCATCCAAAACTTGTGGTCATTCTTAAACTTCCACATATAGTAATTGAGACCAAGGTTTTTTATCTCGTCCCATAGCTGTTCATACGTGAACACAACTCTTTGCCAAGAGGCTGGATATACACCCTCTTCTTTTCTTACCACTAAGAACTTTAAGTTTCCTATGTAGTATATTCTGTGAGTGTTTCTTTTCATGGCTTAGTTGTTTGCTACTATTTTTACTTCATGCAATCCGTTTGGATACACGCTCACGTTAGTGTACTCATCGTACAGTTCAGTTCTCAAGTCTTGTGCTGCTTGAATATCCTCCTCTGTTACATAGGGGAGGGTGAACACTACTTCTTTCTTCATGGCTTGTTAGTTTAAGGGGCATTGCTGCCCCTGTTATTAGTTGATTTCACTCATCTCCATTAGTTCATCCTCAGTAAACAGTCTACACATGGCCTCATATTCTTTGCATACAGCCTTGTATATTCTCTCTGCTGTTCTGCTGTCGGTGTCGTATCCGAACTCCCCGCAGAAGTCTTCAAACGAACCTACATCATACTTCTGAACACAGGCTAACACATCGTACATGGTAGGCTCTTCTGCTCCTGCCGCAATGCTCTGGCCGAACTTGAAGGTGTATGATTTACGCCCTCTTTGCAGTCTCAACTTGAAGATGTGCCTGCTTTGTTTGTCATCATGGAAGTATTTACCGTAGTCAGTGTCAACTACGGTTAGCTTCACATTGTACTTGTTAGCAAATTGATTTGCTTGTTTTTGATATTCGCACATGGCTTTGTTGTTTTATGGTGTTGTTATTCTTCTTCGTCAGATATACCCAATGATTCAAAAATCCAATCCTCTTCAAACCAAAGGATGTCATTTAGTTGTGTGTCTGTTAGCCCGTCAGGATACAGTTCTTCGATAAGGCTATCGAACTCATCACACAAACCTTCGTCAATGATACGCTTCTGTGTGTCTACTGCTCCACTCCATGCGTTTAAGTTGAGGACGCTGATGTCTGAATGTACTTTCATGGTGTTTGTTGTTTACTGTTTGCAATGTTAGTTGTTGATTGTTAAGCCCAAGTTAAATACCCGTTAAGGTATATTGGGCTTGCCTCTTGTTCTTGCGTGAAGAACTCGTGGAGGTCTTGTGCTGTTGTTTTCATTGCTTACTTGTTTATCCGCAGTAGTTAATACACCACTCATTGAATGATTGTACTAACTGCCTGTTATTATTCATTTCAGTTGAGTAGTCTGATAAGTTGATGTACTTATCTTCTAGCTTTCTCACTTCTTTCTGTCCGAAGTTTTCGTACAGTCCTTTTGACTTAGCTATTTTAATTAGCTTGGTTCTCTCTCTTGAGATTGCTGCTTCTAGTTTCATGGCTTTGCTTTTCTTGCTTGTCTGAATGTTGGATAGTTGCCTATGTATGAGCCTGCATACCTTACCCAATAGGTGTCACCATCTTTGAGTATTGTTCTCGGATTGGTTTCAGATGTAGCCCTTACATATCTGTTGAGCCTACTTTTTCTGATTTCTTTCATGACTTTTTGTTTAAGGTTGACAAACAACTCTTGTCACATCAATTATGTGGCAGTTTGGGACATCCAAATAACTGATGTACAAAGTCTTTTCTGTTCTTTCAATATATACCTTTCCACCTGCTTTGCTTGCAAGAAACTCCGCATCTGACACAGCATTGTCAAATAGTTCTTCAACAGACCTTGTTGTAACTACAAAGTTGCTGTTCTTTATTTTGCCATCAACATGATAGCATTTTAGTACGTCAATCTTAGTCATGATACTTCTCCATTTATCTGTTAAACATTGGCATTTCAACATTCGCAATACCATGCTCTTTGTCACGGCAAGCAAACGCTATGTAATTAGCCTGTGAAGGCTTACCGAATGCGTACCACCAAGTACCGTCTGACTTTTGCCAAACAAAACCTTTGATGCGTCTACCGTCTTTGACTAGGTGTTTCATCTTTCCTGTTTTACTTGTTGAATAGCCCACCAAAGGAGGGCAATGACTACTACTTCCATTTGCTGTTGTGTTTAGTGGGCTATGGTAGTCACGAACTACCTGTGGACGTTATCCAATAGCCCCTTTGATTAAAAGTTTAGTATGTACTCCCGTCCCTTTCTAATTATTGTAGTGAAGTATTTGGTTCTGAGCTTCATTAGCTTATCACCCTCTACTGTACAATCTTTCGTATTATACCAATCACTATTGACGCTATAGCACGATTTTCCGCTCTTTTCTACGGGCTGAGTGGATGCTTCTAAATAATAGTGCTCATTCATTGTATTGTAGTAATAAATCATAAAATTTTGACTCATGTTTAGTCTCAGTCCTAATTCTGAAAGATTTTTCTTCATTTCGTCTAGGCTGATATACTCAATACCTGCGTCAATCATCCTTTGCTTCTCCATTTCAGTATCTTCAAACTGAATTAGCTTAAGGTTTTTCTTCATTGATATTTGCTTGGCCATTTCAAACCTGCTTTTGATTAAACGAAAAAAGCCCGACCAATTAAGGACGGGCTAATTAAACTACCTTAAGCCTGTACTTTCAGGCTGCTTTTTTCAGTTGTGTAGGCTTTGCCCCTGCCTTGGCCATACGACCAACAAGAGATTCAACAAGCCAAAAAGAGTATTTCTGACTTTTGTCAACTCTTGCCTGTTCCTTTTCAGTTAGGTAGGGCAATAGGTTTGCAGGCGTTAACTGAGCTTGAGAAACTTTACACGCCTTGAGATACTCTTTGCCGTGTTTCTTCATTTGCTTGATACAGAAGCTCAAAGAATGAATTTCATCTTTGTTTGCCTTGTTGGCTGCAATTTTCGCGTTCATCAATTGCTTGCCTGTCATTGTTGGTTTGATTAGAGTAGCCATTGTTATTTGGTTTTAAGTTAGACAATTAGCTGTTAACGGGTACGGACTCGAACCGCTCAATATGTTTCAATTGTTCCATGTTTAACCCGTTATAGGACAGACAAACCCGCGTTCCCTCACTTACCATTATACACCCGCGTTGCACTATTGCCCGCCTGTATTATTGCGTATAATCTCTTAAAGTAAGTATACCAACACTCACTTCCCCCACTGCTACTTCCGTACATGAATGTACTTTTCACGTTATAGGGTGCAATGTTTTTCCATAGTGGCTACATTGCAAAAAGGAACACTAACCCGAATAAATCCGCTTGACTCAACCACAAACAATTTAGGCCGTTAACCGTACGCCGTGCAGTCTATATGCTGCACCCTGTTTGCTTATTACGCCGTTGGGCTGATTATTCAGTATGTCAATGAACAGGCCTGTCAATAGTACGTTGCATATACGCATTTCGCGCTCGTGGCATTTCGCCAATGCAACGGGAACATTCAGGGCTTTTTAAGTACGCCGTTGAATACATTCATTCAACACTACAAACGTACGGCAGTAAACAATACAAAAATGTTAATGAAACGTTAAAATGACATATGAATATGTTAAAATTTAACCAGCTAAAAACAGGAGCTGAATATATATAAAAGAGCGCGCGCGCGACTACAAAATAAAATTGAAACTGCAAAACACTTTAACATTTAATTAACGCTATTTGGCTGGAGTCAATTTTCGCCGTGAGGGTAAATGTACAAGATTGAATAGGCGGATATATTCAGTGTTAGGTTGGTATATGTTAGTTGAGGTGACTCCACTAACCTTTCCTCCTTAACCAAACCAAACTAAATTCCAGACACTGACTGAATAAACTAAATACAATTAGTAGTTGCTATACGCAAAATAAAAACAGAAACCCTAAAAAGTTTTGAGAAAAAGTTTAAAGGTAGCCCCCATAGGTTAAATAAAAGTGATTTCGGGAATGGGGGATGAGGTGTGGAGGGGGCGCAGAACCCCATCTACACGATATCCTTTACAGTTCTACTCCCCATAACTGTAATATCAATCTCAGTTTCAAGTACTTTAACCCCATCTGTCTAATATGTACCACAGTTTCAAACTTACCTAGTAACTGTTCTACGCTATACGACAAACTTGATACAGTAAACTGTACTTAGGACAAGTTCTGAGAGTAGAGTTAAATCATTGCTGAGTTAATGTAGGGGGTCTTGGGCTTGAGGCCCTGACCCTTTTTGAAATGTAAACCTTAAGGTAACCCTAATAGAATGATAAATGAATTAAATAAGGTCATTTAATGATATGATTTAAATAATAGTTTAAGAATAGAGGGTGACCCCCTTTTTACATTTATGTAAATGTACTTGTCTAATTGACATTTTATTTGTATCTTTGTACTGTACTTAAAAAGGTAGCTATGGATAGATACAAGCAGATAAAGACAAAGGAGAACTATGACAAACTTCTGTACAGTGGAATGTTTTGGGAGTTTCATCCAGAGCTTACTGGTGTGTGGAGTGAGGATAAGATTTTGATACAAGCAGAAGAGCCTAAGCTATATGATGTAATTTATGCAGACCCACCTTGGGATGTAAAGAAGATAAAAAGAAAGAGCAGACCAAACCAAGTTGAGATGGATTACCCAACAATGAAACTTGATGAGATATGTGATTTACCTGTAAGCAGAATGACAAAAGATAATGCTGTATTGTTTTTATGGACTACACACGCATACTTACCAAATGCTTTTGAGGTAATGAATGCTTGGGGATTTAAGTATCAAAGGACTGTTACTTGGGATAAAGGAAACGGAATGTGTTTGTTTGGGTTTCATCACAGGACTGAATTTTTATTATTTGGTTACAAGGGTAAGATAGAAATGTATCCTAAAAGGAAAGCGTTTCCAACAATTGTGGGTGCGAAAAGTGAATATCATTCACAAAAGCCTCATGTTTTCAGGGATTTGATTGAGTCATTTGGTACAGACAGATTGGAAATGTTTGCAAGAATAAGTCCTGAAGGTTGGGATGTGTTTGGCAATGAGGTTGAAAATAGCATTGACATTAGTAAATACTAGAATAACGATGAGTAAAGTGAGTGATTGGTTAAAGCAGAACAAGTTGTCCGTGATGATACGGGAGGACTTCAACCATGACAACGTAGAGGATGTGGTGGATGTAGACACGGGAGAGATTATAGGTAAGTTCTATCCTGAGGGGTACAGTAAGGTTCATTGCTTTATAGACGAGAGGACTATGAGGAATGGTAACAGGCTTAATGCTCTCAAGGCTGTTGCTAGGAAGTTCTTTGCTATCAACTGGTATAAGAATGATAAGGTGTATGATTTATGTGCTGAGTATATTTCTTTGGTGAGTGAGGAGAGTGGGTATGGGATAACAGAGAGTGAGATTAGTGAGGCTATTGAGTTAGCCAAGCAGAGTAAGGTGGACAGTTACAGGGAGCTGATGACAAGTTCTTACTTTACGTTCAATGTTAGGAATCTACCTTACGATACTATAAGGAAGGTGGTGAGTAAGTGTATGAACCAGATGAAGAAGGTGAGAAGCCTTGCTCTTATGGAAGCTGCTATACATTTGCAGAAAGAGGCTACCTTGTTTATCACAAAGCCTTCAACAGCTAAAGCTACTCAAGATATAGACGAGAGTAAGAAGGGAGTATCACTTACAACAGTAAAGAAACATTGGAGTGTGTTTTCTGATGATGTCAATGCGTACCATAGCGATATGTTTGGTACTGATAAGTACGCTGAGAGAAGGGCAGCATCTATCATAGAGCAGTTGATTGACAGCTACAACAGAGGTAATAAGACTAAGATAGCTCTCCATAGAGATACAGGAGTTAGCCGTCCTACTATTGATAACTATTGGAAAATCGTAACTAAGTAAAGATTAACACAACTTTAACAGTAACCATTTGCATATCTCAAAGCAATAAGGTTACTTTGCTTAAACTAATACACCATATTGTTGATGTCAACGAAATGGTATAAACTAAAACAAATGAAAGCAAGATTAAAGAGTACACAAGAAGAAGAAGTTACTAGACTTTCTGATATGAAGAAAGGACAGTTTGCTGTTGTCACAAGTGAAGAAGGGAAAGGAAGTATATTGTACAGACCCAACTCTTATGTATACGCAGTAGATTTAACGGCAAATTTCCCATCATGGCCAACATCATTAGATGCTGCTTACGGATTTAATCCAGAAGTACGTATCCTAAGAGCAGGTGAACTAGTTGAAATAGTAGGGTGAAACAAGACGAATCAATCTACTTCTGTGAAGAGGTAATAGCTACATGGGTATACAAGGAGAAAGCAGTAGGGAAAGGAGTTAAAGGTACTTACAAAGGTCACTTACTTTGGACAGCTAATCAACTAAATGAAGATGTTACTCCTGACCTTAAACAGCACCATATCCTCCACCTAACAGCTCAACATACCCAATACAAGAAAGAGAAACTAAAGTTCATCAAAAACCTCAAAGTCAAACTCAAAGGAAACATAAAACTACTAGGATAATGAAAAAGCAAATAGTAATTAAAGTAGAGAATATGATAAAGTACAAGTACGAAGGTAAGATGATACAGATAACACCTTCTATCGCAGTATGGTGGGATTGTAGTGCTGTATGTATCTCCCTAGCTTGGCTTAACATAGCAACAGAAATATGGATTGGAGATAACCTAGAACACATATAAACTATGCCTTCAGGAATTAGAATGCACGAGAGATATAGGTATTACACAGACCTACTCAATACCACTAGCCCAATTAAGATTAGATACGCTCAGTATATCTTTAACCAACAACTCACCATCACAGATAAAAAACACCTTATCCAAATCTGTGATGAAGCATACTGTGCTATGGATAATGGCTTATTTAGTATTGTGCTTGACTTTGAAATATCAGAAAAGCTATATCAAATGATACAGCTATGTGATTACTATGCGTATATACGCACAGGAGAGACTGTCATAGGGATTGATTAACTTAGCAACATGATAGAGATAACCGTAAAAGAGCTAGAGGGAGGCAGAGCTGAACTCTACATTGATGACAGTCTGATTGAAACATACGCTACCGATAACCCCTATCAACTAGCCATAGACCTCCAATCAGATAACCCCGCAGTAGATGTGTTCGTGTACGACCTCAAAGCGCAAGAAGAAGTAAACAAACTCTTAAAATCAATGGAACGATGAAAGAAGTCTGTACTCATATAGGGGATTGTGAAGACATATTAAAGTGTGGTTGTGTAACTGTTAATGAAGTATGGAAAGATATTCCAGAATACGAAGGTCTGTATCAGGTTTCAAACTTAGGTAAAGTAAAGAGCCTGTGGTTTGGGAAGGAAAGAATACTGAAGCCCATTACCCATACGAATGGTTATCATCACGTAAACATTTATAGAGGTGGTGCGCGTAAAAAGATTCTTGTTCATCGCTTAGTCATGCTTGCCTTTGTCGGTGAATCTGATTTACAAGTCAATCACGTCAATGGCGATAAAACAGACAACAGGCTCGAGAACCTCGAGTATTGTACTGCGGTTGAAAACCATCAGCACGCGTCTGATACTGGTCTAAAAGCTAAAGGAGAAAGGCATGGTAGGTCAAAGCTCACTAGGGCTTGTGTCGAGAGGATTAAGTACGGCCATCAGGGAATGATACAGAAAGACATTGCAAAAATATACGGCATACATAGGACGCTAGTTGGCTGCATACGGTCAGGAAAATACTGGAGTGAAGTTTAATTAAAAAAAATAAAGAACAAAATTTGGTACACTAAAACTAACAAGTTAAATTTGCAGTAAATTAAACAAAATGGCAGACAAAAAACCGACAATCAACTCTAGAGGTATCTTCTACAACCGCCCTCAGACCAAATCTCCTGACTTCGTTCTAGGAAACCTAGCGATTAACGTAGAGCAGTTTGTGGAATGGCTCGTACAGCAAGAAACAACCAAAACAGGCTATGTTCACCTTCAAATCAATACATCTAAGGATAGAGAAGGTAAGGAGTTCATCTACCTCAAGTACGACCAATGGAGACATGACTACGAGAAGCACAGCAAAGAAACTCCTGAGAACTACAAGGCTAAACCAAAGCCTAAGTACAAACCACAGGTAGACCCATCTCAAGGAGGCGATAACGACCTTCCTTGGTAAATGGAGATAGCCTCCCTTGCTATTAGGATGCCTAAACCTAAGTCATTAAACGTAGCCTATGCTGGGCAACATTGGACGAAAAGGAAAGGCTCTACTGATAAGTATAGGGAGGCTGTTTGCTTTCTGCTACTAGAACAAGGAAAGCCTACGTTTGAGGTTGAAACATATCAACTGCTGCTAGTATCCAACGGTAGAACAGATATAGACAACAGGATAATGGCTATCAAATATCTCAACGATGCGATGGAGAAAGACCTTAAATGGATACCCAATGATGGGCCTAAAGTGTTCAGAGAGTTTACAGTAAGACAAGATGATACCCTAGAGAAAGATGAGTTTGTAATGCACATAACATTTTATGGAAGGAAGTAGAGAACAGGTCTACCACGATGCAAGTGTACTTCATGACCTAGTAGACGATTGGAAAGAAGGGTGCAAGTTCGATGATAACGGCATATTAGTAAACGAGATGAAGGCTAAGATGCTGTTGTTTAACTTGGTACAGTATATCAACGATATAATTGATATTGAAGATGGAGAGTAATGTACTTGATTACCATAATGCAGTAGACAAGCACATGGAAGGTGCGCCTGAACGTCTTGCTCTATATGTGAGATGTAGATTGACTGATAGCAGTTGGTGGGGCGAGGGTAAAAATCCTATAAGCTCTTGTGGGTTTGATTGGAGGGATTCACTAGAGGGTGAGAAATTTTGGAATGCTGTTGAAAGCAATCGTTGGGGAAACGCAATGAATACTGCTTTCTGGAAGCAGCACGATAATAAAACAGGTAATGACATGAGTGACGAAAGAGACTTAAAAGACTTAAATCAAATGATAGCAGCAGAAGATATTAAGTTTGGTGAAGAGCTTTTTGATGATGCAATGGAAAGCCTTAAAAGGGCTTATACTATGCTTATTCAATCTGCAATGTTCTATGAGGATTCAGACTTAGAGCTAAGTAATGAATTTAAGATAGAGGTATTGCAAAGAGCAGTTGAAGTAGTTAAACTCATTGACGAGGAATGAAGAGGCATAACGAGAATGATTGGGACAGCGTAGAAGATGAATCACACCTCTACGAAGAGCATAGACGTAAAGAGGGACAGTCATACCCTCCTTACTTTAACTCAGAAGAAGAGTACCTACTAGCCAAGTACCACATAGACCTAGCACTAGAACAGATAGCCTCTATGTATGCTAATGAGAGATGTCATAGAGATAGTTTCCTAACAGAAGACGAGTATATATCCCATAAAGAAGAACTCAAAGACAGGGAAATAGTAATGCTGCTGTCTGTTAGAGACCATTTCCCATCACATATAGATGGGCTTATCAACACCCTAGATTAAAACCTATGCCACAATACAGACCTAGACTATCTGAAGACGAGTACACTCTAATAAAATCAATAAGGGAACAATGTAGTGAGCATGGCATAGGTCTTAATCATGTTAGGGATGGCTGGTTAAAATCAAAGACAAGCAGTCTTAGGTTCACAAACCCACTATTTAAGTCTGCCGAGCAAGAGGAAAAAGAAATAGACTTTGCGTCTGTATTCGATACACTAGAGCCAATTGAGGTTCTTGAAGTTGAGAAGGTTAAAGAAAGTCTATTTGACAGGCTTGTGTATACTGACGTACACATAGGCATGGAAGTTAACCCAAATGGAAATGCTTTGTATGGTGGTAAGTGGGATTCTCAGGAGATTTCAAGAAGACTAAATAGCATGGTGCAGTTTGTTATACTTAACAGAAAAGGTAACATACTGTATATTGACGATTTAGGGGATTTCATGGATGGTTGGAATGGCCAAACAGTTAGGAAAGGGCATGACCTACCACAGAACATGACGAACCAAGAGGCATACGATGAAGGGGTGAAATTTAAGGTTAACTTGGTAAACGCTATTGCCCCGTACTACGACAAGATTGTTTGCAGGAATATATGTGTTGACAATCACTCAGGGGACTTTGGATACGTTGTGAACTCTGCCTTCTACTCTCTCATGGGGGTTCTTCATCCTAAAAAAGTGGAGGTGTATAATCAAACTAAGTTTATAGAACATTACACCACTCATGGATATGGCTTTATGACCACTCATGGGAAAGATGATGTTAACTTGAAGTTTGGGTTCAAGCCCCATATAAAACCAGACGGTATTAGGAAGATTGAGAACTACATGAACCATCATAAGCTGTTTGAGGATTTGCAGTGGGAGTTTTCAAAAGGGGACAGCCACCAATGCTTGTTTGATAATTGCAGTAGTAATAGATTTGCATATTACAATTATCCAGCTTTTAGCCCCGCTAGCAACTGGGTTCAGACAAACTTTACACCACAGAAGTCTGGTTTTGTGCTATTTAACTTTTACAACGACAGAAAAACAATTAACGAATACTACTTTTGAGAAACAAAGAAAATGTAGTCCTTTGGGCTAGAGAGAAGGGAATCCTTGACAAGGCCACACCCATCACACAAGGTCTTAAAACCCTTGAGGAGGTAAACGAACTGTTGGTTGCAATAGTAAAAGACGACAGAGAAGAGATTAAAGATGCTATCGGTGATATTGTTGTAACAGTCATCATCCAAGCAGAGATGCAGGGAATGGATATAGAGGACTGCTTAGAATCAGCATACAATATCATCAAGCACAGAAAGGGCAAGATGGTTAATGGTCAATTTGTAAAAGAGGGGTGATGAACGAGTTTTACTATTTCGAGGATAGTTGGAATGTCGATGAAGAGGAAGAAACCAATTGAAGATGAGCGAGAATCAAATACAATCTACTGTTCAGTCGCCCCAACAGAGTGCGATAAAAGATGCAAAGCAACAGGAACTTGCACCGTTGTTACCTCAAGGTTTCGGGGGGAAGATAATACTGATGGTAGTACCAAAGGAAAGTGGGGTACATCACCATCGGATAATTGAGCCACTAGACCTGCTCATGGAAACATACCCTGATGAATACTTCGTTCTCAGGGTTGATGACCTAGACTTCGCCATAGGCACTTACTCAGACCTACTCACCTATGTAGATATTGTATACTGCTCTAGGTTTATCTCCCATTACAGAACCCAAAAGTCTATGGTAGACCTGCTGCACAAAAACGGTGTTGCAGTAATAGTAGACACAGATGACAGTTGGGATATAGATTCTACCCATGTGATGCACCAAGCATGGAGCAGAGACGTACATAGAGATAGAAATGGTAATATCGTATCAGATGGCAATACCATGAAGAAGTGGAAAGAATCTGTTATAGCTTCTGATGTTGTTATCGTAACCAACGAACAGCTTAAAGAAAAAGCCTCTAGGCTCAACGATAACGTACACATAGTCAGAAACGCTCTTAACCATAAGAGAACAGATATGACTATCGTTAAGCATCCAGACGCTAATGATAAGATTGTCTTCGGCTATCTAGGAAGCCCTACCCACCAAAGAGACGTACAAAGACTTAGCCTAGGCTTTAACGCGCTGTATAGCCAATACAAGGATAGGTTCAATGTGGTGCTAGGCGGAGATATGCGTAAGAAGAAAGAGACGCAGGATATGATGAAGAACCTAAAGAGAGGACAGACTATTGTGGGTGTGGAGGTCTTTAATAAGTATGTAAGGACTTTCAACGGTGGGTCACATACAGAGCATAGCAACTTCTCTACCTTTCCTTATACTGATGTGAAGGCTTATATGGCGTACTACAATATGATTAACGTATCGCTAGTACCCTTGGAGAAGAGTAACTTCAATATGTACAAGTCTGAACTGAAGATGATAGAGGCCGCTTCTATGGGTTGCCTTATGATGGTGAGCGATGTGATGCCTTACAGCCCTTTCCTAAATGACGATATAGCTGTCGTTGTTAAGGATGACCATAAGCCTGAGAAGGTGTGGAGAAAGGCTATGGTAGACCTGATTGAGAATCCCGATGAATACCTACCTAGAATCGTTAACGCTATGAAGTGGTTTAACGATAACTACAAGTTGGAAGATGTTAATGAACTGAGAAAAGAGATAATTGACAATCTGTAATCTGTAAGAGACAATCTAACGGACAAACTGTCCTTTAATTAAGACAAATGAAATACGTTAAAGTAAGCCATAAGAAAGGCAAGCACCTCTCAGACTTAAAATCAATGCTGTATGTGCTAGGTAAGATGGCTGTATCACACTCAGCCTTTGTCTATGTACAGGTAGGTAATGGCTTTAAGGTAGACGTTCCTGATTGGCAAAAGGTTGGTGGATGGAAGAATAGGCTAGTGAAGAAAGAGAGCGAGACACTAGCTGCTATTAGGTACTATACTGATAACCCAGAGGGATGTAAGTACCAAAGGTTTAGCTCTATCCCTAGCAGGTTCTATGTATCTGACGAAAGAGTTGGAGAGGCTGGTTTCATGGATACCTCTATCTTTATCTCTAGGAAAGAGGGTGAGTGGATACCATGTATGCCTTGGGTTGAGGGTGTGGAAGATGGCTCTACACTAGACAAGGATGTTTACTACTACGTCCACATTGATACCTTTGAGTATGTGTGGGATGTGTGGTTCACCAATTTGGTAACTTGGGTAGCTAGACTGAAAGTTTCTCGATTGACCTAAAGACCTCCCTGCTTATACCAAGCGTCTACATTATCTTCCTCTTCGTAGTAGATAGTCCCATCCTCAGCAAAAGGATTTACAACCCCGTCTTCATGGAACGGGGTTTTTTTATACAAGTCACTAAGCGTACCTTTATGGTTTCTTTGGTAAGGGGTGCTGTGTAGCTTCTCTTCAGGTGATGGTACTGTGTTACCGTATTTGTTCACCATATCCAAGAAATCCTCTACCATCCTACGGGCTTTGGTTGATAGCCTGAACCTCTCTCGTATCATCCGAGGCTCTATGTGAACATGGATGTTATCTCCCTCTCCCTTACGCCTAGCAACCTTCACCTCTGTCTCGTCAAAGGCTTTGAGTATAAGACGTTTCTCTAATAGTTGGTACAAACGTCTGATGATGTATTTACCACCTGCTGGGTATCTCTTTTGAAGGGTGTTGCCTGAGAAGAAGTCAAAGTCATAGACACATAACAGTATGGCTATGAGGTTGGGGTTGATGTCGTGCTTTTGAGAGAATTTAACCAAAGCCATTTCGTAACCTGCTATATGGTCTACCTTCCTTTCGCTCTTAGGTCTTAGCTTGTGGTCTAGTGTTTTGTATTTAATTT
>Ga0208161_1000913_pt1 | contig 16327 bp, 24 predicted proteins | sample CB_VirMetaG_3_FD_184538 | JGI IMG/M metagenome (GOLD analysis project Ga0208161, IMG submission 184538) | Freshwater to marine saline gradient viral communities from Chesapeake Bay - CB_1508_1S Viral MetaG (SPAdes) (version 4) | ecosystem: Environmental > Aquatic > Marine > Coastal | place: USA...
TAGGATAAGAAGTCGCACAAGCTATACAGTCTAAGCCAGGTCGAAAGGCCTGGCTTTTTTTATCAAAAGATGACTAGTTAGCATAAATAATGATATGCCAGACGTACGTCAAACAATTTCTGATTTTTACAGAGTAGCAGTAGAACGTGATTTCGCAAGAGATTTTCAATTCAGAGTCTTAAGTTTAGACTCTGGCGGTGCTAGCACCGTTACTTTTGATGAAGACGATCTTGTATATTGTACTGCTGCTAATTTACCGGGTAGAAATATAACAAATGTACCAGTACCTTACATGGGATTAACATTTAATGTTCCAGGAAATGTAACATACCCTGGTAGTGATGGTTATAGTCTCACCTTTTACTGTGATCAAAATTCCCAAATTAGACAAAAGTTTGAAGATATGTCTAGAGACATCTTTGATGATGCAACTAGTACGGGTAATTATTTTGCACCAAGACAATCTGCTGTTATTGATTTAGTTCAGTTAGACACACAATTAGATGCAATTGCTCAATACCAGTTAGTTGGTGCTTCAGTTAGAAATGTTGGTGAATTATCTTACAACATTTCATCAGGTAGTGGTCAGTTTGTTACATTTAATGCAACAATGGCTTACCATTACTTCAGACGACGTTAATATGATTTATGACACAGGTTATATTCGAGGTCGATAAAGGACCGGCCTTCACAGAATATGTAATGTACATTAAAAAGAACGTCAAACGTTCTAGAGCTGGTTGTTTATCAGTATATACCGACAAAAAGCAAGACGATTATCTTTTTGTCGGTTCTTCTTTTATAGAACACCGATTTAGAGGTAAAGGTTACGGTAAATGTTTATATGAACATGTAATTAAAAAAGAAGGAGCATTAAAAACATGTTTTCATAGTGCAAGTGATGAAGCTCAAAAAGTTTGGATGTCATTATCTAAAAAATATAAGTGTAAAAAAGAATTCTTTAAAGGTACCCTTACATTATATAACAAACCTAAATAATATTAGTGAATAATCCATTTACAGATGTGATAAGAGGTATAGGTCAAAACGCAAGTGGGTTACTCACTGGTCAAAACCCTCTATCTCAACCTTCAGTTACATCAATTTTTGGTTTTACGGTACCTGGTACACCTTTAATAAGTACAAGAGACTTCTTTTTAACTCAAATGGAGTCTTGGTTTACAACTATTCCATTAAGAACGCAATGGATGTTATTAATTCAAGGTTATCCTCAGTTATTACAAACACAAGTAATTCAATCATTAGAAGACAGACAAGGTAATATCAATAATTTTGATATATCACAAGCAGTAAGTATATTAAAATCATACCCTCTTAATAAAGTTATTGGTTGTGTATTTGCTCAAGGTATTAATATACCAAGTTCTCAAAATTTAGCCGTATCTAAAAATAAAATATTTGGAGATAAACAAAGAGGGTTTATTCCCGGTCAAGTTAGTGAAGGTAAAAACACTTTTGATAATTTAACTATACAATTTAGAGAAACAAATACATCATTTGCTGATTTCGTAGTAAGACCATGGTCAATGCTATCAAGTCATTTTGGTTTTGTTGCAAGACCACCTGGAGATTTTAGAGATATGTCAACAACTATTTCTATTTTACAATTTACTAGATCATATCAAAAGTTATCTCAAATACCTCGTAAGATTTGGACGTTTTATAATTGTTTTCCTATATCAGTAAGCAATCAAAATCTTACATATGATGCAGAAGCAATGGAAATAAATTCTACTACTTGGAGTTATTCAAATTATGCTATTCAAAACAATTTATATTTACCTTTACCTGATATTATTAACAAAATATCATCTGGCGGTTTGAATAAACTTATACCTCGCATATCTCCGTTCCAGCGTGGAGGATTTTAATATTATTATAAAATAATATGTGAGTTTAGACTTTTACTATCCTGTAGAAATAACAAAAGGTAGAAAAGTATACTGTAAAGAAATAACAAATCACCACTTAATCACTATTCAAAAGTTTATAGAGACGTCTGATAATGAATTACTCTGTGAATACTTAGATAATCTAGTTTATGAATTAGTAAAAGAAGTAAACAACATAAATTGTCTAGATAAATTTTTAATACTTATCAATGTACGTAAAAATTGTTTAGGAGGTACATTAGATTTAGTTTCAAAAGATAAAACAAAAAACTCTATCAGTATATCCTATATAGAAAAAATTATATTAGATAACTATGAAGATAAAAACTTTACTGTAGAATATAACGGAATAAAAGTAACGTGTGGTTTTCCAGTTAAAATCTCTTTCTTTAACTCATTTTATGACTGTGTCAACAAAATTCAAATAGAAGATGAAAAAATATTTTTAGGAAATTTAACTTATAATGAATCTGAACAATATTTAGAAAATTTACCTTATCAATTATTAAAAAAAATAAAAGATAATACTTATAAACTTAAACAGAAAACAGTTAATCTATTTGAGATTCGTAACGAAAAGGATTCAACTAAATATTCTTTCAGCTTTAAACAAGAAGAATTGTTTTCTATCTTAAAACTTAGTTTATCAGATAGTTTAAAAAATTTATTATATTACGAATATATATGTAGTAGTAAATTACATATACCGCCTTCTGATTATCTTAAAATGACCCCAGGTGAAACAAAAATAGTAATTAAACACCTAACAGATGAAATTAAAAAACAAAATGAGCGGCAAACACAATCTTCTACCCCCCCACCTGGATTAGGACAACCTATGCAATAAATGATTATATGGCACTATCACAAGACGAAATTCAAAAAATTAACGACCTTTTTAAACAGCTTGATAAAAAGGACATTGAAATTAGTAGTTTAAGAAATGAATTGAACACCTCATTGCAAACCGTTAATGTATTAAATGCTTCTATTGAAGCTAATAAAACCCTGCTTACAGATATTAACAATAAAGTAGAACAAATTTTAGGAGCTTTAGATAAGAAAACTACTGCTAAGAAGTGATAAATACTTAAATGCACAAAGATTTAGTCACGGTTACTTTACATAATGATAATACTTTAAAGACTGTTGACGTAAATACTGGTGCAATTAAAGTTATTCGTCAAGTAGGCGGAAAAATTATACAAGGCCCTGTAGTAACCGGAGATAAAGTTACTATTACAATTCAAGAACCTTCATCAAAATTCGGTAAAGTTTATAGTTTACCGAATCTTATTTTAATTAGAACCTTTCCAATATCTTGATCTAATTCGGCATTTTTTTATAATAGTTTTATGTTAGTGCCAATAGATTTACAAAGTGATACTTCACTGTCTTTAAGTTACGCAGATTACACTGAGTTTTTACAAAACGATTCATTTCTGTTTTACGGTTTTCAGATAAAAAATAAGTACGATGAACAACGTCTACTTATTGATAAAAGTTTAAATCCAGTACGGATTAAACACACTGATACTAATAGACATTTTTATGGTATATTTCTAGAAGGTAACTATAATTATAAACATCTAATAAAACTTTTATCTTGTACCTCAGATTTTAAAGAATACCGAACTTTATTATCCGAGTTTAATGCCGATACACAAAACTCATACGAATTGTATGATATGGGTATTTACCCTTTTGATAATGTAAGTAGTATGAGTGATCAGTACATTAATACAGACCTATTTTTTACAAATAAAAATGTACCCTTTTACCAGAGAATTTCCGGGTTGACAGCCTATATATTTAGCAATAGAATTTGATATGAATGTAATTAAACGAAATGGACGGAAAGCTGCTTTTGACGAGAGCAAGATTAAAGCTTGCGTTGTCCGGGCATGCGAAAATCTAGACAATGTTGATGTAGATAGTATTATCTATAATGCACGAATTAAACTATTTGACGGAGTTAAAACTTCAGATATTGATAAGTCTCTTATTAAGTCTGCAAGAGCTTTGATTGAACAAGAACCTCTTTATAAGAAAGTAGCAGCAAGACTATTGCATAAGACTATAGTAAAAGAAGTATTTAAAGAAAGCGCAGACCAAGATGCTTATGAACTACAATACCGTAAGTGTTTTATCACTAACTTAAAAACTCTTATTACTCAAGGTATTGTATCAAAAGAACTTAATAAGTTTGATCTTAAAGATCTCTCTAATTATCTAAAGCTTGAACGCGACGATAATTTTGAGTATCTTGGTATTCAAACAATTTATGATCGTTACCTTCTTCATATCGATCAAAAGAGGTTAGAAACCCCTCAAGCATTTTGGATGAGAGTTGCAATGGGACTTGCAATCAAAGAAGAAAATAAGAACGAGTGGGCTAAAAAGTTCTATGACGTCCTGTCGACGTTTACATTCATGTCATCTACGCCTACCTTGTTTAATTCTGGTTGTGTTCATAATCAGCTTTCATCCTGCTTTCTTTCAACTTTCGAAGATAGTATTGACGGTATCTTCGATGGCTTGCACCAAGAGGCACTCAAGAGTAAGTATGCAGGTGGATTAGGTATGGACTTAACTCCATTTAGACCTGCTGGTAATCTTATTCGAGGCACTAACGGTTTGTCTCAAGGCGCAGTTTACTTTTGGAAGATCTATAATGATATGCTAGTTGCTGTTAACCAAGGTGGTAAACGTAAGGGTGCCGGTTGTGGTTATCTTGAAACATGGCATGGTGAGATCAATGAATTTCTTGAACTGAAGAAAAACACAGGCGACGAACGCAAACGTACTCATGATATGAATACGGCCAATTGGATTCCTGACTTGTTTATTAAGCAAGTTAAGAAGAATGGCGATTGGTATTTGTTTAGTCCATATGAGTGTCCGAAACTTCACGAAAGCTGGGGTGAAGAGTTCGAAAATGAGTATGCAGAATGTGTTAAAAAAGGTAAGGCTGGTGAACTTAAGACGTTCAAGAAAGTAGATGCGAAGGAACTTTGGAAGAAGATGCTCCGAATGATCTTCGAAACGGGTCACCCGTGGATTACATTCAAAGATCCTTCGAATCTACGTTACAGTAATCAACATGAAGGTGTTGTACATAGTTCTAACCTTTGTACTGAAATTTTATTACATACAAAAGCAAGTACCTATAAGGAAGATGGAAGTCGTAAGGTAAAAGAGTTTGGTGAAACTGCTGTTTGTAATCTTGGAAGTGTCAATCTAAAGCAGCATTTGACTGATAATAATATAGATTACGATAAGTTACAAAATACAGTAGAGATTGCTATTAGAATGTTGGATAATGTTATTGATATTAACTTCTACCCTACAGAAGAAGCAAGAAACTCTAATACGAAACACAGACCTATTGGTCTCGGTTCAATGGGCTGGCATGATATGTTTTATCATCTAGATATGAACATGGATTCTGATGACGCAATCAACTTATCAGGTAAGATCTATGAATTTATATCATTTCATGCTATTAATACTAGTACAAAACTTGCAAAAGAACGTGGTGTTTATTCAACATATAAGGGCTCATTATGGGATCAAGGTATATTTCCTATTGATACATACAAAAAGCTGTGTGAATATCGTGGAAAAGACATAGATGTAACAGAAACTCTTGATTGGGAATCTGTAAGAAATCATGTAAAACGGCATGGTATGCGTAATTCTAATACAATGGCAATCGCTCCTACCGCTACTATTAGTAGCATTGTTGGTTGTGCTCAGAGTATTGAACCATATTATAATAACATCTTTGTTTACAGTACGTTATCAGGTGATTTTACTATGATCAACGATGCGTTCATCAGAGATATGAAAGCTATTGGTTCTTGGAATATAGAAGCGTTAGAAAATCTTAAAGCATGTAACGGAGATTTGACGCTCTATGAGTTTCCTAAGGGAGTAAGTAGAGAAGATAAGAATAGACTTAAAGATAAGTATAAAACAGCTTTCCAGCAAGATCAGATTAAGTTAATCTCTGCTGCCGCTGCAAGACAAGTATGGATTGATCAAGGTCAGAGTTTGAATCTATATAATGATCAAACGTCGTTGAAGTCTCTTAACGATATGTATATGCATGCTTGGGAAGTTGGATTAAAAACGACCTACTACTTACGTAATAAAGGTGCAAGTCAAATTGAAAAGAGTACAGTAAAGACCGTAAAGAAAGAAGAAGTTACAGCGGCTCAAGAAAGTACGGTGGTTGCATGTAGTATTGATAATCCAGATTGTGAATCATGTCAGTAAGATTATCAACAGATCAGTTAAATTCATTAACTGAAGATGAACTAAATCTAGTCCTATATGTTATATACGAGCATATGGGGCTAGATCCCGTATTTATCAAATCTATCAAAAAGAAAAAAATTTATGAAACTTTTTTAATGATAGAAAATCAGCTTTCAGAAACCGGCATTCAAGTTTTTGAAGAATTAAAGAAAAAAATCTTCTTGTGATATTACGCTGAGTTTATATAATTAATTTTATATGGCAAAGACGGGTCAAATACTTTCAAACGAATCAGCAGGTGTAAATCAAATTTTACCACATGTAAATAAATGGGCATGGGATCTTTATAAGACAGGTAAACGTAACAATTGGGATCCAGAAGAGATTCCAATGACAAGAGATATTCAAAATTGGAATAGTGATTTACTTACAGAAGAAGAAAAACATGTAGCTAAACGTACTCTTGGTTTCTTTGCTGGTAGTGAAAGTCTTGTTGGTAATAACTTAGTAACATTATACAAGTACATTACCGACCCTGAATGTAGGCAGTATATGTCTCGTCAGATTTGGGAAGAATGTTTACATAACGATACAATTGTTCATATTTGTGATTCCCTTTCTTTAGATATTGCTGATGTTTACGAAGCATACAGTAACATACCTTCTATTAAGGCAAAAGATGAGTTTCTAATGAATGTAACTCGTGGTATTTCAAAAGATATTGACGTTGATACATTTGAAGGTAAACAAGAATTGTTAAAAGCAGCTTTCTTATATTGGATTGTTTGTGAAGGTACATTTTTCTTCTCTGGTTTTGCTATGTTACTTTCAATGAAGGATAAGTTACCAGGTATTGGTGAACAGATTGAATATACTCTTCGGGATGAAAGTAACCATATTAAGTTTGGTTCAACCCTTATTAATAAAATCAAAGAACAACATCCTGAAATTTGGACAGAAGAGTTTGTAGAAGAGTTGACTGAAATTTTGATGGATGCGGTTGAGTTAGAAATTGCATATGCAAGAGACGTTTTACCTAATGGTATTTTAGGTCTTAACGCTGATATGTTTGTTGAATACATGCAATATATTGGTAACCGAAGACTTGAAGGTGTTGGTATTGAACACCGATTTGAATCTGATCGTAATCCTTTTGACTTTTTATCAGAAGTACAAGACTTGTTAAAAGCTAAAAACTTTTTTGAAACTCGAGTTATTGAGTATCAATCCAGTGGCGCTTTAGTGGATGATTTTTAATATTATTATATTATTTTTAAATGAATTTTATTACATATTCAGCAGGTAGAGAATTCTTTCTCGAAAGATGTCATTTTTTGCAATATTATGACGAGTGGGCTTATGATTATACCCATAATGATATTGTACCTTACTGGGATGAAAATAATTACTGGGGGGATTTTCCTATAAAAATAGGTTTTGAATTAACTAATACAGTTTCATTACCCGGTAAAAATATTGTTGGTGGTATTGCATACACATTTGAAAATAATGCATTACATATTAAGAGATTGTTTACATGTGAACGTTATAGAAAACAAGGGGTAGCTAAACAGTTATTAGAAGAAGCATGGTTTAATGGTTTTCATAATGGTTGTAAATGTATAAGAATGTGGTGTGATAAAGATGCTATTCCTTTTTATAAAAAGTTAGGTTATAATTTTATGGGTTATAATGAAAAGGAATACGGATATGTTTATTTACCTATGTTAACAGAAAGTATGCAAGATACATTAAATACAACTAAAGATTTAAATTCATTTGATCTTTTAAAACACAATAATATTTCTTTACCAGAAGAGGCTAATGTTTTTACGCTAAACTTTTGAAGGAGTATAACTGATAACTAAACAGGGGTGGGTTGGTGGGAATTTTATTGATTTATTTTGTTTAGTTTATTAAATAATTTTATGAGTAAATTATTAAGTGTTTTAGGAAGTCCGAGAGCGGGACGGTACAGCTCTGATCTATTAGATACCTTTTTCAACGATCCGTTTTTTTCGTTAGGAAAATCCTCCTTTACGGACGATAAGGTAAGATTCAATCAACAAAATACCCAATTTACATGTGAAATTGATCTACCTGGTGTAACTAAAGATAACCTTAAAATGACAGTAGAAGGTGATCAAGTATATATCAACGCTTCTAGAAATATTACAACTAGTGGTGGTACAAAAGAAGAAAGTTATAACAGGTCGTTCGGTTTCGATAGTAGAGTTTATGACGTAAATCTGTTAGATGCAACGTTAGAACATGGCGTACTTCGTATTGTAGTACCTTCAATTAAGAAAGCTAAGAAAGAAGTAAAAGAAATCGTAATTAAGTAATTAGTTTCTAGTAAGCGGTCACTTCGGTGGCCGCTTTTTTTATGGATATATATGGATAAAAACTAAATTACTGTATGGATTGTGTTATATCAGCTATGTACGAAGTTGATCCTTATGTGAGAGAAGATCAAGGTTTAGAACCTTCTCTTACACGAGGTATGACTTGTGATCATTATGCAGGTGGTATGTACAGTTTAGCTGCATTTAACAAACCTATCATTCTTTTTTGTAACGATAGGCCTATTTGGTTTAAAGGAAGGGAAATGACAGCTATGGAATTATTAGACGATATAATTCCAGATAAAGAGTTTTTAAATAGAATTATTCCGGTACCTATAAAGTTACAAAATTTCTACACTAGATATAATAAACATTGGTCGCAGAGTAAAAGAATAGTTGACCAAAATCCTAAAGAATTATATTGTTGGAACCCTCCAATGGCATGTGTAAGACCAGAATTTTTTAATTATGTATTCAAAAACTTTGATTATAAAAATGCTATCTGGTTTGATGCTGCTTTGTCAAATGAATCTTATATTAATGAACAATTCGGTGGTACATGGCATGATTGGGAATTAATTAAATGGGATAATTATTACCCTAAAAACGAAAATGCAATTTTTTGTCCTAAATTTTATAATAACATTTTAAAAATTGTTGAAGAATATGGTAATGTAGTTTGTGGTAATAGTTTTCTTAATTTAGAGCCAAGAAAGTTTATTAGAGAGAGGTTACATAATAGAAAAAAAGCTGATGGTTGTTTTACTTATTTTTCGTCAACTGGGGCTTTCATGGGATTTAATAAAGATTATTTTTATGATAAGTTCTTTGAAGAATATAATGTGGCATTAGATGATTTTATTGATAATTACAATAATATTTTTACAGAAATTGAAGTATTATCATACATTAATATGTTTTTAGATTTTGCTAAAATAAATTGGGGTACATTTTCTTCTAATTTGGAAATATTTGAAGGTAGTATGCAAGAAGCATTTAAAAAAATATTAGATGGTAATATAGATATAAGATTTAACAATTATTTTGGTCAAGAAGAAAAAATAAAACCACCAGGCGATGATGAATAAATACGCAATAGTTATACCCACTTTTGAAAATAATATCGGTTATAAATTAGCTGGTATTAATACCTTTCTTAAACATGTACCTGATAACGTAGACATTTTTTACGTTTATGGAGGTAACAGAAACTTTTTGATTCAAAATCACGGTAATGGTAAACCTCAATGGTTTGATGTGTATATTGATATACCTGATAGAATATCTACAGTACATAAAAAGCTTTATAAATTTTTTAGTAAGTATAAAAAAGTATTATCTGAATATTCTCATATAATTAAAATTGATGATGATACATTTATTAATAATATAGATGAAATAGACTTTGATAAACTTAAAGGAGATTATGTAGGTAAAAAGGTAGATATTAATGATGAAAATCAGGAGCAAATAAGAACTAAATTTCATCATTTAAAAAACTATAAAGTAAGAGAAGTTTATAAAGGAGAACTACCTGAGCAATTTTGTTCCGGGGAATGTGTTATATTTTCATATGAAGCAATTAAAGATTTAATTTCATATCAAGGTTATTTTAAAAGAACTAATTTTGGTTTAGAAGATGTTTTTACAGGAAGTATATTGACTAATAAACAATTTAAGATAACTAATAATAAATTGATTTCATACGAACACCCAGTTAAGGAATCAGATTTTCATAAACTTTATATTACACATTATAAATAGTTGAAGTTAGATAAATAGATATAAATAAATTTGACCATGCAAGTTAGTTTGTGGGCTATATAGTATGTGGTGGTACTTATAGCTAAGTAGGTGGGGCTTGCATGGTTTTTTTTGTCTTCTTTTTTAATTATCTATATGAAAGTTCTCGTTATTGGAGAAAAATGTATAGATAAATTTACTTACGGAAAAGCTTTTCGATTATGTCCTGATTACCCTGCTCCTGTGTTTACCCCTGGTAGAGAAGTTATTGATGATGGTATGGCTGGTAATGTTGTCAACAACTTAAAAAGTTTAGGTATTGAACCTGATTTTTTTCACAATAGGGAAGAGTTAATTAAACAACGTTATGTAGATGAACTTACCAATCATACTTTTCTTAGAGTAGATAATACTGATAGAGTTACAAACTTAGATGCTTCTAAACTTATGGTAGGAAGAACATTAAACGATTATGACTGCGTTGTTATATCAGATTACTGTAAGGGGTTTCTTTCGGAAAATAGTATAGAATATATTTGTAGGTTACACGGTAACGTTATTATTGAAACTAAAAAGGTACTTGGGGATTACTGTAAGAAAGCGCAATTTATAAAAATGAACGAGAAGGAATATGAGGATATCAAACCTTATATTAATCTTGAGGAATGGAAGAATAAATTAATTGTTACTTTAGGTGATAAAGGATGTTTATATAACGGTAAAATTTACCCTGTAGAAAAAGTTGAAGTTTTTGATTTATGCGGTGCTGGTGATACTTGGTTAGCTACTTTTGTGTATGGTATGTTAAAACATAAAGATACTGAACTTGCGATACCTTTAGCTAATGAAGCAGCGACTCAAGTAGTACAAAGAAGAGGTGTCGTAGCTGTTTACAGTAGACAGAATGAAAACGGAGAACACGAGATTGTAAAAAAATTGAAATGCTAAGATTGTGTATATAATACACTTATGGCTAAAAAGTATGATCTTAAACCTTGTCCTTTTTGTAACAGTAAAAAATTGATTGAATGGCAAATGTTAGGTAGCCAACGTTTTTGGAATATTATGTGTACAAAATGTGGCGCTATGGGGCCGCAAATAGAAAATGACCACAAACCTACGGCAATAAGGTGTATTAGTGAATCATGGAATAGAAGAATAAATAGTAACGATGTTATTCAAGATTAACAGAGAAAAAGAATTTAGTGATATTTTTAAATTATCGTCAGATATTAAAAATAGTGTTTGGTGCGATAAAGCACCAACTATAGTGATTTGTTCTCCTGAATTTTCCGGTATTGTTGGCCAAATTTTAATTCATGATTTAAGTTCATTAAACGATAACAAACCTTTAAACTATTTTAGTTTAGATATGCCTTATCCAAACGGTGAAGAATATAATTATGAACAATATAGAAATGAAATAGATAAATTAATACCTAAATTAGATAGTTTAGATAAAATAATTTTTGTTGATTCAGGTGTATTAAGAGGTTTTAATTTTTCAGTTTTAAAATTTGCAGTAGAGAAAGAAATAGATCCAAATAAAATAAAATATGCATGTTTATACTTGCAAGATGATTCAATTTTTGAACCAGATTATTATGTTGAAAAATTTAGTTTTGAAAAACAAGGAGGTTTAACTTTCTGGTGGGAGAATGAAGATAGCCCGTATTGGGGGTGGTAATATGATATCAACTTTAATGACTTATTGGTATTGTCCAGATCAGAAATATGTAGTTACTTTAGAAGAAGTAAATGAATTTTTACTTCATCATAAGGTAAAAATACGTAATGTAAAACTATGGGAATTGAAAAAGTTTAGAAACTATAATCTTGACCCTAAGTTAGTTAAAGAAGCACGTAAAAATTTACAACCTATTTTAGTTGTAAAAGATTTGGTAGGTAATTATACTGATGTTATCATAGGAAAGCATAAATTAGAAAGCGCTTTTCAATCAGGAGAAAAGACTATCAAAGTTAAAGAGATAAGTATGAAAAAAGCTCCTAAGAATATGAGAGTTTTATTTTTACAGAAAAAGTATGAAAGAAGCAATTGAAAAAATTTTAACAGAGTTTGCATGTAATTACAAACAAATTAATTTTGATTCCCCAGCAGCAAGGGAGTTATTAGCTGAATTTATTTCTGATAAACTGAGTGGAACAACTACGGAAGAGTCATATAATAATGAAAGTGACACTTGCTGTCTAGGAAATTGCGGTTGTGATACCGTAAATAAATATTACAGTACATAATGAAACAGAAATTGAAAGAATTTATTTGTGATGATATGTGGATTGTTTTAGGATTATATATATTATCACAATATATGTTAAGATAGCACGCTTGCCAGTGTGGTGAAATTGGCAAACACAACAGACTTAAAATCTGTCGCCTTCGGGCTTGTCGGTTCAAGTCCGACCACTGGTACCATTTTAGCCAAAGTAGCTTTAATTGGCAGAGCAGTTGATTTGTAATCATCAGGTTGTCGGTTCGAGTCCGACCTTTGGCTCCATTTTAAAATAAATATAAACGATATATGAAGAAACTTATTATTATAGCGCTCCTTACCGCGAGTCACGCTTTAGGAGGTACAGTTGATGAAAATCTAGCTAGTATATCTAGTGATCCTAATGTTATTGTATTTGTAAACGGTAACAGAGTTCATCAATTAATTAATCCAGAAAACGGTAGCGGTAACCATTACCTTAAAGCTAGCAGGGTTGAAACGTGGGACGGTTTTAATGTAAGTGATATTCCTAGATTTGTTGGTGTTCATGTAAGGCATGCTGGTGTTTCTTATCAGCATTCAACATTTTTTAATTTAATTGAATCTTTACCTGATTCCCATGGAGGTTTTCTTAAGTTAAATAGTTTGCTTGAAACAGTACGTAAAAATCCTCATCTATCTAAATTAGTTTTTAGATGGACATTACAGAACGAAAAACGTTTTGGTATTTTAGTTGGTCATGAAATTATGAAAGTTGCTCCTGATTGGTATATGGAGTACAGAGAGATTGTTGATCAATATGCACCTGAAATGCAAAATACATTTGAACTAGGTTATGTATGGTTAGATCCTAAATTCAAAACTCCTGTATTAGGTCCAGACTTTCCACTCGAAGATAGTTTCGCTACAGAATAATTTATGAAAAACAGTACAGTATTATTATGGTGGTTCCTATACATGTTGGTAGGAGCTGTAGCAGGATTCGGTGGATCATTCGTAGCAGGCATTGTGCTTGGTATGATTGGAGTGCCAGAACTTCTAGCGATGGTAATTATCCTTCCGTTGATGATCTATATTAACTTCGTTGTTTTTAGGTGGTCAGTTGGTAAGATCATTGCTGATTCATAATGGACGAGGAATGCATTGAACTATTCAATAAGATATACGAAGAAATTGATGTCTTAGTTGAAGGTACAGATCCAAAAGTTCAACGCATTCCTAATATTACTGTCAATACGAGACTTAAACGTATTAAAAAAGATCTTAGAGTTCTAGACACAAAGTTGTTTATGAACTCTAAATTTTTGGAAGGGCTTTTATGATAAACAACTTTAAAAATTTATTTTATATACACACCCCTAAATCAGCAGGTATTTATATATCTAATGTTTTACAAAGAATTTGTATTGAAAACGATATAAAATTTGAATTTTCTTATAGTAAAAATACTTTTGAAAATTACGATAATGTAATTTTAAGTTTATGTAATCCAATTACCCGTATTCAGTCCATTTTTTCATCGATAAAACATAAAGCAGAAATTACAGATTTAAGTTTGTTAGAAAATGAAAATGTATGTAATAGTATTATAATTTTAGATAAAATAAACACGTTGGAAGATTTAATAGATGACGACAAAAAGTTAGAAGAATGTTTTAAAAAAGATTACTATTTTCAACGTAATTTAAAATATTATTTACATTATGTAATGAAGTATTTTAAAGAAAAATTAAAGTACGTTATTGTAAGAGAAGATTGTTATGAATCTTTAAATTTGTTTACTAATTATTCATACCCATTTTTGCATCAACATGTTAATGTTAACCCGGGAGCTGATTTAAAAATAATTTCTAAATTATCATCGACTCATAGAAAAAAATTAAAAAATAATTTTTTATTAGTAGAAGATTATGAATATTTAACTAAACTTTTTGAAATGAACTTAATACCTTCTCGTTTTAAAGAAATATTATTTTATTAATTTAAGATGGCTAGCCAGTTTGCTCACCAAAATTTCCAAATACTAGTAACGGAAAGAGAGATATAATAGGTAAGACTATTTATGCTTGATTTAATCGGTGGCGTGATTAACATCTTTGTATGAATTTAGGTACACCCTTCAAAAAATCTGCTACTAAAGTAATGCTTCTAGGTAGCGGTGAACTTGGTAAAGAAGTAGCAATAGAACTTACACGTCTTGGAGTTGAAGTTCATGCATGTGATAGTTATCCAAATGCCCCTGCAATGCAAGTTGCCCAGTACGCTCATGTATTTGATATGCTTGATGCAAGATGGCTTAAAACATATATCAGTGAAATCAAACCTGATTATATCGTTCCTGAAGTAGAAGCAATTGCTACTAGTGAATTAATTACTGCAGAAGAAAATGGTATTAAAGTCGTTCCTTCAGCTAAAGCAGTTAATCTTACAATGAATAGAGAAGGTATTCGAAGATTAGCTGCTGAAGAGTTAGGATTAAAAACTTCAAAATATATTTTTGCCGAAACAGAGGACGAATTTAATAAAGCAGTAAATGAAATTGGTCTTCCGTGCTTTGTGAAACCTATTATGTCCTCTTCCGGTAAAGGACAAAGTTGTATTTCTTCTTTTCCTAAGATTGGTAGTGCGTGGAAGAAAGCTCAAAGTGAAGGTAGAGCAGGAGCAGGTAAAGTTATTGTAGAAGAATGTATTGATTTTGATTATGAAATTACTTTTCTTACAGTAAGACATAAAAATGGTACAACATTCTTAAGACCTATAGGTCATAGACAAGTAGATGGAGACTATGTAGAGTCTTGGCAACCACAGAAAATGTCAACGGTAGCGTGGATAAGAGCAAAAAAGATAGCAGAAAAAATTACTAACGCTTTAGGAGGGTATGGAGTGTTCGGAGTAGAAATGTTTGTTAAAGGAGATATCGTATATTTTTCCGAGGTATCACCCAGACCTCATGATACAGGCTTAGTAACTATTATCTCACAAGATCAATCAGAATTCGAATTACATGCTAAAGCTTTACTAGGTTTACCTATTCATAAAATTAATTATCCCCAATTCAAGTCAGCAGCATCTGTAGTGGTAAAACCTATAGGTGATAGTTCAGATATACAATATAGTAACTTAGATGAAGCTTTGAATGAGACAGATGTTAAACTTAGATTATTTGGTAAACAAAATATTAAAGGTAAGCGGAGAATGGGTGTAGTAGTTGCTTTGGACGAAGATGTTCGTAAAGCTCTAGAAAAAGCTAAAAAAGTTATTGACAAAATAGAGATAACTCTATAATCATATTATAGGGCCTGTAGCTCAGCGGTCAGAGCAGAGAACTCATAATTCTTTAGTCGGGGGTTCAAATCCCTCCAGGCCCACCAATTTTATGACAAATATATTACTATTAATTTATCAATTAATACAAAATGTCGAGATTAATTATGCATGTAAAGATCAGCATATTGATGCTAAATTTAAAAACTATTATGAAGCTAAGCAATATGTTGATTATTTTAAACCTCATCATCATTACGAAATTATACCTATTATAACATATGAAAGAAATAACAACAATCGAAGAATTAGATAATATTAGAAAAGAACACGCTAATGTACTTTTAGATTTTTGGGCTCCATGGTGTGGTCCTTGTAAAATGGTTACTCCTGTACTTGAAGGGTTAAGTGAAGAAATGCCTGAAATTCTTTTTTGTAAAATTAATATAGATGAAGCTCAAGATCTTGCTACTAAATTTGGTATTAGATCAATTCCAACATTAATGCATTTTACTAACAAAGAAGAAGCTAGTGGTAAAATGAAAATTGGGTTTTCACCAAAACCAAA
>Ga0208161_1000915_pt1 | contig 16317 bp, 25 predicted proteins | sample CB_VirMetaG_3_FD_184538 | JGI IMG/M metagenome (GOLD analysis project Ga0208161, IMG submission 184538) | Freshwater to marine saline gradient viral communities from Chesapeake Bay - CB_1508_1S Viral MetaG (SPAdes) (version 4) | ecosystem: Environmental > Aquatic > Marine > Coastal | place: USA...
GTAGAACCGCTGCTAAAAAAACGACTACCTTTGCGGCTATTGCATGACTTACACGCGCTAGTTAAGTTGTCCATATCCCATATGTCGCCACCTACCTTGCGACTAGTTATGTGATCGACTGTCGCATCTGCACCCTTCAGGTCTTTACCACAATAGGTGCACACCCACCCATCCCGAGATAGCACACGCAATCTGAGTAATTTCCACTTGCCGCTACCTAATGCGTCTTTACTCAATGCCATCCCTTAGTCTTAAAGTGATGCCATGCTTTACACGCATTGATATAGCCTTTATCATCTAACTTATATCTGTGTTTTATATATTTGAGTCCGTAATCAATTTGAGTATATGCGTCTAAGTTAATCATTAACTTATTCTTTAATTGTGGTATTCCATATGTCTGATGAGTACCACTTAAATTGCCTACTGCTTCAGGCTTCCATGCACTTTCTTTTCCATATAACTTAGATAGACAACTATATTGTTTACCGCTTTTAATCTGTTGTGCTGCATAAGTCTGTACGCTTATTTGCACTATTTCTTTGTCATTTACGGAATCAATCTTATTCGAATACGCCTTAATACTAATTAAGCATAGGGCTGCCCCTAATGCAACTAGCCACGAACTCGCGAGCAATCCGCTAAGGCGGCTCGCGTTCGCGCTTTTAGGCGCGTCGCTTGCTAGTAGCATACTGGGCTTGTCAAGTCTTCTACGCATAGATTTACCTTTCGTCTCAATATGTGAGATGTGATTTACGCCACACACAAATGAACTTTATGTCGTCTAGTTCCTGCCAAGACTCATCATAACCAACTTCAGCCATAGCCCTCACTCCACTCATGACCGCAATCTAAACAATCATGAAAGTAATCGTTGTTATATTTTGTAGTATTAGTGTTGTATTTTAAGCACTCAGGGCATTGATCTTTGCGCATACCTTACAGTTCTCTTTGTCATAAGTCCAAGAACCGCAATCGCATCTACTAGGCTCGTTCATTTAATAACTCCATGAACTTAGCCATAGGCAGCAAGACAACATAGTCCTCAACCTTCTCGCCCTGCCCATTGCAGCGCAATACTATAAACGATAGTTTATCGGATTTACGCTCTTTAATCTGTTTAATCCATGCTAAAGGGCTGAATTTTGTTACTGCTTTGACCTCTATATCAAAAGGAACGCCAAGGATATCGCTGCCTTGGCGCCCTGCCCCAGTCGATTCGGCGAACGGATACCAAGTCTTTAAATACTCTGCTACTACCTTTTGAGTTCTATAACCTCTGTGTTTTCTATGCTGGCTCAAGGCTTAGAACCCCAGCCACGACCTTTAAAATGTATTGGTACTGCCGACCACAACCGCTTAAGCGTTCCCCCACATAAAGTGCACTTAGGCAGTTGTGATTCGACAGCGAGTACGAGTTCTGTCTCTAGATCACATGGCTCGCACCTGAAATCGTATCTAGGCATCTTTAGGCTTGTCAACCCTGTTTATTAACTGATTGCATCTAAAGCATGTGCCATCTTTAAATACTCGATCATCATCACACACCTCACATTTAATGATGGATTTAACTAAATGAGCACCATTGTCGTCGAGTTCAACAGTCCAGCCCGAACCTTGAATAAATGCAATATAACCCATTATTCAACCTCGCTTTCCTCGAAGTACCAATGTCCATTTGCGGTGCTCTTAGCCCATTTAGCGTGTTCTGCAACACCTTTTTTACACACATATCCATAATAAGGTTTACCCTTACCCTTTGATATTCCTTGTTTTAAAATGTGACCGTGCTCACATGCTGGCGGTTCTTTAGGTGTTGAACTACCTATTGCATCAATAGCATCACCAATAGACCAAGCAACTGGCTCAGGCTCTTTCTTTTCGGCAGCAAAGGCAGCCCTTAAAGTATCCTCAACGGCTGCTGATCTAGTTCCTGCTGCACCGTATCTGCGTTCTTCCAATTTCTTTTCATAAACGTTTTTTTGCTGTTCTACAACCTTTTCCATTTCAGCCCTGTTAGCCCTTGGTGCTTTTTCACCATCTCTAGTGGTACTAAATTGCGGCTTACCTGTATTAGTTATTGCTCTTGCATAAGCCGAGGTTTCTGCCTTTTCTATAGCAAATTGAGTCTTCATATTTTCAGCGGCTAAGCCCATGGTCCAAGCATTTGGGTCGACCTCTGTTCTCCATAAAATAGCCTTCACAATGACCCAAGTGTCACCGTTACTATCCTTTTGGAATTCATGTTCTACCTGATAGCGAAAATCAGGGTTATCTTTTGCAAATAACTCTATTCTTTCTTCAGCCGTCATGTATTTTGTTAAATCAAATGCCATCTTCCTCACCTCTCATTTCTCTGACTATTTGGTGATATATCAAGCCATAACCTAACAGGTCTTTTAATGAGTCTTCATGATCGCTGGTCTGACTGAGCCTTGATATCTTGACGAGCAGCATTGCCATTGCAACTTGCTCAGGCGAAATGTAACTGTCAAAGTAACCCGACCATAATTCGGATATACGACGGTGATTGAGTGACGCATTTCCATATATGTGACCTCGGTCACTAAGGGTAATTCTGACTTCATCAAGTAAATCTTCAGTTCTTTTCATAGTCGAATACCTCGTCGTTTCTCATGCGTCTTATGCGCTCTTGGTGTTCTATACTCGCCCGCCATCCTTCATTACGACCAGCCCAATAACCCTTTTCGTAATATATTGTTTTGATTTTGTCATAAACCCAATAAAGCAAGCACATGCCAATAAGTGCATAGAACATAATAAATGCAACTTCTCTTAATTCCATCCATGGGGTCATGAGTGCACCTCATCTAACTTTACTCTAGTACAGATACTTCCAACATATTTGCCACTACCAGTTTTTGTTAAGTTAATCAATATGTTTCTCATTTTGCAAGCAACTGCAAATGCTGGAACGTGACTTGCTTCATGTGAATAAACTGTAATTTCGCCTGAACCTGATCTTTGTGCTGTTATATTTAAATCAAGTTCTGAAATCAAATCTCTAATATCTTTGATGCCTATTGCTTGTTTCATTTTGTACCTTCCGTTACACCAAGTCCGTTACTTGGATAAGAGAAGGATGACACATGTCAAATAAGCCGACAACTAAAATGTCGGCGTGTTATATAACGATTTGATAACGAACCCTAAGGCTCAACTATACAGTTTACCCTCAAATATAAATGAACCGTCTTGATTTATAGGCACGGTTATGACCTGCACTTTACGATCTTGAACGTAGGCAACGGCAAAGCCTGTCTGCCAGTTAGCATAGCCTCGGGTATAAGCCATGCCTGAAGAACTTAAATCTACTAAATTGCCAACCTCAACGCCCCATACAGTACGCCCTAATTGGCCTCTAGAAGCCTCTGTAAAGGCCGAAACCCCTAGTCTATGGGTATGCCCACAAACTACGCTCTTTCCAAGCCTTCTAGCCCCATTTAAGGCCGTTTGTGATGGTACTTGACTAAGAGGGAAAGCGTCTCCGTGAACTGCTGTCCAGCCGTGTGCCCAGTCAAGCCCGAAAGGGTGGAATTTGATTTGCAATTTATCATATCCCATAAAACGCTCATACTGCATTTCTGGTAAATTGAGGAAGGAAGGGAGTCTTTTTTTGATTGATCTATAAAGTCTGATTCCATGATTGCTGCCTAACACGTCCGTTACTCCCAAGTAGGTTAATACCTCTTGGGTTAGTTTTCTATCATCATTTATGTTGCCGACCATCTCGTCAATAGTGCCAGCGTTAAAACCGCCTAATTGGGGAAGGTCTATTTCATCACCAATTTGTATAGTGCGGTGGGGTCTCCATTTTGCTAAAAACTTCCCTACTGTCTTGACTGCCTTTTCATCAAAAAATGGAACTTGGATATCGCTGATAAATGCGATTTTCTTCACTTAGTCCTCGTCATCCTCATGTGGGTTATGTTCAGGATTTACAGGGTCAAAATCAGGTGCAGTTGGAATTAACCAATCAGGAAAAGAATTTCTATCCAACATGCCAAGTGCTTGATCTACTGGAAAACCTGCTCTGCGTAGGCTCAAGTAATACTCACGCATAGAAATAGCGTAAGCATCTAAACGAGTCATAACTTGATCGTGTTGATACTTACCTTTACGCTTTGTAACTTTGCGTTTTTTCTTTTGAGCCATAAATAAATGTTACCTTCGTTCGGTGACAATCCTCAGTAGTTCTTCTTGGCGTGTTTCGATTCTTGCTAAACGATCTGCAAGACTACTTCCTGAATTCGGCGTAAGAGTCCACAACCAACCTTTGATTAGGTAGCGTAAGCCGAGAAAGAAACTTGTTAATACGGCGGAGACGGCGGCTGCTAAGCCAGCCCAACTTGCAGCATCCATTATTTAGCATTGACACCGTAGTCAACTTCAGTACCTGAAGATGGGTCTATGGCTTTTGCGATAGGGGCGATTACTGCGCCGAGTAAAGTTGCATAGGCAGGGTGTATGTCAGCGACAATAGCCAACGCAACTGTTATACCCGAAGCGGCAACTGCTCTTAAATAAGATTTAATTGCTGCTTTATGCTTGTTTGATAGTTTCATCTGTTCCCCCTAGTAATGGGATATTGAAAGGTTTCCCATTTTGATTTGGTTTAAAACTTATATGTATATGTTTATTGTGGGGATTCAACCCACGGTATTTGACCCAACGCCAAAAAGATTTTGCACTAGCAATCTTGCCCATATGTATTACATAAAGAAAGCGTCGATCACCTTGTTTTGCCGCAAGTCGTACTTGATCTGCCAAATAGATACTAATTCCTTGTTCTTCAGATAAGCCAGCGTCAATGTCGAGTGCGCATACTTCCCCTCGCTCATTGGGGTTATGTTCACTCTTTCGTGATTGATGACGCAAATCAGAAATCCATCCATCAGAACGCTTAGAACGATTTGCGAAGGATGCATTAACCTGAGACCTAAATTGCTCAGCCGCTTTAGATAGCCAAGGTTTCAATTTCAATCTCAATCTCTGGCATAATCCATTGGCAAGTATCTTCATTAAAACCAATAGCGTTATCTGGTTTGGGTGATATAAATGCATCACGCTCTATATCATAAATATAACCAATAGCAGCATAATTTTTTCTTATTTTGCCATTATAGGAAGTTCTTTTACAAACTTGTCCCCTAAAATTTCCATACCAAGTTTCTGTATCTAAACCTTCAATCAATTCAGTTTCATCAATACCCGTAATAACTTCAGTAACTATATTATTTTCATCTAAGAATGCGTAATGTGCCATTATACCCAACTCACATTTCCAGTGCCTGCTGTAATTGTAGTTATCTTAAAACCACCTGAATTAGTTGTTGAACCAGTTAAACCTGCACCAATAGTAATTGTCCCATTTGTATATTTAAGAATTACTACACCACTACCACCTGCGCCTGAAGTTACACTACCGCAAGTTCCGCCACCGCCACCGCCAGTATTGATTGTACCTGACCCTGCTGCACCACCACCACCAGTTGAACCATTACCACCGCCGCCAGTACCACCAGCACCACCTGCTAAATTACCACCGCCACCGCCGCCACCTGCTCTAGTAATAGATGAACCAGTTATTGATGATGCTGTACCTGCGCCACCATTTCCTGATGCAGTTCCAGTTGCCCCTGCCGCACTTGCACCACCGCCGCCACCACCCCGATAAGGTTGTGCATCAGCCCTGCTAGGTCCACCGCCGTTATTTCCTTGTCCAGCAGTTCCAGTACCAGCATTAGAACCAGAATCCGCACCAGCACCACCACCAGAACCACCTGAGCCAGCCGTTCCTGAACTATATTTATTACCATATCCACCTTTTGTAGATGTAATAGTTGAAAATACTGAATCGTTACCATTATTTCCGTTTGTATCATTTGTTGCTTGTCCAGCACCACCAGCACCTACTGTAACTGTGTAATTTGTTGATGCCGTTAAACCTGTTAATGTTGCAGTTTTATATCCACCAGCACCACCACCACCGCCGCCCACGCCACCTTGACCACCACCACCTGACCCACCGCCAGCAATGACTAAATACTCAACTGTGCCATCAAAAGGTATAGTTGGAATTGGATATAAAACACTTGTTACTAAATTACCAATCATTATGCAATACCACCTATGACATACCAAGTGTCTGTGTCAGTTTTAATACAAACTGCTGATCTATATTGCGCCAATGTTGGTTGAGCAGCAACAGCGCCTGCACTTAAAACAGTTGTAGTGCCTGAAGTAACCGCTTTAATTGTGCAAGTACCTGCGCCGATATTAAGAACGGTAATTGCTGTTCCTACTGGGTATGCAACTGAAGCGTTGGTTGGAATAGTAAAGTTGACCGCAGTAGCCTTGTTCATTACTACTAAGGCTTGGTATTGATCGTTTAATACTGGGGTGTAATCTGCTGTTTGTGCTGTACCTATTGTAAATGAAGTTAAGCCGTTGAACATTGCTGCTGATAGCACGTCACCGGTGCTTGCTGGAAATCCTGTTGCCATTGTGTTTTCTCCTTTAAGTGTCTAATTATATCTCAGTATGCGAGAATATCCTCGCCCAATACCCCATAGGTTGAGTTCCCGATTATGAAACCATCAGTTATAGGTTCAAGCGTGGTAAAAGTGCCCATCCATGAGTTAGGGGTTATATCCCAAGAAACGCCTTGAATCTGTAAGTTCTTAGTAATAACTGAAGAATCAGGCTGTATATTGGAAATAAGAACATTGTCAAAGTAGTCAAGGTCAAGCATGGTGTCGTTAGGCACTAAAGAGTCATAAAGGTCAACAGTCATACGATCAATGCGGATAGTGGTTGTGCTTCGTGTAGCCACATATATAGCGGCTATATTGGCTGCCTCAGCATCTGTCTCAACCACTAGATCGCTAAAAGATACTGAGTGAGGAAAATAGGTTGCCACCGAATCCAAATCGATATTGGTCTGAGTAGTACCACCAACCCTAGTAACTGAGCAGTTATTGACAATTAACTTATCATCAAAAGCAAAGATTAAATTCTTATATGGAATACCGCCTGTTTGATTGAAGGCAATAGGTGTGCCACCTGCTGAACTAATTGTATTTGATCTGTTCTTAAATATGGCGTTGCCTTCAGGTGATATATAAAAAGCACCTTGCTCTGAGGTTTCAACATTTTGCAAGGCTGCAAGGGCAGTTCTAGCAGTAGCAGGGTCAGCCTGAGTCAAAGAGTTGCCAGTATCTAGGCTGCGCATAGAGTTAGGGAAATCAACTGTATCTAATATCTTGGCTATTCTAGTACCAGTATCTTGTCCTGCTGCCTGTCCTGTAATTGTGCCAACAGTAGCCATAGCAAATAATCTAAAAGCATCAGCAGCGTTTATATCTACATAAGATACATTTTCTGCTTGATCGTATGTATAAACATAATCAGTCGTATAACCGCTAAATAGGTAATAATCTAAACCATTGTACTCAGCAGATATTCTAAGTTTTCTTAATGGTGTTAAATAACCGTAAAGATCAGAACTTGTATTTTGAGGATTGAACCTACCGTCTTGGTCGTAAATTCTTATTGTGCAAGTGCCAGCCTCGTAAATATCACGTCCTATGTTTCGACCACGATTTATCTTAATTGATCTAGTAACGTCGGTTAAATCTATAACTAAAGAAGGTGCAGTTTGATCTGACAAAATGCCAACACCTAAGACGCCGTTAACTGGGTCTCCAATGGTAAAAGGGTTACCAAAGGTCGCACCTGAACTAAAGTTGAGGCTTATATTAAGTACTGGCAGCGTCATGTTATCTAAATGGGTTGATGGATGAGAACGAGCCTGAGGCGGATTGATTAATTAAGCCATTACGCAATTCATCAAGTAAGCCTTGAGTTGCACCGTTAACAGTTACGTTTATCACTTGACCGTTTCGGTCTAGCCCTTGGCTCATGTAATAAGCCTCAGCCTGAGCCTGTAATCTATATGACATTGATGCCATGATTGCCTCAGATTGGGCTATTGTTGCTGGCTTGCTTTGTAAAGCCTCAAGTTGCTTGGCTGTCATTTGTTGCTGAGGGTTAATATCTGCGAACATAACACCGTTTTTAGTAAATGGCGCAGCGATAGCCTCAGTCCTTGAACTGACATTTTGAGCAGCACCCATTGACGCTAACAATTTGCGTAGTAATTCAATTTGAGCAATCAGCATGTCAATGTCTTTAGACCAGCCCTCAAATGGATACAAAGCCTTAGGCAGTTTAGCAATAGCCTCAGCAAGGTTAGTAGTTTGTAATTGAGACTTAATTAACTCATTTGCTAACTTGGCTGCCTCAGTAGCGTTCTCTTGAATCAAAGCCAACTGCAATGATAGTCTTAATTTTTCTTGATCTGTAATCTTGTTTTGAAGTGCAGCATAAATCTGTATTTGTTCTAAATCAAATATGCTAGATATTTGTTCTAGTTTTTTGCGATCAGCCTCTAGTTTCTTTTGAGCAGCAACTAAAGCCTTCTCTTTAGCAATAGCCTGTTGCCTTGCTCTAAGTTGCTTAGCGGCTTCCTTCTGTAATGCCTTTTCTTCCTTTTGTAACTGAGTGTAATCAAACTTCATAGCCATAGGGTCAAATGGCTTATCAAAGTTCATTTTATATTGAAGAATAGGTGAGTCAGACGGTGTAGTTAAATTCTGTAATCCAGTTCTAGTGACTTTAATAAATCTAGAAACATTGTTAATAAGTCCAGCCAATTTATTGCTAATGTTGTCAATGCTGCTGCCGTATTTATCAGGGTCTCCAAATGCAGAATCAAGGGCTTGAACTAAAGCACCGCCAATAGTTTCTTTAGCATCCTCAGCCTTTGCGGTAAGAATTGCCATCTTGCCGGCAAAGGAGTCTGCTGCTAACGCTGCCTGACCGTTGAACTTCTTGGCTAAATAAGTTGTTACCTTATCCAAATCCATAGTCTTTAATTCAGCCTTAGTTAAACCAACTTGAAGTTTTCCAATGGCTTCATTTTCTCCCAGCGCAGCCTTGCTTAATGCGGCAGTCACACTTGCAAGATCACGTCCAGTTCCTGCACTTACGTCTAACGCAACACTTAATAGTTCTTGAGATTTTTTCGCATCTAAAGTTGAGTTAACTAATTGAGTAAACGCCGGTCTAAGTTGATCGTCTAGAATGCCAGTCTGATTTTGTAAGTTCTGTATAAATCCAGCCGTGCTTAAAACTGCATAAGATTGACCTAAGTTCTGTAATGTCTTACTTAACTGACCTGCTGCCTTCTCATCCTCAGCAAATGCCTTAACTGCGTTCTTGCTAAATCTTATTGTTGCAAATGCACCAAAAGCCAAGCCAAGGGCTTTAGCACCTTTAGTTAATGTACCTAATGATTTGCTAGCAGCCTTAGCCCCTTTATCAACATAGGTACTAACAATAGGAATTTCAATGCCGGTAGCACTCATGCTGCTAGTCCAATCTTTCGTTTGATGCTTGAGTTAAATGTAAAAATTGCTTTATCAATAGCCTTAAAAGTCGCCTTTGTTACTTTGCCTTGATCTCTAGCAAATGCCGCATAAAGTAAGCGTCCTTTATTCTTACGTCCTCTACCTATGCTTTCTAGTTGTGCCTCTTGATCGATAGAGTTAACAAAATGATAACCAGCAAAAGGGTTATTGCTATTGTAGTTTCTAGTCGCTCTTGCAATTTTCTTGCCTTTGTAAAAGTAATAACCTTCAGTACCCTGAGTTGGTGTATTTTGATAAATCGTACTTTGAACAGGTGCACGACCATCAGGGTTTTTACGACCTGCGGTCTCATAGATAGCACCTGCGGCAGAACGGTTTAAAAGTCTATAAGTGTTAACAAATCCTGAACGATTAACACGAGAACGTCCAATAGAATAAGTTAAACCTTTTCTAATTACGTCAGGATTGTATTTTGGGAATCCTCTAGTTTTGCCAGCAGTTCTAGAAACAACTTCTTTTCCTTGATCTTGCCATCCGCTTAGACCTAGGATTTCGTTAGGAACTTTACCTTTAGCGTCTTCAACAACTACACGCATTGCAGCGCGTATCTCTTTGTTCATCTCTTTGTAAAGGTCAGGCGCGAACTTCTTTAAGGCTTTTTGAACCTCAACGATACCTTTTACCTCTACTGGCATTTTCCACCCTTTTTGATCTATCTTTCATATAAGCCAACGTTGCTAAAAACATTGACCTATCCATGTTAATAAACTCTGAGTGCGGTATGCCAGTCTCAACTGCTAGTTGTGCAATTAAATACGTAAGGTCATACCGCGTTACCCATTTGGGGAGTTGGCATCCATAATCTCTACCTTAGATAGAGTTTCAAGATACTTTTCTCCAAATGGTGCAACTGTTACACCAGCCCGACGTTCGGCTTCCCATGAAAGCCAATAGACGTCTGACTGTCTTTCTTCATCTCTAAATCTCTTATGAAATCCAGTTTTAAAATTCTGCTCGAAAGCGTATTCGAGTGCAGGGGAAATTTCATACTCTGCAACTTCCCCTGAAGCCTTGGACACTCTTAACTTAATCATTTATACCCCTTAGAAAGTACCTGTTGTAGCAACGGTAACTGCACCGTTGATAGTCCATGTTACATCCTGAGTACCTAAATCTCCAACAGCACCGTTAATGTCGGTGGTGTTATTTACTAATGCAGTAAATGTGTAAAGAGGGTTTGTTGCGCTTACAGCAGTTGCAGACTCTTGCAATAAAACGCAGGTTACTGAAGTTCCCCATGCGCTTTGCAAAGTCTGTAATACCTTGCTAGTTGCGGTGTCATTTAGGAAAGAGATTGTTACGCTTGATGCTTCCAAGCCCTTTACGAATTTGTGACCTGTGTCACCCATTGCGGTAACCTCAAGTTCATCAAATGAACGGTTCAATGTGACGGCGGTCACATGGTCTGAAAGGTCAACGGAATTAACCTTTACGCCGACCTTGTTATTTAGAAATACAGCCATTGGTTATTCCTCATCTTTCTTTGAGACTGGTTTTGGCTTATCTGATTTTGTTACTTGCCCGACTTTTTCAAGCCAAGCCTTGTCCTCTGAAGGAACGTCTATAATTTCACTCATTGTTTAACTCCAACTTGTCATGATTGAGACGGACATGTCACTTGTCAACATTTCGCCAGCAACACCTGATAAAACTGTTGGTGCTGAGATATTATTGACAATAACGCTTAAAGTAGTTGATGCCGCTAACTTATTGAATACACCAACAGCCATATCTTCAATGCCAATTAGATTGCCTTGATTATCTAACATGGGCACGATCATTACGATTTTAAAATTTGCTTTAGGTGCAACAGTATAAACGTTGTTTGATGGCTCAATGTATGGGTCATCAGGTTGCACAATTACTGAATTTGCAATGGGTGTAGCAGGTGGAAAGGCAAAAACCTGCCACACCCCAGCGTTCTCTAACGCTGTCGCAAGGGTTGACCTGAGAGTTGTAACGGCAACCGTCATCAGCCAACCAAGCCATTAGGTGATAGATGATTTGCTAACAATCCTCTGAGCCTTGCGAGGACGGTGTTCCCCATGCGATAAGGCGAAGGCTGAAAATCGGGAGAAATCCCACCTGCGTTTGATGCTTGTCTTGCTTGCCAAATGTCAACCGCCAGCATTGCGCTCGCTTGACGAACCTCAGGTATTGTTGCGTAATCGACATTTGTTACCGCAGATATTGTTCCATAAGGTCTAACTAAATGTTTTAATTCTGTTGATACGTGACTGATAACATAAGAAATAGAATAATCTGTTACTTCAGTAATTGTTTTGTTTCCACCGTTATAGTGCGCAGCGACATTTTCAACCGTTACTACGTCGCCAACTTTCATAGCATGAACAGTATCTGTATATAAAGTTCCTAAAGTAGTTGTGCACTCTTTTGCAATTACATTGTAGTCATTAAACCATAGATAGCCTTTGACAATGTTTTCGGCAGCCTGAGCCACTTCTTCCACTACTGAGTCAGAATATAAACTACCTATTCCAAGTAGTGTGCGAAGTTCTGCTTTAGTGACGTATGTAGCCGCCAAATTATTATCCTTTCTTAAAGTAAAGGGGCGAAGGCTTCCATCGCCCCTTTACAGGTGATTCCTATTTAGGAAAGTTTATGCAACCATCCACTTGTAAGCACCAGCAGCAACCTTAGTTGCGATTGCGCCGTAGCCATAGTAAGCAACCTGAATTTGTCCTGTTGAAATCAAGTTGGTCTCTAGGCGGTACTTGCTTGATTCATACCATGTGTATGAAGATGGATTTAAAACGATAATTGAGTTATCGCCAGTTCCTGATAATGAACGTGAAACGCGTAAGTTCAAACCACCAATGTTACCGCGAACATTTGTTGGGGTTAGATTTCCTGAAGCGTTCTGAGGGTTAATTGTCTGTACGAATACAGCACGGTTTGAACCGTCAACTAATCCCATTAAAGCACCCCATTGCTCAGGTGAAACAACAATGTTCTCAGCAAAGCCGAGTGTTCCTGAGTAAATAGAAACTGCTGCATCTGAAATAAAGTCTTGGATATTTGCTGCTGACATTGTGCGATTTCCGCCGTCTGTTCCGCCAGTAATAATTGCAGAACCAACTGCTGTGTCAGTTGCTTTAGCATAGGAAAATTCCATCTGCCTTACAAGTTCAGAGAAGAACGCAGGACTTGATCTATCAAGCAATTCAACACTAAATGTTTGTTGCCCCGCATATTTGCCAACATTTACTGACAAGAAGGAAATGTTTTGATCTTGCTCAGATGGTGCTGCGCCTTCTGCTGTTAATGCAACAGTTGGTACTTGAGTAAGTTTTGGAATTTCAAAAGTCATACCTGCGTCAGGTAGTGCTGCTGTTGAAATTGAGTCGATAAACGGTCTGTCAGCATTTGAAAGAGGGTTGATAACCTCAGTTAGTTGACGAGTAGGAATTAAACCTGCGTTGTCAGTTGTGTCTGCTGCTGCGCGGATATATGAACGAGCATCCTCGTCATTTAGATATTGTGCGCGAAGTGTGTTCTCTAGGAATTTTTCCTTTGTGAACTCAAGACGTGGCTTTGTGTAAATTGCTGCTGTTACTGTTGGGCGTGAGGCTTCAACCGCTGGGGTCTCTACTACCTCTGACGCAACAGGTGTTTCAGGTGTTGTGTTTTCCACAATTTCCTCTTTTTCTGTTTTGGTTTCGGTTGATTCTGCCTCTGCGCTTGACGCAGCGACTGAAGTGACAGCGGCACTCGAAAAAGCGGCAGCCTGAACAAGGCTGACTTCCATGAGTCTCGCTGCACTAACTCTGTAAATGCCGTTAGTGTTTTTGCCTTTCAAAACTTCAACACCAACGCTTAAACCTGATCTTAAATTTTCGCTTGCCTCAATTAGGCTATCTGTTCCTTTAGTTGTATTAGAAACTTTAAACTCTGCATAAATACCTGAGTCATCTTCGTCAACTTTCTTCATGCGACCTATTGGAGACTTAGGGTCATGCTCAAGTAACAACTTAACTTTTGATGGTTCATCAATTTGGATTGAACCTTTTTCAAATATAACTTTGCCAACTGAAGTATTGCCAATTTCGTTTTCAAATGGCACTATCTTGCCAGCAATAATACGACGAGACTCTGAAGCCTCTAAATCTGCACTAAAGTTAATTATTTCCATTTGGGCTTAGTTCTTCCATTTCTCTCGCTTGTTCTACGGTTATTAAACCGAGACTTAACATTTTTTCAATTACATTTAAACGCTCTAATGGATTTGCTCTTAAAAATCCTGAGTCCATGTCGAACGCGATAAATTGTGTGCTCGTTGACAGATCATCCATACTAAGACGATTCTCAACCGCGCTTACATAAGGTTGCAGGGATAGTGCAACAAATTGACGACGTTCATCTTGAACGTTGGCATAAGTCATACTGTTGTTCATGTCTGCACTTATGTAATATGCTGGCACATTGCAAAGTCTTGCAATTTGTGTTGCCATATATTGTTGAGCCTCGTTATACATCATATCTTTAGGTGAAAACGAAGTTGCTTGATATTCTAAAGAAGAAGTTAAATACGCAGTTGCTCTTTCAGCGCGAGAACGACGCCAAGCCGCTAGTAATCCAGCAACTTCTTTCTCGCCAAGGTCTGCGCCATTATTTTTTAATATACCTGAAGGAACTGGGGTTGCTGCTGCATTTGCCGCTGCTTTTTCCAAATCAATGGCTGCTCTTAAAATTCTTGAACCTGCATGAAGAATACCGTCAATAGGTGATTGGAAGGTGACGAGCGAGCCAACTCCACTCATAGGTCTCTCAACGCCATCTACTGTATAGAAATCAACAAAAGTGTTATTTTTATTTAATTGAACTTGAACTCTAGTGTTATTAACAAAATCAAATCTTGCTGGACGATTGTCGTCTTGATAAACTTCGGTTACTTCTAAATATGCAGATCCATAAAATAGTAATGAGTCAACCAAGGCGGTGACGATAACTGAGTTAGGTGCTGACTTAGATAATTGATTTACCCAAGGCAAGTTAGGTAATTCTTCTTTTGTTGCCTTTGAATAAGTGCTGAGTTGCATAGTGCCGATTGTTGTGGCGATTAAGTTACGACAGCGCATAACTGCTGGTACGGAAATTGCTTCATCTCTACTTACAGATTGAAACGGTGTAAATTGAGAATAGTAAGTAAAAGGGTCAGTTACGACAGGTGGCGCAAGTTGCGCAGTAATTTGAGGTTTAGGTGGTAATCCTACTAAATCGCGGAAAAATCCCATTAGAGAATTATATCACCAATTTAAACGAATATCTTAGGTATTGAGATGGGTTTGCTCAACATGTGGACAATCATTGCAGTTGAAATCGCAGCGGTTACGTCTCCAGCAGATTTTCTTCTTATGATTCTCCATCCTGCGTCGTTTGTCTTAGCAGCGCAGTTATTCATTGAACTTATCCACTCAGGTTGACCGCTATGTATTAACCTAAGGTTTGATAACGAGTCTGCAAGTTCCCCGCAAGCCTGATAAAAGGCTTGTCCTGATATATCTATAAGTTTATGACCTGATTGCTCTAATTTTTGCGCAATAGAGGCGGTTGCGTACTTATCGTAAGCAATTTGAACTGGACGATACTTCATAGCCCAATCATGAATTGAACTAGCCATTTTGACCTCATCAATAGCAACTTCGCTACTAAAGGTTTCCATTACACCGACTGCAATTTTGCCGTCAACGATCTGACCTGCGACCAATGCACCAGTTCTTTTGCTTGGACTTACGTCAAATGCCATTACAGTCATTGCACCTACTGGTAATACCAAATCAGATACAGAACATGCCTCTATCGAGCCAAATGTCCATGGTGAGACCTGAGAGTCAATCCACATACATAATGTTTCAGTTAATGTGGCTTCAATCGAGTTAGTGGCTATTGATTCTTCGATTGCTTCCTCAGTTACGGTATAACCAAGTGCAGGGTTAGCCATTGCCCAAAATTTACGATTCCTAATATCTTGCCTTGCAGCCAAAGGTGCTGAATACTCCCAAAACCCAAAAGTCTTAGATGGATAATCCATAGCCCTTTCTCTTAAATCATTTAATACCGTACTAAAGGCATCACCAGCATTTGAAGTAAATAATGTTTGAGAGTTAGGTCTTGCTCTTGTCGTTGGCACAGCCGCTTTAAATGCTTCTTCGCTAATTTCTCGTAATTCGTCAATGTAAAGGAAATCTGCGGTCTTACCGCGTGAGCCATCTCTTGTTGCAGCAACGATCTCATATCTTGCACCGTTAAGCAATGTTATAGATTCTTGCCCGTTAGCGTATCTAATACTCCTTACCTGCGCTTTTAGAAAGTCATTGTCCTCAATAGTGTTAGCAACTTGTCTAAATGTATCTAATGCCATGTTTCGGTTAGAGGACATTGCAATAATGTTCTTTTCCTCAAATAGAAAGAGACCAGCCAAAATACGCATACGAGCAAGGTGGGTTTTACCTACTTGACGTGCACATAGCAATAAATTGCTCTTTCTTATGAATTGATTCTCAGAATTCACGCTCAACATATCTTCAAGTACGTAATGCTGCCAAGGTAGCAACGGCATTTCAATTTTCTCTGCTAACTCAGCCACCTCAGCGATTCGAGACTTAGTTTTAAGCGGCGGTGTCTGAATTCTTGGTTTTGTTGAGCCTAATATGGGCTTTTTTGTTAGCCCCCGATTTGCGGGTTTTTTCTTGGCTTTGATCGGCTTTGTGTCGGCTGTCATGGCTTTTGAAAAGGCGACAAAGGTCGTGTGATCTGCGTCTCAGGGAGAGAAGGTTTCAGA
>Ga0208161_1000918_pt1 | contig 16287 bp, 18 predicted proteins | sample CB_VirMetaG_3_FD_184538 | JGI IMG/M metagenome (GOLD analysis project Ga0208161, IMG submission 184538) | Freshwater to marine saline gradient viral communities from Chesapeake Bay - CB_1508_1S Viral MetaG (SPAdes) (version 4) | ecosystem: Environmental > Aquatic > Marine > Coastal | place: USA...
TCGAGCGCATCAACAACGTGGACTACGTGACCGCCGAGCAGTTCCAGCGTGGCATGGCCGAAGCAGCACAACAAGGAGCCCAGCAAGGCGAAACCCGTGCCCTGCGTAGGCTACAAATGAGCAGCTCCACTCGCCGTAAGGTAGGCGTCTGATGGAAATAGCCCTCGGCCATTACCTAACCCTCAAGCCCCCGGCTGGATCACCGCTCCTGTTCCAGAACTTCTGGATTGCGCAAAACGTCGGCGGCCACACCTTTTTGCCCTTTGGATTTAGCGGGATTACGGTGAATCGCTCAGGCGACAACATCGACGCCCGGCTGGTATTCCCAAACAACGAGATCGCTCGCTCTTGGGCAGATCAGGTGATTCGTGATGCCTGGATCGCCACGGTATCAGTGCGCATCATCCAAGATCCCAGCAATCCAAATTCCGCCCAAACTACTTTGCACAATTACACGGGCCAGGTGTCTGCCGGCAACTGGAACCAAGAGGCTGTAATCCTGGTACTAAACAGCGTGCTCGATGCTGTTGGCGGCGACATCCCAAACCGCACGATCCAGCAAAAGCTTGTGGGTAGCATCCCGATCAGTGGCAATCTCGTGTTTTGATCTGCTTGGGATGCCCTACCGACTGGGCAGTGACGGCAGTGATGGCCATATCGACTGCATCCATCTTGTAACCACAGTGCTGGATCGTCTCGGGATTGGGCATCCAGAAATTACGGACGTAATGTATGACGCCAGTAAACGCCAAGTGGCGCGATGGTTGTTCGCTTGGGGTAGGCGGGTTGCGGAGCCAACCTATGATGGTGACGTGCTGTTACTGCCTACAGAGCAAAAAGCCTTCGGGGTCGTATGGGACAGCGGGATTCTGAGTATCGAGAGCATGAGCAGCAGCGTGCGATGGACTTCGGTATCCAGTTTCAGCGGTTGCCCCTGCTTCCGTTCGAGCGCCAGCTAATTGATTTCCTGGGATGTAGCGAGGAAGAGTACAGATTTTTTGAAGCGGAAGTCCGGCGTCGTGCGCAGGAACGCCCGGCCGAATACGCCCATATTCCAGATATTCGTTGTGATCCTGCAACGATAACTGCTGTTGTTTCACTAGCTCTCGGGCTTGTTTTTCAAGGTGTTGCTTACTTATTGACGCCAAAACCTAAGGCGCCGGAGCAAGCTGATCCAATTAAGCAGCGGCGACTTAGCGGTCAACGCGGCCAGCAGCGCTTTAATCCAGCCTACGGATTTGATGGTGTCCAAGAACTAGCGCAATACGGAGAGCGCATTCCCATCCTGTTTGGCGATTATCAAGTGCATTCTTTTGGTGCCACCGGTGGCATCATGGCGCAGCCACAGCTTGTTTGGTCTCGCACGCTCAGCTACGGCACGCATCAAGCAGTTCGTTTGATGTTCATCCTTGGGGAAACACTGGGTTTTGGCGCAAAACGCCCAGAATTAGGCGGTATTTACATCGGTAACAACGGTCTAAGCCTCCAGAATCCAGACCGCTTTGCTTTTTACTACCGACCTGGCACAACACCTTCCGGTGATTTAAGCGGTCGAATTACGGCAAGCAACTTGCTGTATGGCACACGTGGAGGCCAAGCAGCTGGTGATCCTTGGACCGGCAACGATATATTCGTTTGTCCTACAACATTTGGACCAGACCGTCCTGGTTTTTGCCAGACATATCAACCAACCAATGCCACAACATTCGGTCTTTTTAATCCGATTAAAAACGGTACTGCCTACCGACTGAACTGGCGCGTCATTAGCCGCCCAGCAGAAGGTGTCGATAGCGGCGAACGAATTAGGGCTGAACGAAAGAAGATTGCAGGCCCTAACGCCAACGCTAATGATGCAGGTATGCCCGGTGTTGGCGCCGGTTATAGCCCGTGCATGGGACTTATTGCCCACAACGGTTCAGTAAAAACAACCCCGACCGAAGTAACTTGCAATGTAGGGGATTATGTTACTTACCGAATTAATACCCGCAAGTTTACGCGAGATGACCTATCTATTGCAGCTTCCACAGGAGTAAACGTTGATGACATCAATAATGCCACTGACTCTGCCCGTCAGGCCGCCGATCAAACATTACAAGTAGGCGAGCAGATTCAAATCGGCAACTGTCTTTTTACTGTAGAAAGCAGGACAAACGACATATACAGGCTCAAGGGTCCAACAATTGATATTAATTTGCGGTGTAAAGAAATATTTGGCCAACAAAACACTATCGGCATTGCCGGGACGCTAGCGGTTGAAAGCAAAGTATTTACAAGCAAAGGCGGCGGCGACAATGTAGATCCGCCTGCAAACAACCCAGCTGACGGATACTGCGGCCCTTCATACTGGCCCTTGGCACAGGTCGCAATTGGATCTGTACGTAATACTCGTCCGGTCGAAGCAACCGAGATTGGAATACGCAGTCAAGTTTGGAACAAGGCTAGCGGTCTTTGCAATTTCCAAAATGTGCCGCGTGCGCCAAAACTATTGGAGTTAGACGAAAAAAATGTCAGCATAACCAACGGCACAATCGACAAGTACATGGCGCGCGCCAGTGCTTTTGCGGTTGAGTTTCGTCCAGCATCGCTTCGTTCCGACGGTACCGTTTACCCGTGGTATCGCCTAAGGGAAGAGTTTGTTGTTGTCGGCAGCAGGCCCGTAGACCAGTTTAACTTTATTAGGTTAAAACCACAAAATCCCGGACAATACGAGTACAGGTTTGTGCCGCGCCCCGGCGCATTACTTGAAAAGTATTTAGCTGACAACGCCAGATTTGTTGTTATGACTGGCACGCAAGTAGCGACAAATTACGCTAAAACTTTTACATCCGACAGTTACGGCGACATTCGTGTTACCTGCTCTGGGACAGAGGTTTTAGCCAAAAATTATTTTAGTAATTCAGAGTTAATCGATGGTGCACAAGCTGCCTACACTCAAGTCGAAAGTGCTATCCCAAACGCTATTGCCTGGAACGGAACTTACACAGGCGCTTCGTCTAATGGTGCTCCACAAGGTGCACAAGGTGGATATTGTTATGAACGATTAGGTGATCCTCAAACAGCATGGCGTGCAGGGTATATTTCAGGGGTATCGGCGGTAAATTATAATGTAAAGTTTACAGTTGACGTAGGTGGGGGCAAAAAACTTGCACTTGTTATTGGCGGCAAAGCAAAAGTAGGATCTGCTGAATATTTTGACAAATATGGGTATTCTTTTCAATGGGATCCTGATACCATCGCGATTGCCCTTCAAGGTTCAAATGATGGCGACTACCAATCGACAGGAAATTGGGCCGTAGGCGAAACTGTTTCAGACACAATTACGCCTACATCAGGAAATATATGGGCGAATACCGGGGGGCTAACTCAAGTTGGAACAACCTTTATTATTACAAGCGTTCAAAGCGGAACAACAGCAATTCCTGCCGAAGATGCCCGCACTTTTGAACGGGTTTCTCAAATTGCGGATGTTAGCCATTACGACGAATTAACAAAATCACATTTTGACGGGCCAGAGCATTACATATCCTATGTCAACGAGTCTATTTCAAATAGGAGTAATACAGATGAAGAAGTTGCCCCTCAGTACGATGCTTGTACCACGATGGGTTTGGTACTTCGTTCTAGCCGCAGTGTTAACCGTGCCGATCAGCTAAACGTATGGATGCCCAAAGGTGTTGACTGCTACAACTGGCTAACTGGAACAACAGGACCAAGCAACTTATTCTGCGATCTCGTTTACTACCTGCTAACTAACGACAGGGCTGGTTTAGGTAGCGTGATCAATAGTGATTTGATCGACACGGCAGGATTCAGCGAAACCGCTAGATTCTTGAAAACAAACGATTTGTACTTTGACGGTGCTATTGCCGATGCACGTAATTTTCGTGACATCGTAAGTGAGCTGGCGCCGTACCATTTGTGTTCTTTCGTGGTGCGCAACGGTAAATTCAGTATTGTTCCGGCTTTGCCTCATGATGCAAGCGGGGCCATCAATCCTAGAACGCTACCTATTGCCGCTATGTTTAGCGATGGCAATATTATTGAAGATTCGTTTGAAGTTGATTACTTAGAAGCTGATGAACGCAGAAATTTTCGCGCAGTTGTTACTTACAGGGATGGCGCTAAAAACGCTTTTCCCACAAACCGAACGATAGCTGTGCGCTGGAATACTGGCACTTCCTCGGCGGATCCGCAAGAAACCTTCGACTTGTCAAGCTTCTGTACGCACAGAGAGCACGCACTAAAAGTTGCTAGGTACTTGCTGAGCATTCGCCGCCGTGTCTTGTATGTTGTCCGCTTCAAAACCACCCCTTACGGTTTGAATCTTGCACCAGGTAACTACATCAAAGTTGTTACGCAAACCACTCCATACCATGCTTCTCGTAATGGCGTGGTACGTGAGTCCGATGGTGCGGTACTTTCTGCCGACACTTTGGCGGATGGCACCTACAGCGTGTCCGCTTACCGCCCCGGCAGCGAAAGCGTGCAGACAATCCAATTAACAATTACGGGTGGACGTGTAACAGATTCAGTCAATTGGGGCATTGTTTTTACGATCGGCAGCACTGCTGTAGAACAAAACATCTACATGGTGGAGCAACTTACGCTGGACGAAGACGGTCTTGTTAGTGTTGTAGCAAGCCACGTCCCGACCGAAGGCGGTGCTTCCATCGTTGCTACTGATGTGATTACACCAAGCCGCTTTATTTACTCGGAGTAACCATGGCTTTTCCTAACATCAAACCCGCCAGCCGCGAATACGACCCTGGCGATTGGCCAATCAAGCGTTACAGCAGCAATTCCGGCGCGGAAGTTCGGATGCTGTATGGCTCCCGTCGCGTCAACGCCAAACTGCGCCTTGGCTACGAAAACATCACTGACGCCAACGCACAACTATTTTTGACAGATTTTGCCTCCCAAATCGGTACATACACAACCTTTACCCTTCCTACCAACGTTTTTGCAGGCTGGACCGGCTCACGCAGCAATATCGACGCGCCGCCCGATACACGCTGGCGCTATGAGGAGCCTCCCCGTGTTACGTCGGTTTATCCGGGCCGCAGCAGTGTACAAATCAGTCTTGTAGCTGTTGCTTAGAATGAGCAAACAGTCCACAGGCACAGGCCATGGCGTTTTTTACAGGCCGTAGCGGCTCTTTGACTTATGCGGGTAAGCCCGTAGCCAAGATCCGGGACTGGTCCTTGGATACCACGGTTGAGCTGCTGAGCACCAATACGATCGACAGCGCTGTAAACACTTTTACCCCTGGAGTGAAGGGCGCTACCGGCAGTGCCACGCTGATGTACTACAGACTTGAAGCTGGGGAAAGCGCCAGCTATACGCAATTCACGGCACTCCTTAGTCGAATCATGAAAGGTGGGGCTATCACGGAATCTGATCGCGTGTACCTGGAACTTAATGTTGGAGGCGGCGGTGCGGATGACATCAAATTTAACGCTTACATTACAAATGCACAGGTAAGTGTTAGTACTAATGAGTTGAGCGTGGTGCCTATCCAGTTCACGATGGATGGGGATTTTGCTGAGGTTGTCGTTTAATGACCGTTTTTCTCGGCCAGTACGGGAACATACGACTCAAGCGTGGCAGCAAGACGCCGTACGCTTATCTTGAAGAGCGTCTAGATCCAGCCGATGTAAACACAAGCCTAAATCGTTTGGGTTTTGATACTTCAGTAGATAATTTACTTATTGGCGATCGGGTAACCTTGACCACGACTGATGCGCGAGGCCTTATTTGTTTTGATCCGAGCGTCTGGTCTTCCGAGACAGTAGAAAGTAGTTTGAGCGCTTTTGTCCACGTAAACGCTGTGGGAGGCTTGCGTTTTTTTGGTACGTTTCAAGATGCTGTAAACAACAACAGATCCGCAGAATACCAACTTGCCGCATTTAACGGTGAATCTTTGGACATTAAAGTTGGCGTCACGGACAATAACGATAATGTTCTCGGCAACGTTACCGGTTATACCATAAATACAGATCGCGAATCAATTGATGCAACAACACTTAGCGATAAATTTCGCAGGCAGTATAGCGCAGGCTTGATTAGCGGAAACGGTAGCATAGATTGTTTATTTGATTACAAAACAACCGGCATAGAAGAAACACCTCTTTTAATGCTGCAGTTACTACAGCGAATTGATATTGGCAGCGAATTTGATCTAGCCTTGTACTTGACTGATAAAGAGCTAACGCCCACGGAAAGTAACGTTTTTTACGAAATGGAGGCAATGGTTACACGAACAGGTGTAACTGTCTCCACCGATAACACTATTAATTGCACCATTGATTTTGTTACCACCGGAGAAATTCGCTTGTTGGTTGGCGAGCCTGCCGGTTACGTACTGAAAGAGGATGACGACCGCTTGGAGCTCGAACAATCCTTGGACTTCCTGCTTAAGGAAACTGAGGACTAAACTGGGCTATAGCACCAGAGTTACGGGAGCCTAGTCTTGGCTGACCAGCGGATTACCCAACTAACGTCCCTGCCCAAGGCTAGCGTTGCGGCCAATGACGCGCTGCCCGTAGCCGACATTTCGGCTAGCCAAACCAAAAAGGTAACGGTCAAAGATCTTGTCGATGCCGGCCTAGACCTAGTTGACAGCTCTTCGATTGATCTTGCCAAGCTCGATCAAGCCAGTACAACCAAGCTAGGAAGTGCGGCTATTGCATCGGCGGCTATCACGCCGGCAAAGCTTGGCGCTAACAGTTCCATCGCCGTTCAAGGTACTGCGCCTGTAGCAGACAACTTTGAAGGTCGCGGCTTTTTTGATAGCGGCACCAACAACTTAAGGGTTTACACCGGAGCAGGCGGTTACCAGCAAATCGTTATCCCGACAGCAGGCATTGCGGAAGCCGCTGTTACTACCGATCGACTGGCCGATGGCGCTGTTACAACAGCGAAGGTAACAGCTCTTGGAACGACAGCCTACGCGGATAGCAGCATCACAGCTGCAAAACTGCAGGATGACTCAGTAACAGAGGCGAAGATTGCAACTAACGCTGTTACTGCAACGCAAATTGCCCCTGATGCTGTTGGTGCTTCTGAACTTGCAGACAACGCAGTCGATACAGCATCAATCCAAAATCTTGCTGTAACTACAGAAAAGCTTGCAGCCGAAAGCGTTACTACAGCAAAGATTGGAGATGCTGTAGTAACCACCGCAAAAATTGCCGATGCTTCTGTCACAACTGCAAAACTAGATCTTGCTGACAACAGCATCGATGGCGCCAAACTTATTGACCAATCAGTAACTGCTGCACAATTAGAAAATCTCGCAATAACTACACAAAAGATTGCCGACACAGCGGTAACTACAGCAAAACTGGCAGATGGTGCGATTACTACGGCTAAATACCAGAGCGGCTCAATTGATTCTGCCGCCTTGGGGCTTGATGCAGTTACAGAGGAAAAAATTGTAGACGGTGCTGTTACCTACGAAAAAATCCAATCGGTTAGTGCATCCGACAAGCTACTGGGACGCGCATCCGCAGGGGCAGGCACGCTTGAAGAGATTGATTGCACTGCAGCGGGACGCGCTTTACTTGCCGGTGCCACTGCCGAAAGCCAACGCACCAGCTTAGGCCTTGGCACAGTTTCTACCGTCAACATTATCACCGCAAATGAAGTTGACACTCAAGCGATCACAGCAATCAAACTTGCAAACGAATCAACAGTTGATCTTGTAACGACTCTTCCAGCAAGCGGCGTATTTACAGGCCAACTAGCACTTAACACCACAAATAACACTCTTTATTGCTGGAGCGGAGCCCAATGGGTTGCTCTTAAAGCGGCCGGATCAATCAACTCTATTGTTAGTGATAATTCGGGAATTGTTAATACGCAAATTACAATCGCAGACGACGTTGCGACTGTATCAACGAGCATTGACAACACAACAGCAGCGGCTCAATTCTTAGCCGGTCCTACAAATGCTGCTGGTGCAGTTAGCTTCAGAACCATTGCTGGTGCTGATCTTCCCACTCCAACGACTAGCACAAAAGGTGCAGTTGTCGTAAACGGCAACGGTTTGGCGATGGTGTCAGATACACTTGCAATTGACAACGTTGTCACAGCATCTGGTTCTGAATATCGCCTTGTTCAATACAACGTCAACGGTCTGGTAACTGATGGCCGTTTGATACAAGCAGGCGATTTACCTGTAGCGACAGATCTGATTGCTGGAACAGTGCTTCCTGGCTCCGGCCTGAGTGTTACCGCTGCAGGTCTACTTAATCACACTAACAACATTGCGGCTAGTACTGGAACAAAAGTAACTTTTGATAGCGAAGGCCACATTACAGGGACTGCTTCTTTAGAGGCCGTAGATATTCCCGAACTAGACGCAAGCAAAATTACCACAGGCACTTTTGGCTCAGCATTTTTGGCGCCGAACAGTGTTACCGCAGAGCAACTTGCCGATTACGGTATTGCCAAAGTCAGCGAAACTGCGCCAACGCCAGAATTTGCCGGTCAGTGGTGGATCAACCCCTCGGATCGCTCGGCTTATATCTGGGTTGGCACAGTTACACCAACCGTTAACGGTTACTGGCTGCTTGTTGGTTACGGCTCTCCAACGCAACTAAACCTGCGCTTTGGCGGTACTTACGACGCCAATACAAACACAGTTGTCACACTTAACCAATACGGTACTGAGGCTGGATTAACTGTTGGGCAACCATTAACAGCGCCGAACAGCCAAAACAACGGTATTTACTTAGCCGTAACAACTGCAGGCACTGGCACAACACCGGCTCCTGCTGCCAGCTTGGCCATTGGTGACTGGGTGCTTAGCCAAGGTACTGGCGCTAACTGGACAAAAGTTGCAGTTGTTTCTGGTGCCAGCGGCACCTTTAACGATTACGACATTCTTAGTGACGGTACGTATTTCAGCCCCAACATGAGCGGGGTTGCTGATGTGCGTGATGCCCTCGAATTAATCTGGGGCCGCGTTCAAATTGCAAGCACTGTGCAGCTTGGTGTCGTAAAGGAATCTTCTGAAGTATTGGTCGACAACAGCACTGGCGAAATGACCATCGGTATTGTTGACGATGGCAGCTACTGATGTCACACCGCAACGAGTCATTCGTTTACAGCGCCGAAAACGTCCCAATCGGCGGACAGCCCGGTGATGTGCTGCTGAAAATCCAAGGCAGCAACTATTACACCGCCTGGCGCGACTTTACTTACGTTTTTGAAACGTACGATGTAGTACTGGATGATGGCGAGTATTGACGCTGGCTAGACTGCTGAAGTAATCCCGTCCTCGCGGAGCTAAGGGAATGGCGTCTACCCATAAGCACATTCGCAGTAGTACGGCGCATAAACGACCGACCACTGCAATTGCTGACGGTCAAATTGCGCTGAACACGAACGCCACTTCCCCCGGCCTGTTCTTCAAAGATTCCACTGGGGCAAGCATCTTCAAGATCGGCCCTGTTCACGTTGGAGCGACTGCACCAAACGCCAGCCCACCAGCAGGCGGCAGCAGCGGCAACAGCACTGGTGAAATTTGGCTTGACACCAGCCTGACCCCAAACGGCGTCAAGGTTTGGAATGGTAGTAGCTGGACCAATGCAACTCCAGCCAGCAGCACCACAGTTATCGGCTTGGTGGAGCTTGCCACTAACGCCGAAACACAAACTGGATCGGATACTGCTCGCGCTGTAACGCCTGCATCACTGCAAAGCAAACTCAGCGATTCCACGAGCACCACCAGCTCAACAACGATTGCTTCGAGCACAGCAGTCAAATCAGCGTATGACTTGGCTGGTGCGGCGCTACCTAAATCAGGCGGCACTGTTACCGGCGAGATTTTGATCGGGACTGCAGGTAGTCTTGTTTTTGAAGGCAGCACTGCCGACGCTAGCGAGACCACTTTGGCCGTTACTGATCCCACCGCCGACAACACCATCACGCTTCCGGATGCAACTGGAACGGTTGCGCTGACCTCTGATCTCGACGATGGGACGTACTGACCATGATTTACCCCGCCGCGTATAACATCCGAGTTCTACAGAACTCCACATTTAAGATCCGCATTACGGTGCGCGATTCTGCATCCAATCCGATCAACTTGACGGGTTACGTTATTGATGCAGACGTAAGAGGATATTTAGACGATGCGTTTATTACAACATTTACTGTCACCGTAATCAACGCCGCCAACGGTATTTTTGATCTGGAACTGCTGCCACTAACAACGGAGGCCATTGAAGTCGGCAAGTATTGCTGGGATTTGAGTTTGACCAGTTCTGGTGGCGAGCGGTATTACTGGTTAAAGGGCGATCTCAATGTCGATCCGACCTGCTCGCGTAACGAGTAATGAGCAACGTAATCCAAGTTGCATCAACCGGAACGGATACCGTTACTTCGGTATTTACCTCCGGCATCCTCGATTCGCTGGTGCTGACTGCCCCAACAGAGATAGCGCTGACGTTAACCAGTATTGGCACGCAAGGCGATCCAGGTGGCAACCTTCCGGCAGGTGGCACTACAGATCAGCATTTGTATAAGTTGAGCGATACGAGTGGCGATTACAGTTGGACTAGCACACTGGACAACGGCACGTACTGACCATGGCGGATCCCACCGTTGAACTGATCATTGAGGACGTAGGTGTCCAAGGTGAAACCGGCGAACCCGTACCGGCTGGTGGCACATCCGGTCAGATTCTGACGAAAGCCAGCAACACAGATGGCGATATGAAGTGGGATGATGCTGACAACGGTACTTATTAGACTGGCAAGGTAATGTCCGTACCCCGCTAGGGGTTATTCAGGATGACCGCGCTTCGCCATCTGCGTTCTGATACTGCCAACAAACGCCCGGATCCGTCAGCACTAAGTTCCGGCCAACTGGCAATTAACTACGAAGCCGGAAGCCCCGGACTGTTTTTTAAGGATACCGCCGGCAACCTCGTTAAGGCTGGTCCTGTCCATATCGGCACATCTGCCCCGAACGCCACTCCTGCTGCAGGTGGTTCGACTGGTAATGCTAAAGGCGAATTTTGGCTTGATACCACTGGCGGCGCCTACAACCTAAAAGTTTGGGATGGCTCCGACTGGCGTTCTGCCGCTGGAGAGTATGTGAATATCACCGGCGACACAATGACCGGTGATTTGGTTTTTAATAACGCAAACATTGTATTTGAAGGTGCAACCGCAGATGCATTTGAAACCACGCTGACTGTTGTGGATCCCACTGCGGACCGCACTATCACGCTGCCGAATGTTTCGGGGACAGTTGTTACAACCGGCGATACAGGAACAGTCACCAGCACGATGATCGCCGATGGCACGATCGTTAATGCTGATGTAAATGCTGCAGCAGCAATTGCTCACAGCAAACTTGCAAACATTACTGCTGGCTCAGTTCTCCTTGGTAATGCAAGTAATGTCCCTACTGCTACAGCCCTTAGCGGAGATGTAACCGTTGACAGCAGCGGCGTTACTGCAATCAGCTCTGGCGTTGTTGTAAATGCCGACATTAGCGCAAGCGCTGAAATTGCAGTGTCTAAACTCGCCGACGGTACTGCGCGTCAACTGCTACAAACTGATGCTTCTGGCGCTGGTGTTGAATGGACCAGCAATGTTGATGTGCCTGGCACACTGGATGTAACTTCTACAGCAACATTTGACAGTATTGCCAGCCATCCGCTTGGTACTGCTGGTGCACCAACAATTACATTTACCGGTGATACAAATACAGGTATTTATTCCCCCGGCGCAGACCAAGTAGCCATCTCGACTAATGGCACTGGGCGGTTGTTTGTTGATGCAAGTGGGCGAGTTGGTATCGGCACTACGAGTCCTGGGACTTCGCTTGATGTTGTAGGTGTTATTCGCTCAAAAGCTGCCGGCGGAGAAGGTGGCCAGATTACGCTAACAGACACAAGCAACACTGAAGTTTTCAACGTTGATGTAAATGACACTGGCACAATTCGACTATTTAGCACTTCTACAAATAAAGATATTCAGTTTGGCCAACTTGTTGGCACTGGTTGCAACATTAATTTCTACACTGGACAACTTGAACGCCTCCGCATCACATCGGACGGGAAGCTAGGGCTGGGGACTGGTCTTCCGGCTAGCGTGCTCCACATTAACCAAGATGTTGCGTCTGGGACTTACCAATCCCGAATTACCTTAGAAAACACTGATCAAAGAACAATTATCGGTTCTTATTGGCGTTCAGGAGTTGGTCAGTATTCAATCATTCAAGCTACTAACGAAGCCGAAAATACTGCACAACCGCTGTCCCTAAATCCTTCAGGAGGCAACGTAGGTATCGGCACTACGACAGTTGCTGGCAAGCTTCACACTGTGTTAAACAATTCATTTGCGGCGGGTGGCGCTTGGGATGCGGGGGCAGCAGTTTTTGGTGGTAGCACATCTACGTCAGGGGCGGTTGGCATTGCGTATGACGATACAAATGGCGGACGCTTTATTTCTATAATTCCCGGCGTAGCCTATAAACCTTTAACAGCAATTTGCGACTCGTTTATTGTTTCTCAAGGGACAACAGAACGCGCCCGCATCGACAGCTCCGGCAGGTTGTTAGTTGGCACGTCTTCTAGCCTTAGCTCCGGTAACTGGTCCGACGCGCTGATTCAGGTCCGTGGCAACAGCTCTGGAGCAACATTTGAAGCAAAGCTAGCCTTATTTACAGGCAGAACCATTGCCGATGGAATTGGAGCAAACCAGTCCCTTGGCCGTGTTGCCTTTGGCAATGGCGAAGGAGGGGAAGCCGCATGGATTACAGCACAAGCTGATGCTGGCTGGTCTGCATCTGATTATCCGGGCAGATTAGTGTTCTCCACTACCGCCGACGGGGCGAGCAGTCCGACGGAGCGGATGAGAATTAGTGCTAACGGGAGTATATTTACTGGAGGGGCAACATCAGCCGCGTCTATTGAAAGCGGAGCTCAACCCGGCAAAGTATTCAAATACGGAACACATGAAGCAAGTTCTGGCGCCACAATTACTACGCAGGCTTTTCACCTGAGTTTTGCTAATCCCAACGGTTTTGTTGGTTCCATTAGTACCAGTGGATCTGCCACCGCCTACAACACCTCTTCTGACTACCGCCTGAAGGAAAACGTTGTCCCGCTTACTGGCGCTGCTGATCGCCTCAATCAACTGCAGGTTCATCGCTTCAACTTCATCGCTGATCCTGACACCACTGTTGACGGTTTCATCGCTCACGAAGCCCAAGCCGTTGTTCCTGAGTGCGTCACTGGCACCAAGGATGAAGTGGATCATGAAGGTAACCCCGTCTACCAAGGCATCGACCAGTCCAAGTTGGTGCCGCTGCTAACTGCTGCGCTGCAGGAAACCATTGCTCGGATCGAAACTTTGGAAGCAGAGGTACAGCAACTCAAGGGCCAGTAACCCTACTCTCTAGTCACCTTCACTAAGGCGGGCAACCGGCCTACTCAACTGGCTGTAACCCAATTACTCTGTACCAGTCTGGTTCTTTATCATGGCCACCACCTTTACGTGGGGTATCAACACCCTTGAGCGCGAAACCGACGACGGCTTTGTGTTCACCGCCCACTACACCGTCAATGCCTCAGATGAGGCATATTCCTCTGGCGCGTATGGCAGCATCGGTTTCCAGCGCCCCGACAACCTGATTCCTTACGCCGACCTTACGGAAGACACCGTGATCGGCTGGGTCAAGGATGCACTTGGCGGCGACGAAAAAGTTGCCGAAATTGAAGCTGCTCTGCAAGCTCAAATCGACGAGCAACGTACGCCTTCCAAGGCTGCCGGTGTTCCGTGGGCATCCTGATTACCGCTTTGGCACTGCTGCTGGCTTGCCTCATCCTTGCGGGCATGGTCTGGCAGTGGTGCCATACTTCTGATTGGCAGGACCGTTACTGGTGACAACGCTTTTCTTGGCCGGTGCTTGGTGCGCCGGCATTTTTATTGCTTATTGTTTGGTGGCTATCAATCCACCGGATGATTTGTAGTGGCGGTCAAAAGTAAGACAGCACTGGGGCGCGTCGATCACAAAGCCGGCCGCCCCAAAACAACCAGTCAGGGTTACGGCCAGCACAGCCGCCCTCGCCGCCGAGGTAAAAAACCTTACGTCGGCCAAGGGCGATAACATTAGGAAAAGGTCGGCTGTATGCCTCGCAATGGAGCACCACGAAGAGGCGCTAATTACAGCTAAACCGCCCGAAAGTCCGTTCAACCAAATGATCCCGGCTCTACTAACCGCTGCGGTGGTTGGTTTAGCCGGTCTTTTTATGCAGGTCGCCAAGCTGGATCAATCCGTCAGCACTGTCGCCGCCGACATCCAAGAACTCAAAAACGACTCAAAAGAAAGGCTTAGTGATCTCGAAACCAGAGTGCGCCAGATTGAGATGCGCGTCGGCTACAACAAATGAGCGTCATCCAAACCACGGACTACGGCAACGGCTACACCCTGGACCAGCTGGAAAACGAACGCGGCGAGTTGTACTACCGCGCCTGCAGGAACAGCATCTGCCGCTACGCCGAGGACCACTACATCGCGGTGATGTACCTCGAAGAAATGGGCTGGGACCCTAAGCAACAAGTCCCTCAGTAATCCAGCGGATGATCGCGTCTTCCCGATGCGGCTCCCAAAACGGCTGGTCCCTGTACCACTCCAACCAATCCTCCGCCGACTTCGAGATATTGCAGCCAAAGCAGCAGGCCACCAAATTCTGCTGGTGCGTGTGCCCACCCCTGAACTTGGGGTGTACGTGATCCAGGGTTGCAGATCGCCCCAGATCTACCCCGCAATAGGCGCAGGAATTATTCCAGTGGTTAAGGATTGATTGCCTAAATCTCGCCTTCGCTTCCTTCTTATTTAAGTATTCGCCATCCTCAATGCGATGGTCCATACCCAGCAGTCGCTACTTGGAATGTAGCGATGGAAACTATTACGTGCGCCGGAACTCTTCTCTAGTACAGCTAAACTTCCTGCAGGGTTCCTATTTCCCATGGACTTCATCCAACATCCAGCTTTCTGGATCGTCGTAGCGGCAGCTTCCGAGCTGATCGCCCTTTCTCCGCTGAAGGACAACAGCATCATCCAGCTGGTGTTCCACGCTCTGCGTGCCATCAAAGGAAAAAAGCTCTAGGTAAAACTTGGGAGCAGGCCGCACGGGAGTGGTGGTTTGAGACCACGCTCCCCGGCAAGCTCGACAAGGCTGAAGCGGACTGGCACGCAACCCAACCGACCGATCCACTTCCCGTGATCGTTCACCACGAAATTGATGAACAGCTCCAAACCGGCGAAAGCCGCCTTCTGGGTGGCGCCATGACCATCCGATCCCCTTGGTCCGATGCCCACCAACAAGATCCGCCTGATTGACCTTTTTCGTTACTACAAAGGTCTCCCGCACCAAATGGCTGCGATTACGGAACTGGAGTCCGTAATTACAAAGGCGAATCCCCACATTCTGGGCCGCGACCAAGGCTGGTTCAAAACCTGGAGCGTTGCCGGCAAGCAAACCCAGTTCCCCAATAGCTGGGAAGGAACCCTCGAAGCCGCCCGAGTAGCTGGCGCAAAATTTCCCGAACTCGTAGCCGCCCAGTGGGCACTCGAATCAAATTACGGCAAATTAGTATCTGGCAGAAACAATTTTTTCGGCCTCAAAGGTGAAGGTAGCGACAAGAAAACGCAAGAGTTTATTAACGGTCAGTGGATCACTATTACGGATAGCTTTATTGACTTCCCAGATCTATTGTCTTGCGTTGTCTATCTAGTTGACCACTGGTACAAGGACTACAAAAACTACAAAGGTTGTAATAATGCCGCAACCCGCGAAGAAGCCGCTAAGTGGCTGCACAAGGAAGGTTACGCAACAGATCCTAATTATCCCGGCAAATTAATCCAGCTGATGGAACAGCACGCCGGAGCTAAACCCACCGTTCCGCCTGGCCAAAAGCTACTAAAAGTTCCCTACGAATATCAGCTGGGACCTGACGATGGGGCTACCGGCTATCGCCAATGCTTTAGTTCTAGTTGTGCAATGGTGGCCCGCTATTACGGCAAGATCTCGGGCGACTACGAGTACAACAAACTCCGCGCCAGGTTCGGCGACACCACCGACCCAAAAGCACAAATTGCAGCCCTCAAAGCACTGGGACTAAACGCAACCTTCGAGATGGATGGCACAGTCGAGGACTTGGAGACCGAAATAGCTAATGGCTATCCGGTTCCTGTTGGCTGGCTCCACAAAGGTCCCGTGTCTAACCCCAGCGGCACCGGCCATTGGAGCGTCGTGGTGGG
>Ga0208161_1000920_pt1 | contig 16263 bp, 17 predicted proteins | sample CB_VirMetaG_3_FD_184538 | JGI IMG/M metagenome (GOLD analysis project Ga0208161, IMG submission 184538) | Freshwater to marine saline gradient viral communities from Chesapeake Bay - CB_1508_1S Viral MetaG (SPAdes) (version 4) | ecosystem: Environmental > Aquatic > Marine > Coastal | place: USA...
ATTAACTCTTGGATAAGAATATCCTTCATAGTTTCATCACTGAATTTATTTTTAGGAACACAGTTAGGAACTAAACGTCCACGTTTGCGTTTTAAACCGATTGCCTCATATCCTGGTTGGCAAGCATCCTCTAATCCTTCAAATCCTTCGTTAACGAAAGTTTCTCCTGCTTGGCGTAATATCTTCTCTGTCCAAGGTAAAGCAGCAGGCCCACCCCAAAGTAAATAAGAGATATACCCGCAAGCGTTGTAATCACGTCTATCTCTTGCAAGTTCATAGTTGTCTTTTTGTCTTATTAGGAAAGCTCGCATTCTTCGTACGGTTTCAAGCGATACCGCTTCGCGGTTGGCGAGTTGTTGTGCTCTCACCTTACCTACTTGTGTAGCGCATTTATTTCCCGTTTCTTCGTTACGTTTAATTCCTTGCTTAGCTGCCTCAACTGCTGCTTCTGGGTAATCAGAATATGTTTCTTCGAATTGTTCCTTAGCAAAGTAATAGAATCCTTCCTGAATTGCAGGTGTTTCAACTAATGACATTGCATCAATGCCTGCTAGGATTGAATCCTCATCTATGTCTAATCTTACTATTTTCATTGTCTATAAATATATGTTACCCACCACTTAAAGTTCGGCGACGATTAATTTGTGCTTCTGCTTGTTGACCATCAGTTACATCTCCAGTAACAACATAAGCTCTAACAGGTCTGTCTTGAGCACCAGATTGTGATACAACTCCTCCTGGTGCTAAAAATCCACCTTGTCCAAATGAAGTTGAAATAGGAGGTGCTTGACCACCACCATTTCCTCCACTAATAGGTGAACCACCACTTTTAGGAGATGAAGATTCAAATGTGGCTGCTTGTATATCTCTAATCGAAGTAGCTGCTTTAATTGCTATACCAGCCGCTAAGGCTGCACCTACAATAGGACCAGCAATAGGACCAAGCTGCCCGATTGAACTGGCTACTGCTTGGAATGCTGCTTGTGCACTGGTAGTTACTACTTCAGCAATTTTAAATTTCTTATTTCTTTCAAAACCTTCTTTAGTTTCTACATCTTGAGCATCTGCTAATGCACCAAATAAACCAGCAGCAGCATCTGCACCTGCAAGTGCAATGTCTTTGGCTGCTTTTAATCTACGTTGATTAGATGCTTTATCTTCTGCCTCTAATGCAGCATTCCTTTGTTTCTCAATTTGAGCAATTAACTTAGCATCACCTTGTGCTTGGGCTAATTTTTCATTGTAGTAGGCATTTACTTCAGCTTTACGAACAGCTAAGAATTCTGTTTCTGTATTTGCTTCGTTTTTCTGAAGTTCTAAACGTAATTGACCTAATGCTTTTTGTTTGTTTAAGGCATCAAGACCAGCTTGGAATGCTTCTGCATCTGCTTCTTCTTCTAAAGTTAGAAGGAATCTATTAGCTTCAACTGCATCTTGTTTTTGTTTCTCTAAACGTTGACGCTGTGCCTCACGAATCTTATCTTCGTCTTCTTCAATACGTAATCTACGTTGGCGAGATTCTTCAATCTCATCCTCACGTAGTTTCTTATTCTTATCAGCGTTTTCTTTAGCTTTTTTCTGTGCTTCATCAGCAGCCTTAGCAGCCTCATCTCTTTGAGTTTTCTCAAATGATGCTTCCTCTAAAATACGTTGTTGTTTTAGTTTCTTAAGGTTCTCAGCTGCTTTTTCTCTATCTTCGGCTGTTTTAGCTGCTTTAAGTTCTGCACGTGCAGCATCAATAGCTGCATTAGTTCTAGTAATCTCTGCTTTACGAACTTCCTCAGCACTTTTACCTGCTGCCTTAGCGTATTCTAACTGGAATTGAGCAGCATCAGCTAATGCACCTTTTTGTTTAGCTAACGCTTCATTATTGGCTTGTACTGCCTTAGTATCATCAGTTAATGCCTTAGTTAACAAGTAAATTCCGGCGGTAACTGCAGCTAATATAGTAACTAATCTGAATATAGGGTTAGCATTCATAACTGCATTATAAATGCCCTGTATTACAGTAAGTGCTTTAGTGGCTACACCGTTTTTAGCAAGTAAATCCTTAGCTAAATTATAACCCTCATTTAACTCTTTTACACCTTCAAATACTCGTTTTGTACCATCAGCTAATGCAATTGCACTGGCAGCACCTTCTTGGAATCCTTTAAGTGATTCTTCCTTAATACCAATTGTACCAAGTAGACCTACTGTAGTTTCTACTGCACCACCTAAAATGTTGATTGCACCACCTAATAACTTAATATTAGATTCTTGTTTTTTAAGACCAATCTCAGTTGCTTTAGCCTGATCTTCAATCTTTTTAGTTTGGTTTTCAATGGTACCACCTACCCCTTCTGCTGCTGACTTGATTGCCTCAAGAGCCGCTTCAGCGTTTTTAGCATCTACCTTAACTCCAATTATAATTTCTTGCATGTCGATAAATAGTTATTAGTACAAGGCATTCCATGTAGTTCCATCATAGAAGTAAGGCTTCGGTGGAGTACTACCAGATACTGCAAATGAACCTGTAGGTGCACTTGCTGGTAATGTAGCTACTGGAGTTAATGTTAATACTTCGTTTGCTCTTACAGTTACTGAACCTGAAACATTTAAGTTAGGAACGTATACAGTGCTTGCTGCACTTGAGGTAATGTATTGACCTCCAATTACAACACTTCTATCGTGTGAAACTGTATTGTTATTACCTGCAAATACACCATTCCAGCTACCTGCAGTTGATGCGTTAGTTTGACCACCAAACATTCCACGGTAATTACCATTTCCTGAGATAGTTAAGTTACTACCTACAATAAAGTTTCTATTTGTAAAGTTACCTCCTATTGAGTTATTCCAACCTAAAGCACCGTTATTACTACCGTTTGAAAGATTAGGAATACTATTAGTATTACCAATTGCAATTGTAATACCTTTACCTGTAGAGTTTGCTGAACCAATAGCTATACCAAATGTAGAAGTACCATCAGTAGATAATGTATTTGCTGTGCCTCCAATGTTTTGGATATTAATAGTTCTATTACCTACACCTGCACCAAAAGTAGCACTACCAGTTAAGATAAGTGAACCTGTAATAATTGCAGATCCAGTATAAGGGAATGCTGCACCACCTGCATTTGCACCATAGGTTAATTCACCTGAGGCTGTATCATAGTAAATGATATTTGAGGTAGTTGTATTAGCTAATCCTTTGTGAGATACTGAACCAGTAGTATTTAGAGAACCTGTAATATCAACTGGTACTTTAAATGCATCTTTAGTATCAGTAATCTCAAGGTTGTAAATATTACCCCCATCAGTGTAAATACCTGAATTACCTGGGTCAGATTCTAATATTAAGAAGTTTTTAAAGTAACCATAATCTAGTGAACTTGTGGTATAATAAAGTCCATTATTAGATATTACTTCAGTTGCCACTAAACTTGGTACTACTACTTGGTTATCAGCTGTTGTAGATAAGTTATTACCTCCTACTACTACACTATTATTGTGATTTGCAGAGTTAACATCACCACCTAATACAGCAGCACTTGTTACTCCTAAACCAATAGCATTTGTATTACCACCTATAATTGCTGAATTTATACTAGTATCTCCAATAGAGTTGTAAATACCAGCACCAATAATATTATAACCAGCTTGTGTACCTATTTGGCTAAATTCACCTCCTACAATTGCTGAAGTAACAGCATCAGTGTTTATAATATGTCCATTACCTACTAAAATAGTACTATCAGCATCATTTTGGTTACCTCCACCTATTACAATAGCATCTTCACCTGTTAATACATTACTACCACTTGCACCAATGTTTACTGATTGGTAGAAATTATGTCTTGCACCATTAGCATTGTAATACAAATCAGATCCTGCTAGAGTTGTTCTAATACCACCTCTAGAGTTATTAAATAATAGTTCTACATTCTGTGAACCAGATTGATTAAGTACAATATAGTTTGCAGTAGTTGAACTTACTAATCTAAATTGGTCTACACCATCTCTTTCACTTTCAAACCAAGTATTAGTTCCAACATTTTGTAAATCACCTATTTGAAATACGGCATTTGTAGTAGTAACAGGCTTGTAAATAAACCCAGCAGATGAACTAATAAAGTTATCTGTTGTATTACCATTATCAGTTACCTGTTGTAAATCTAATGCTACATAAGATGCTGTAAGTGCGTACGATGCAGTAGTTGCAAATGAAGCAGATGTTGCAAATGAAGCGCTTGTTGCTTGAGATGCACTTGTAGCAAACGAAGCTGAAGTAGCAAATGAAGAACTGATTGCTTGTGATGAACTTACTGCGTATGAGGAACTAATAGCTTGCGATGCTGAAATAGCAAACGATGCAGTATTTGGTACTAATGTAGATAAGTCAATATCAAAGTTACTGCCATCACCCTTAATAAAGTTTAAATCAGGGTTGCTAAATGAAGCAGTGTATAATGCATTAGGGTCAGCTCCACCACTGCCACTTATTGTCGCTCTTGTTCCAATTGGAATTACGTTTGCAATTACAGAAGGTGTAGCTGGTTCTCCGTTTGAACCTGTGTAGTAAAGAGATAAATCAGTGCTTGTGCCATCCCAATATAATTCAACATAATCACCTGAACCAGTTGCAGTACCAGTAAATGTACAAGCCATTAATTGGAATGAAGGTTCTGTTGCTGATTTTCTAGCAGGTAATGATACGAATGTATTTGAGTTAGGATAATCACTACCATTGTATTTTATCCAGAAATTAGCATCTTGTTGAGCATTTGATGCGTTAGATACTTGTACGTTATAGTTAAACTGATAAGTACCTGGGTATTCAAATACAATTTTACTACCTGTAATTGATACTCCTTCAGCTTCATATGCACTTGTAAATGTTACTGATTGTGAAGTTGAAGGAGCAACTAATGCTTGAGAGGCACTACTAAAGAAATTACCGTAGTAACCAGAGGCAGGAACACCTGTACTTGATAAAGTAATCCATCCTGAACCTGATGTTGTCAAGATTACCCCTGAATTAGCATTAGTTAAAAATAATGATGCTTGACCATCAATTGTTTGAGCACCAAATGGTAAAATCTCTACCTCAGTTGTACCATCAAAACTATTGTTAGTTTGGAATTGTAGTACTACTTTCTCGTAATCGTTGTTTACAGCATTAGGTAATGTAATATCTGTATAACCTGGAGATAAACCAGACCAGTTAAGTACAAATAAGTTAGTGTGTCTGTATTGGGTATCTGATAAGTCAAATGAGAAACCATCACCACATTCTATTTGTTGACGTTCTCTAAAGATAGCTTCACCTAAGTAAGTATCACCTAACCAGTTTGAATTAGGTCTGTAATCAAGTAAATTTAAACCACCACCTTCAAGGTTTAATCCCATAACAACGTGGCCACTACCATTAATTACTACCTCATTATCATGTGGTTGAATTAACGTGGTTACATCGCTATCTATCAAACCAGCGTTGTAGCCATTGATTATAGCAGAGTCGTCAGTATTTTGCGCGTAAGAACCAGTACTTCCCAATATCATTAGGTTGGCATTACTCGCAGTAGCTGCAGATTCAATTGAACCTAAAATTGTAATGTTTTCTTGTGCTACACCTACTGTATTACCTCTACCAGATACTGTAACTGTAGTGTTACCAGCTTCAATAGTATTGTTTTCTCCAATCATTAATAGATTAGAGCTTTGACCACCAATGGTATTGTTACCACCAGCAACCAATAATACACCTACATTATCATCAACGTTGTTTGCACCAAATACTGCGCGTTCAGGTGCAATAACTACAGGTGCAGGAATGTTCCAACCTACTGAACCAGTTGAAGGTGAGGATTCAAATATAGTAAATTGATCCTTAAATGCTGCTTGCTTTAATACTTGATAATCTTCTACAGGTAAATCACCATCAAATGTTACGTAATCAACACTACCATCTTCATTTACTGATTTAGCGTAAATGTCTCTAGGAGCATCAATTGAAATATCAAATACTCGTCTACGTGGGTATTTTAACTGACGATTAAGTTGTTTAATAAATTCTACCTCAATAGTATCCTTATAGGTTACGTTAGCACCTGAGATTTTGTTAATACGGTAATATTGACCATCGATAAAGATTTTATCATTAAGAGATATATTTTGAATCTCTGAAGGTTCAATATAAACATTACAGGTTAATTTACGTGCATCAATGTCGTAAAGCGAGTTGATGTAAGTTGCCCAGTAATTAGAGTAAGCATCATTTGGTGTTCTACCGTTTATACCTGTGTTCTGGAAGTATTGCCACCAGTTAAGGTTACTGAAGTGTAGATCTTGTGCAGAATTAAAGTCTACTGGGATTGAGGTAAAGGTACTCATTTGGAAGAACTGAGACAATTGATGTCTTACTCCCGTTTCATCTTGCATCCAGTAAGTACCTGGATCTAATAATGAACCTGATATACCTAAAGCAGTAGTAGGAACATTAACCAATCCATTTGCATATAGCAATCTAGGTTTGAATTGGAATGGTTTAGTAACTTGTTTGTTGGTGTCAATTCTACCTAAATGAGGTATAATCATTGAATCACCATTTACAATCCCTTTTACAGGTGTTGCAGCAAATGTTTTACCTACTGTTCTTTCACCCTCTGGTAAATCAGATGTATTGCTATATGTGTAAGTACCGAATACATCTCCAAAGTTATCTGCAGTATATTTGTTGTGAACAGCCTCATCATCTTCATCTCTAAAGACAATATTTTTAGGTTGTTCAGTAATTGGGTGTTTGATAGTAAATCTAACTGAACGGTCTACTTTATCTGTCCAGTCTTTAACTGTACCTTGGTCTACCCAAGTTTGGAATGGTTCAATTCTAAGTAAGTTTTGTTCACCAGCTACTGGTTCAACTACTAGGTTAAATTTCTCAATTAAACCTTGCATAAAATCCAATACCTTTAAATCATTAGGGAATTGTAATCCCATATTGATATTTCCACCTCCGTATGAGGCAGGTCCTTCAACCTTAAAGTATGTTGAAGTAGTACCTGGATATAAAGTAATTTGTTCGTTACCTACATTAGATTGGTATTCAATATAAACTGAAATTACATCACCTTGATCTAATAATATATTTGGGAATGGAACATACAATAAACCACTTACAGGAACATCAACATAAGTTTTAGATGCCTCTACATTACCATTTCTGTATAATGAAATAAAGAATCTAGGATTATTATTTAGATTGTAGTTTAATGTTACAGAGTAATTAAATCCTAATGCAAAGTTGTAATAACCATCTGCATATGTAGTGTACTCATCAGTACCAATATCAAATCTATTGTAGTTATCAAATACCTCAGCTTGGTAATTTACTTGAGTAGCAGTTAAAGCATTAAATATTTGGAATCCAGAATTTCTATAAACCCAAGCACTACCAGTAGCAGGATTTTCATTGTATGCTCCTAAACCATCGTATGAGGTAGCTAACATGTACAAATCATCAAATTGAGCACTCTCAATGAATGATGAAGTATACTTGTAATCAATTGAATCAAAGATTGTATCTAATACTGCTTTTACTTTGATTGCTGGTTTGAACTGATCAACTCGTAAAGCATAATCGTAGTTGTCAATTGTTCTAGAGGTATTAGATGTTGCAAATGCATAATCACCCAAATCAGTATTACCGTCAGGAATTCCGTAGTTTACGTGGGGATAAACGATGTCTCCACTAAATAAACCATTTGCCCACGATGCAGTAATGTTTGCGTAAGTATACGCGTGATTATAAGCTGACCAATCTAATTCAGCTAATAGCGTTTCGTTTAACTGAAATTTAAAATCAACAGTTTCGTTAACTAAGTTTACTTGATATGTTGTATATCCTTTCTGGTCTGTAACAATATTATCGATGTACAATTTACCATTGAAAACAGATTGCCCATCAGTTAATAACTGACAGGGAACACTGTTAACTAATGCAACAGCTGCATCTGCACCCAAGTTAAATAGGTTACCAAAGAAAGCGTTATTTTTATCCGTTCCAGGTAAGCTAAATGTTTGAGATGAGATACCAAATGAAGATCCGATTTGGGTGTTTTCAATAGCAGATATATCTAAACGTAAGGGCTGGTTTGCCTCAATTACGTCTAGATCTACTACTTGGCCATTATCGTTTGTACATCTTAAAACTATCATTCTCTAGGTCTTAATTGATTTGCTGGTTTGAATTCGATTTGGTACTGGAATGTTCTTTGAGTACGTGGATTAGTTCTTTCAACTAAGTTAGCTGATGTAATAGCTATTGGGAAGAAATCACTTCCAACTTGTTGGTAAACATCAGCACTAAAGAATAACTCACGAAGCCAATCGGCCTCCGCTTGAGTTAACCAGTTAGAATTCGCGGTTCTCGTTTGGTCTAACGCGTTATAGAATTGTTTTGTGCCACGGCGCTGCTTATCGTAAGATACTGTTGTAGACGTGGTAGAATAATTTACGAAGGATTGATCGTATGCTTGGCGTTGAATTGCAAATGCAGAATCACTTTGTAAAGTAAATGTGTAATAATCCCAAACACCAAATTCATTTTTCCAAGCGAAACGTACTCCATCGTATCCACACTGAGGTCCTTCAACATTGAATCTTAAGTTAGCAAATGAACCAGTTTCATTAATTGTAGTACCACCTGAAGTTGCTTGAGGTCCAACTATTATCTCATAGTAAACTACTGTACTATCAAAACCAATACCAGCATCTACTAAGTTTTGAGGTCCAACCCCTATTGTTACTAACTGAGTATAAGAAGATGTTTGGTTAGCTACTGCTACACTCCAGTCTTGAGATGATGCAGTACGAGGACCAACTCCACCTGTTAAGTTTGTACTATTTCTTCTTGTGGTACTAAATACCACTGTTCCGTTTGAATCATATCCTCTATAAATTACACCATATATGTCTTGAGCTAATGTGGTACTTCCGTCAAAATTCCCGTTTATAAGCGAGATAGTAGCGTACTCACCAGCTTGTATGCTTTGAGTAGTAGGCGCGTTAGATAACGTATTTTGATAATTAAATGAAGTTGCATTAGGTGTTGCAATTGCATCATAATAAGATGCAGACGGGAAATTCCAGTTTACAGCATCGTAAGGCTCTACTAAACCATTTGCTACGTAATAATATGCACTACCAGTTTTAGCTGGAATACCAGTTGTAGCATTGGTAATACCATCGTAAGTATTGATAGATGAGGAAAGTGAAGTACCATATTCTTCACCAAATTTAACTACAAATCGTTTTGCAACATTAGTTGCACCTACAAATCTGGTTGTTTTCCAAGTATTATCACTCTCTAAATAGGTATGAACAATTTGACCTAAATTAAAAACACCTGTACCTGATGGGTTAGGTTGTTGTTTAATTCTTTGTACATAAGTTCCTGAACCACTAATATAAACATCACAAATAAATTGATATTGTGGTTGAGATGATGAGTTAGAGGTAACGGCAAATAAGTAATCGCTATTCGCCATTCCAGGAGAGGTAGGTTGTTGTTGGATTGTTATTGCCATTTTACTTTAATATTTGGTCAATTTTGTTAACTAGTACTCTGGATACAACGTCAGTTAATGGTTGTTGATTTTTATTTAATACAGAATTTATTGATGGTTGGATAAATGGTTTTGCCTTATATCCCTTCTCATTGATTTTGCGAGTGATTAGAAACGCTGCTTGCTCCAAGGTAACACCTGGTTTTAATGAAATCCCTTTTCGATTAATCCAGCTTTCAATACTGCGTCTCCAAGTTTGTTTTTTACCGCCTGTTCTACTTTGACCTCTACCTCCATCAACTATAGGACCATAATCCTCCATTGCAATATCTAATGTGTAAACATTGTCTTGAGGTGGTAATGCAGTGGCCTGAATACTATCAGATAAAGTACCAGATGCATTGCTTTTATTGCGTGCTAATGTATTACGCATTTCAGCAACAATCTGGTCACCTATTCTCTGTAGTTCTTGTTGTAGTAAATCAGCCATTTAATGAAGGGAAAGCACAGTAGTTAAGTACGTAAGTATCGTTATAGGTTAATGATGCAACCCAACCGTATGCTCTATCATTGAATGCTTCATCTACTGGAAGGATACTTTGTAGAGTAATCCATTCAGTTTGTTGTGTTGAACCTAAGTTAAAATACGAGATCAAATCGTAAATGTACTGTTCAGTATCTGATTTGATTTTTAAGGGTGAAGCATCAACTAATTTAGGAACATCAAGAGAGTACAATTCAAAAGTAAGTGAACGAGTACCTGATACACCATTTGGATTTAGATTAATTCCAGGTGAACCTACTGGACGTAGGAAAATATAAGGATACCTAATGTTCTGGGATGATGCATCCAAATAATCGATGCTGCCTTCTGCAAATGCATTTATTGCTAAATGTGCATTACAGGCTGCCTCAAATGTTTGTACGACCTCTTGATATGTCTTCATACGCCTGGTTCGTCTTCAAATAATGGTTTATCTTTACCAGATGCTTTGGCTTTTCTTTCTTCAGCAGCTGTAAATGGCTTAGCTAAGAAATCTTCAATAGTACGCTTGTCAATCATCATGATTGCTGCAATCTGGTTTGTATCCATACCTGATTCAGCGTAGCCTAAAGCTTGTTTTTTCTGTTCTTGTGTCATCGTATTTGTGTGTATTTAAGTTGAGATTGTTTTTCTGCTTTTCTTAATTCAGCGTTATAATCTTTATCTATGGCTAAATAGTTTAAAACAAATATAAAATTTAAATCTGTGATACTCTTATCCCCTGTGATTGTAAGGATGGGAGTTTTCGCGAGGTTATAAACTGTAGCAAACCATCCCCAATGGGAGTTGAAACTTGTTCCGCTATCTTCTTCACTGTCTTCTTCATATCCTTTGGGTTTTGTAGGGAAGAGATCTGTGAACTTAGCAAAGATGTGCTTGCTAGAGCTAAAAAAAAATTCAATGCACCTGTTGCAAATGATACAGGCAGGTTTTGCATAATTTCAGCTTGCGCAATCCTATCATTACTATTATAAGGTTCAATATCGTAGTACTTAAGTGGATCCTCAACTTCACCGATTCCAACCTTATACTTGCTTTTAAATGCCCATTTTAGGGATTTAAATTTATGTTTGGTAACTGGGCGATACAATATAGCCATTATTTCCTCGAGGTTTTCCTGCGGTTTTTTCGACAGCCTCTCCAAGTCAATATATTCGCCTATAGTCATCTTAGATATCGCACTATACCCGTATAATTTCCCTTCAATCTCAATTAATGGGAAAAATTTAGGAGATATTTCTCCTAATGCTTCTAATATTGCAGTGTATGCTTCTGTAAGTTCACCTGGAGTCCATGACTTAAGTTCTTCAATATCAGTGTTTGAAATATAAGAAATGAAATTGATCATACGATCAAAGTCACTATCCAATTCAAGTGAATCGAAGTACTTCCAGTCCTTAATGGACATGTAATCAGGTATTTGTAACTTTTTTTCCATATATTAATAAATATGATATGCCCTTATTGTAGACGTGGTAATATAAGAGGGGACTTTCGTCCCCTCAAATAAACCCGTAGATAAAATGTCAAGTAAAATCTACTGATATAATATGAACCAAATGACACGTAGGGGGGAGGTAAAAATGAAGCAATGGCAGTCGCTTATTACACTTAATATAGGAATGAAAAGCACAGAAGTGAAACCCTCCCCCCAATGTCATTACATAAATATATAACCCTTATTTTGAGAAATCAATCTTTAGTAAATAATTCTCTAAGATCTTTTATTTCTTCTTCAGTTGCTACTTCTTTGTTATTATAGAAGATTTGGAAATTAGGTTGTTCAACTTCTGTATCTTCACCAAATACGTGATTTAGAAGTGAGGTTTTATCACTTGTAAATGCATTGCAAATATCCCATAGCAAAGGCATTATTTTATTTGCTTTATCTCCATTTACTGGGGATAAACTCCATACTTCATAATTATCCCCATGTTTCCAGGCTTCAATATAGCTGATGTAAAGTTTTTTACTTTTGGGGTTATAACCTGGTCTGTATTCTCCTACCATTATTTTGCAAGTTTAGATTCTACACGTTGTGCAATTGCATAATCACCAGTCAAACCATATTCAGTAAACGACATTGCAATCCCGAGTACTTCAGTGAGTGAACATTTCATACCTTGACCATTAATGTAGTCAACGGCTGCTTTAAGAGACGATTGTCTAACAATCGATTCGTGTGTTGAGTTGTTATTCATAACTATTATTTATTTGTTTTCGTATATATAAATATACAAACAAAACCTTAATTATACAAGCTTAAGTTACTGAAGTTTGGAAGATTCAATGAAACTTGTTGTGGTGTATCATTTACTGGGATTTGCTTAAATGCTTTTGTATACACCGCTTCCAGGATATTAGTTATATCTCCGTTATTAGCTAAAAACTCTACTACCGCATCAGAGAACTTAGTATCTCTATCTGTTGATACCTCTACTGTTTGGTTCTCGTAGTTAGGGAGAAAGTAGAGAAGAAATTCATCCTTATCACTGTAAATGCGAAATGCAGCTGCATTTGCATCTTTATGTAACACATTCTCTACTTCAAATCTCTTTACATTGCGGTGTGCAGCACCGTATCGATTATATTTTTTCATATGTTTCCATTATTAGGGAGAAGTTACGAACAAAAAAGCTAATAGTCACGTTTTATCCCCAGTTTCTTAATATTTTAGTTGCTTCATTTACTTTAGGGGCACCTACATACAATCCAGATTTCTTAACGAAATTCTTGGTACGTGCTTCATTTGCAAACATCAGGGACATTACTGTATCGTCATTGTAACCACTGGGTGCATTAAATGATACTGTACCGTTTGCATTTATCTTGTAAGAATACGCGTTAAGTTCATTATATAAATGCGGGAAGAAATCCTTATGCGGTAACTCCAATACCCCCTCTTGTATGTCGTGAATCAACGTTCTAATACCCTGATTCTTAGTTTCGTTTGTGGTAGTGAATGCTCTTAGTTTTCTTTCTTCCTTACTGAGCATTTCAAATATGGGTAATCCAACTCCGTTAGTCTCTGCGTAACCTGAGCTGATCTTATAGCGTCGTAGAGCTGCGGTGAATTGCTTTGCAACTTCTGCATAAGAGGAACCATTGATTCGTTCAATGTATGCCACTCTTCCCAACTCAGAAATAATGGTGAGAACAGAGTAATCGCGTTGCATGCCGAAGTCAATGCCTGCGAAATATCGTTCATTTGATTGTGGTGTTGTCCATCCATTTAAATTGCATACATTTTCAAGGTTGCTAAATACATCATTACCTGAATCGGTAAATTCGGCTTGGTATTCCTGACGAAATATACTATCAGGAAGTGATTTACGTTGTTCCTCAATAAATTGTTGGGAAATATACGGGTTTTCTGCGGATTCGCCGCGAAACGAGATGTAATCACCACCCTCATCGAGACCCTTAAGGTACGCGTTAAAAAACCAATTTTTCGATTTGGGTGTACTTATGATTAAACATTTTTTTCCGAGTGCTGATAATGTGGGAAAAATAGCTTCATTAACTGCTTGTTCGGAAACAAAACTAGCTTCATCAATAACAACGTAGTTAAAGCTAAAACCACGTACACTGTCTGGTCGCTCGCTCGACAAAAATATAAGGGTAGAGCCATTGACAAATTCAATAGTAAGCTCAGCTTTATTAGATTTAATAATAATTTCATGTGCTGCATTGGTTAATTCGGTGAATACTTTTCTACACTGATTGTATACGGGACTTACCCAGCATCCTTTCTGATTAGGGTTTCCTAATAACCAATACAATAACAAATTTTGCGCCAATAAGGATTTCCCCCATTGACGCGAAGTTACTACTACCCCAAATTTATGAGGTGTATCTGCAAAACCATTTATTACTTTACGTTGCCCGCTATGCGGAGTGAATAATGTTAGATTAAGATTGCTCATCGCCTGGATCTCTTTGATCACCCCAGTTTAACGCTACTGAAATATTGCCTGTAACCTTTACTTCTTGTCGTTCTACCTCTCCACCACGTATCTTATTTCTGTATTTTACTACCTCTAACCAGATACGTCTGTCGTTTTCCTCCATAGCAGATAATTCAATTTGCTCTAATGAAAGGAGGGTTTCATTTACACTTTGGCGGATATTGTCTTCAAAATGTTCGTTCAAAACTGCCCACGATTTTTTCCACAAGTCATTGGCTTGTCTGTTATTAATGTGGTATTTCTCCCTAGCCCACGTTGTAAATGCAGTCCACCCTGCACGATTTGCAAGTATCCATTCAGCACTCTCTTCAATATGCTGTTGATGGTCTATTTTGTTACTTTTAGAGTGTTCCATTGTGGTTGGTATATACTTATATAATATGTTTCGCGTTCAAATGCTTCTTTCATTGTATCGCAATATTCTAATACTCCCCATACGTGAGCTTGCTTACCATATTGCTTTACCGACTTATAAATATATTTGTTACGATTTCTACCACGTGGCGCAAAATGACGCGATACTCTGCGAGGCATATTTTTAGCCGCACCAATGTATATCTCTCCAGTGATAATGTTTTTAAACATGTAAACTCCCGTTTCTGTCATACGATTAGAATATGGTATGTGACTGTATTTTTCTGGGTTTGCATCATAATATTCTCTCCTATACTCTAATGCTTTCTCATAATTATCGCTATACCACTTTCTTGCTTGCAATCTGCTACAGGGTTTGCAATATGATTTATGTTGTGTTTTGCCTACTTTGTTTACGTAGGAATTGAATTCACTCAAATTCCTCTCCGTCCCACATTTCTTGCACGTTTTTGTCTCGCTGAAATTTACTGCCATCTCTTTCATATAAGTCATCTATTGGTAAATTATTGTTTATTCTGTGCTCTATCTCCTCCACGCTCATTAGCTTATGCATAACCGATTGATTTCGCTCTGCTCGCTTTGGATCAAAATTATATTTGCCTTTCCTATACTTGGCTAGAATTACTGGTCCTAGTACTTCTCTTGCTTCTTGGAGTGCTTCCTTCCTCAGAAGTTTGAACTGTTCGTGTTTCTCGTTCATCTGTATTTGCAACTTGTTGAATGTAATCTAAATGTTGCTCATACATACTGTTTGTTAACTGGCTAAAAGCTACGTATTGGCACGTACAATCAGGACGAGGTACTTCCTTACCCTTCATAATCGAGAATGCCTTTACGTGTGCATTTATATGATTTGCAACCTTCCCGTATTGACGGATTTTATTATAATCGTTTAGCAACCATTGTGCTTGTTCTTTAGTTATGTTCATTTTGTAATTTCTCTATTATCAAATTAACTACCATTGTAAAGATACTAGCTATAGCTGCGTACCACAAGTTCCACGTCATAATTATTGTAAACCAGAATGAAAAACACTTAGGGCAAGTAAGTATTTGAACTACTTCCATAAACCACCATTGTCTGGTCTTTACTACTACATCTACTAATTTAGTTACTACCCAATCTTTTGCTGGTTGGATAGGTGAAAAGTACTTAGTAAATAGAAGAGCGATTGCTGAATATCCTAATAACTCAATCATACCTCATCCTCTAATGATGCTACATCATCGTAAGTTAAATCTTCGTAATCAATGTAGTTTTCTGTTTTAGTTTCTGGTAATTTACCATCAGTCAACCACATATCATAGATGTGTGCTTTACCAATAAGTTCCAAGAACTCATCCATTTTAGCTACCTTGTTTTCTAGCTCAGCTACTTTATCATTTGTTTGTTGCAATTTTTGTGCTTGCAATTGCTCGTGCGAAGGCACTGGATTACGCTCTTCAGCGGTACGGAATTCGAATCCCATATTATTGTTGTTTTAGTTGGATTAATACATTTTTGATTTCTTCACGGACAGCAGCTCTATCGTTATTTGCACGTTTTGCTACTTTTTTCTCTAACTCGCTTACACGTTGCTCAAGCAAGTTACAATCTACGTTTAAAACGCGTTTTTTACGCGGAAATAAGCGCTTAAACCATTTAGTCACGTGGTGTGCGTTCTGGTAGAAAATAATCGATAATAAACCGAATATTATAATGTTTGAAATTATTAACATGTCTTGCATTTTTCTCTTAGTATATCGTAAATTATAGTGAAATCATTCTTTAAGCTGGCTAATGTGATTCCATACTTAACTCTCATTTGCTGGAATGTTAAACCATTAG
>Ga0208161_1000923_pt1 | contig 16237 bp, 12 predicted proteins | sample CB_VirMetaG_3_FD_184538 | JGI IMG/M metagenome (GOLD analysis project Ga0208161, IMG submission 184538) | Freshwater to marine saline gradient viral communities from Chesapeake Bay - CB_1508_1S Viral MetaG (SPAdes) (version 4) | ecosystem: Environmental > Aquatic > Marine > Coastal | place: USA...
AAAACGCTAATATTAAATAAACATGAAAGAAGAGCTGATGCTTTTTTATAATCTAAATTAATATATTCTTTATTTTCAAAAGTAATATCAACACCTTTACCATTTACCCATTCTGTTAATGAGCAATATTTATCTTTACCGTATTCGCAAAATATATTGTTTAATTTATTTTGCGATATGTTTAAATTATCATAATTCATCTAATAATTTTCTAAATTTTTTTATAATTCTGATATTAAGTTTTTCATTCATACAAGCGTAGAACTGAGCAGTCATTTCTTCATATAACTCAGTACCCGGCATTACTTTATTATTATATAAAAATAATGAAACAACGTTTCCTATTTCTTCTAAATCATCTAATTCAAATACAAGATCTAGGGTAGATAAAAATTCTTCTTCAATATTATCCATTATAAAGGCTTCTAACAATAGCATCAATTGACAACTGAACATCTTTTTCTTCAATGTTATCAGTCAATTGGTAATCTGCTTTTGTTTTATTATTGATAATAGTTGAGTGGCCTATTTCTTCACCAATATAATTAAAGATTTTAATTTCATGACCTCCAAACCATGAATACACTTCATTAAAATCTTTATTAAAATATACTAGTTTTGATAAATGTAATTTTTCAAGTAAATGTAAAGAATAAGTATTGCTCATTAAAATAATTTAAAAGAAATACTATTTTAATCAATATTATCTAACAAATAAAATATATCATTTTCATCATCAGAATTAGAATGTTTGCTTTGTTCGTATTTAGCCCACATTTCTTCAATTTGTTTCTTTTTTTCTTCTTCAGTTATTTTATTTTTTTCTTCACTTTTCATTTTATTATATTATAATATTGGAGTTGCACCAAAAGCAGATTCTTCTAAGTTATAAATAGGTTGGCCATCATATTCTTTTTTATTGTTATATACTTCATAAGGTATAAAATCTACTATACCATTTAATTCTACGAAAGGTCTAGAATAAGAAGGAAAAGATTTAAAATCAGGGTAATCTGGATCAGGTTTAGAACCTTTATTATTGTCCCACAAAACATTACAATAATTTATACCGGAAGTATCCATTTCTTTCCATTCTTGATATCTTTTTTCATCATCACCATAAGGTTGGGCAATTTGATTCCAATAATAAAAAACTTTGATACTTCTATTTGCATCAAAAACTTTATTAAAATAAATATCATTTAACATTTTGGTTTTTGGTAAAATATTACTCCCGAACGGCGTTAAATTTTCATTTAAAAGTTCTTTAGTAACAGTATACGGTCCATCTAATACATTCAAGTTTATTCCGTTATTATCTTTCACGTTATACGGAGATTGTATAGGCTTATCGTTCTCTGTACGAAAATTAAAGTTATTTAAATTAAAATTTAAAGGGATCTCGACAAGATATACAGTTAATGTAGAAAGAAATCTTCCTATAGGGCCGACTTCATCATATGCATCGTTTTCTGTAGTTTTCGGAAAACCACAATATAATCTATTTTGATTTAAGGTCCATTGAAATGATATAATATATTCCCCTTTTGTTTGAATTATTGGATCATCTGGTATTTCAAATGGATCACCACCTCCGGGACCACCACCTCCGGGGTCACCACCGGGATCTGGAATTTCAAATGGAATACCTGTACCGGGGCCACCACCACCAGGAATGTAATTATTAATGTTACCTGTACTCGAAAAACAATTAAATTTAAAAGAATCTACATTATCGGAATTTAAAAAATCTTCAATAAAATTAGGATCAATCTCCCCTTCGCTGTTTTTAAATATGATTCCGGGGTCTGAAATTACATCATCATCAAAGTAATAAACAGGAGTTAAATATTTTACAGACATATCCATAGGTATAAACAAATCTACACTATATACTCTGCTTGTTACACCGTTAACTTGTAAATCTCTAAAAAATGCATTAATATAAAAGTCCGATATAACTAAATCATTAAAATAATACTGTTCAGAATAACCCCCTGCATAAGAATATTTTACGCCTATTTTTATTGCAAAGTATGATTTATCATGAGAAAAAATAGTATCAGGAGCAAATTGATCAGTAGTAAAGTCAAAATATACCCTTATTCTTCTAGCAGTATAATCGACCCCGTTACAAGGTAAATCCGGTAAATCTGGTTCATAAAAAGGAATTGGAACTCTAAATAAAGTTGATGTGGGTGTGTTAGTTAACGTGGGTGTGGGTGTGGGGGTTATATAAGGTGTAGGTTGCTGAGTTAAAGTAGGGGTACAAGTCCTTGTATGTGAAGGTGTAGGGCGAGCTGTTCTTGATGGTGTTTTTGTAGGGGTGACGGTTCTTGTATTAGAGTTTGTAGGGGTTTGTGTTCTTGTAGGTGATGCTTGTTTGGTAAGTGATGGGGTAACTGTCCTAGTAGGTGTAGGTGTTATATTTCTTCTTAAAACTAAATTATTAACATAATTTGGATTACTTAATTCAACTTGAAATAAACAATCACTAGATGAAATAGGTAAAATTTGTGTATCTATAAGTTTTATATCATCAGCCAAACTATTAATACTATCCTGACTTACATTTATATATAAAATATACTCATCAATTAGACCGTCCCTTCTGTATGCTGAAAATTTAGGGGTAAATGTTTGAGTAGATTCCCCATTATTAATACTATACGTATAATTATATGTAAAATATTTCGGATTGTTAAATTTATCTCCTAACAAGGTGTTATAAACATAAGAAGAATCAAAAGTAACATCACTATCAAAACTTTTTACTATAATTTCATTATTAACGGGTTCAAATTCTATTTTTGATATTGTATTAGTTGTATCATTTATACCAGATAATATAAAATTAAAAGAATAAAATTCACTATACTCTCTATTAAGATTTCCTGCTTCATAAGTTAATTTAGTGGTAACTTTATAATTTAAATAATTATCAGTAAATGAACCGCAGTCTAATTTTTCAGTATAAGGAGCATTAGGGTTAAAAGACATACTTAATAATGAACTAGTATAAAAACTACTAGACTGATTAATAGGGTTAATATAATAATAACCAGATGTAACTCCTAAATCTAAAACCGTTTTATCTGTACCGTTTATGTAAATGTTGTTTTGCATTATGCTACGTTAATAAATAAGGTTAATCTAGCGCCCCAAAATCCAGGGCGTTCTATGTTTCCTCCTGATGAATTAACTACCGTGGGCCAATATCTAATTAATTCAGTACAGAAACTAAAGGTATAATTTAACTGCCCGTCATTGACAGATATATATCTATTGTTAGGTTCAATCCTATAACTATTTGTTTTACTTAAGAAAGTTTGCCTATTTTGATAATCAGTTATGTAATCAAAATCATATAATATGTTTGCAGGGTTAACAGATAAATCAAAAGAATTAAAATAGTAATTACTAGTATCAGAATTATAAATTGGTATTTTATAATCTTCAGATAACCCTGCTACGTTCCATATAAAGTTATCATTTACTTTTTTGTCTATATAAATGAGAGATTCATTCAAGGTGCTACCCGTACTAACTAATGAATTTAAAGCTTGGTATATTCCTGAACGAACCCCCTTTCTAGGGTCTTTGTTATCATTATTAATTTCAATAAATGGTATGTTCATCCAATAATTTTGACCATTTTCAGCAGTACCTCCTACAGTTTGAGCAGTAATTACATCACCATTAAAGAAAAAAGATTGAAATTTAGAATAATGCCAATTAGATGTGACGCCTGTCGGGTTGTCAGATGATTGATAATTAAGTAAATTATTTTGATTATTATTAAAACCTCTTCTAGCATTGTTAATTAAAACATTAACAGCTATAGCTGCGTCAGAAGCTTCTAAATAATCACTTTCAAAAACAAATTTATAACAAGCATTAGATGCTAAACTAAATGTATCGGTAAAAGAATTTATCACATTAGAGTTTGAGTCAATATTTAAAGTTGATGTATAAGTTGGAGTACTTGTATGTGTAGGTGTAGGTGTAGGCTCAGACGTAACTCCAGGTTTTGATTTAGATATTGTTGGTGTTCGAGATGAAAAATTAGTAGGCGTTTGAGTAGTTGTGGATGTGTAAGTTAATGTAGGTGTATTTGTTCTAGTCGTCGTTGGTGTTACAAAACTTGTAGGGGTTATTGTATTGGTATAAGTTACTGTTGGGGTTTGAGTTGGGGTAAGTGTAGGAGATGCATTAGTTGTTTTAGTAACCGTAGCAGTAACAGTACAAGTTGGAGAATTAGACTTTGTAGGAGTTAAAAATTTTGTTGCAGTAGGTGTGGGGGTGTTTTGTATACCCGTACCATTAACATTAAAATTATACAAATACAAACTAGAGGTGAGCGTACCCGTACAATAAGATAAACCAACCTTTACTTGATTATTATCTGGTGAACTTAAGGTAATATTTCCAACCTCGTGAACTAAAATAAAATTACCATCGTTGCTATTACGCAAATAAATTTGAATAGTTTTACCAAAATCACTAATAACAATTCTAAACGCTTTTCTAACAGGAAAATAACCAGTTTGAGTAGGAGTTCTAGTTATAGTGTTTGTACAAGTTGGTGTGTTGGTACTAGTAGTAAAAATAGTGGGTGATAAAGTAAGAGATCTAGTTTTTGTAGGTGTGTTAGTAATAGTAATACTTGGTGTGTAAGTAACTGTGGGGGTTAGAGTATTATTTTTTGTACAGGATGGTGAAACTGTATTTGTAGGTGTTGTGGTTAAAGTATTAGTTGGAGTAGGTGTTATAGAACCATAATAATACTGATATAAATTTATACCAAAAGACGATAAATTATCAGAAGACGAGATTAAACTATAATTTTTATCCCCAAGATCTCCATTTCTTAAAGTAATTGCATTAGGTTTACGAAGCCCACCGGTAATTTCATTACCAGATCGGGTATATCCCAGCGGAGCAGCAAAATTACCAACTGCATCAAACCCAATACCTAAAAGTGAATTTTCAACACCGTCAAATATATTATTGTTTTTATAAGTAACTTTGTTGTCTGAAGGAGCATACCCTAACCCAGGGCCAGGGCTACCATTATTAATGGTGGTGGAAGTTTTATTTGCATCAACTAAAAATACACAAAATCCTTCTCCTCCTAAATTAGAATCACCAAAAAAAGCAAACTCTGCAGATATAACAATATCTCTAGATAAATCATACTTCGTATCTAGTAAAAGATTTGTGTTTTTTAAGTTTTGAATCCTAGGCATTGTATATATATTTACTTATTCTCCCAATTTTAAAACACCTTCCGATGAAACTCTAGTATTTGTTTTAGTGCCAGGATATTGAGTATAACTTATTATAGGAAGTTGATAAGCATTTGAATAATTTTCATCTCTAAATGTAGAGTTTTGAAAATAACATTCGTTTATTTTATTAGTAAACACACCGGACATATATTTGTACGTCTGATAATATATTACTAAACCGTTAGATAAATCTTTACCTTTTACAACAAATGAATATGTATCTGTATCTGTATCATAAGATATATTAGGTCTATCTATTTCATAAAGATTATAAATTACTTCATCATTATTAAAATAAACATTGTAATATACAGGATTTATATAAGATCTAAAACTATAAGAGCTTAATCTATTATATAAATTTGTTTTTTCGAAAGGAAATATTTTTTTCAATTCAAAATTGTTAATATCCAATTTATAAATTTCAGGATATATAGTTTTATAATTTGAATTTGCATTTACATTTAATAAAGATGTTTTATATAAAAGTAATGTATTAGAAGTTTCATGGTAAAAGAAATTACCAAACTTTTCTAATCTAGAATTATATTTGTATCTAGTTATATAAGTTGGGTTATTATCACTAGCATAAAATACATTTGTTGTATAATTATAAAGTAATTTTTCAATAACTAAATAATTTTCAGTTTCAAATATACCTACGTCATAAACAACATTAAAATTAATAATATTATTATTAAGTTCAGAATATATATTATCTATATTTTTATATTTTAAAAATATTGAACTTAGAGAATCGGATAAAGATAATACTTTATTGCTTAAATTTCTTACATAAGAGGCAGCTGATAATACATATTTTTTAGTATATATATTTGCTTCGCTTATATTAGGTATAGTCTGATATGTAGATGAAAAAGCATTATTTGTAGTAGAATATGAAGAAATGTTAGCGTATATATTTGAAGTAACTATTCTATTAAATGGATTATTACCGTTAAATAAAAATGTACCGCAATCAATATTAGTATTAAAACTATATAAAAATGATACCGGATTTACATAAGTCGGGTAAGTCAATTCATTATTAGCTCCCCCTTCTAAATATACATTATAATATAAAGATTGATTATCTTCTGACCAATTAGGGTAATCAGTTTTAGGGTTGTCGGGTAAAGGGGTTCCGGTCCTGTCTGTAAAATAAACCCCGTCATAAAAAGTACCTCTTTTATAATCTGTACCTGTATTAAAACACCAAGGCATTTTAAATGCACCGTAACTTAATATTTCATTTCCTGCGTTAGTAAATGTAGGATAAGAACATAATGTTAACCCGGTTGTAGTAAAATCTTTACCAGGTATTATAATAGATGAATTTACACCTGATACATTATAATTAAAATCATTATTACCTGATAAAAACAACCCATTACTTAAAAATAAACACGTCTGAGAATTTGATATATAAGTAGTATTATAATTGTTGAAGATTGGTCGTGTTGTTGTTTTATATAAACCAAAATTGTTACCATATATATCAGAAAAACTGTTAGTGTTATCTTTATTACCAACTATTAATTCATTTTGTCTTTCATCAATAGTAAATTTAGCTTTATTTGTTACATTATATATATCATTGTTTTTCCATATGTCATCTTTTTTACCTTTAAAAAATGTAATACTATCTGTATTTCTAGAAACACCTAATGAGTCAATTTGATTTTTTTCTTCTAAATTTTCATATCCATGAAAATTCAACAAATATGAATAATCATTTATATAACCAAATGAAAATGAATTAGATTTTGAATAAACATTTACATATGCATTTTCGTTTACAGTAAAAATATTATACGGTTTATTATAAATTGAATTACCGAATGTGTTTATATATAAATTAGGATCTGGAAAATAATAAGCAGTATTAGGAGATAATTTTGAATTATCTAAAGTATAAGTATAGTCAAAAGACGTATACAGTAACATACCTTCATATTTAGGAAGAAAAAACCCTCCTAGATTTTTATCTCTTATTAATGTAGCAGTACTTGGAACCGTAGCAGTAGAAGGATTAATACGATTTATATAATTAAGAGATTTATTTTTAGATTTTAAAAAATTACCAGATACAGTATAAGATAAGGTATCACCTGTTGATAAATAATACCAATCAGATCCTATATATTTTTCTATTAATGATTTGTTGTTGTTAAGATTTAAATCATTTATAGATAAGGTATTTATTTGATTAACAAAATCTTTATTTTTATAATAATTAAAACTATTTTCGTTTAGTTGTACAGGTAAAGATAAATTAGGTAAAAATTCTTCAATTACATAATTATAAGATGAAAGTAATCTTAAAGTTGAATTACTAAAATTTAAGAATAGATCATAATCAAAATAATTTATATTACTTGACCATTGAGTAGTTCTAATTGAACCACCGTAAGTATAAGAAGATGCAGGTAAAGAATATGAAACATCGAAATAACTATCATATATGTCATATAAATTTTCAATATTAAATTTTATATTTTTTTCTAAAAAATTAATATCTTTATTGTATACATTTAATAAGTTTACTGTTTCTGCATTAAAATTTACAATATCTAAAATAAGTTGATATAAAAACTTTTTAATTCCAAATTTAGAAGAATTAAAATTATTTCTTTTTGGTTGAGTTTTTACTTTTTCTCTAAAATTTTTATAATAATCTGAGAGATTTTTAATCTTATCTGAAACTAATGGAATTAATGATTCAACTTGTTCTTTATTGTTAACATCAACATTTTTTATAAAGTTCAGTTCTTGTGCAGTAAGAACATCTAAAGAAATTTCTTTAATTAAATTTTTATATGATTCATTTACATAATTTTTTTGATCATTAATAAATGTATTTTTTATGTAATTCCATTTATTAATATAATTTTTGTATGAATTTTGATATGTTTGTAATGAAATGTTAGTATCTTTAAAATAACCTATCCATTCCTTAAAATCTAATGGATTATCGTAATCTACTGCTGTAGAAATATTACCTAAAAAAGTAATAGACTTTTCTAACGTATATCTGTTAAATCTTTCAATAGTAGATGCCATTATTATTATTTAATTATACAAGATTGTAAGAGGATAATAATTCCAACCCTAAATTAATTTGTCTTGTTAAGTTTTGATCAATTATACCCCCCGTAGTATCCCATAATTCTAATTGAGTAAATCTATAACTAGATAAAAATGCTGATGTGTGAGATGCTGATAAATTATTAGGGTAAATGTTTAAAGTCGTATTGTATTTATCATCCCAGTTTATAATATTGTTTACTATGTTTCCCTTAACAACTGGTATGTATTCAAAAAATGTATAATAATTAGATAATTTATAAGTTGATAAACTTTCAGTGTAAAAACTATCAGGTACAACTAAACCCCAACCCCAGTTTTTATCTAATGAACTTAAAGGGTATGTTGATGTTTTTATGTGTTCGATATTTGTTCTTAGTAAAGTATATGAATCGGAAAATTGTTCATACCCTACAATATAATTTGATTTTTTGTTTATAATACCAGAAATAATGTCAATTTGAGGTCCTAAATTAACACCACCTGTTTTCCCTTCTGTTAAATAATTTGCAGATTCATATAAATTGTTAAAAGGTTGATTTAAATTATATGTATTTTTAAAATCAAAATTATATTGATTAACTTTACCAAAAAGTAATGATTTTTTTATTGAAAATAAGTTAACTAATCTAGAAATCTCAGGAGGGTAATTAATAACCAAATTTTTAGAAGCATAACTATTTAAATCTACATCAAACTCTGTAGCAAACCCAAACAAAGCTTGAATATCACAAGTATCTATGTTAACTGTATTTTTTACAAAGTTAGAAGTTTTTTCATAAGTACGTTTACCTATAGCATCCACATTAGAACTAAGAGTACCTAATGTGGTACCGAAAAACACATCAAATATTTCAGGTCTTTTATATATTGAAGGTTGATAAGATAACCCTTTTAAATAATTTGCAGAGTCAAAATTTTCATTAATTTTTGCAAGTTTATTGTAATTAATATCAAATAATCTAAAAGGTGTACTACTACCAGATATGAAATAAGTAAATCCTTCATTATCTAAAAGCTCCCCTCTAGCACTTAAAGCTACTAATGTATTAGAGCTTAATACCGAATTTAAAGTATTGATAGGAGGTATTACAATATTACCTTTTAACCAACCATACTGATAATTTTCATATGTTGTTTTATCTATTGTAACATATTCAGTAATATCGCCTAAATTATTGTTGTCAGAAGGAGATATTAAAAATATTTGTACTCCATTTCTAACCCAAGGAGAAGTATCAAAAGTAAAAGTATTAATTTGACTTTTACAATCATATAAATTATTGTATTTACATTTTACAACAAAACTTATTACTTGATTAATAAACTTTGTAATACCTATATTAAATGTAGGTAAATCAAAACCTTGCCCGTCTAAACCATTTGATGTTATACTAAAATAATCTGCTTTCTTAAAAGCGTTAGATGAAATTTTATAATAAGAAGTATTTGAATTTTTTATGGGAAGGTCAAACTTGTAATCTATATTATAATTTTTAGTATAATTATCTGGATAGTTAACAGTAGAAGAAGAAGCTAATAAAAAGTAAGGATTTTCATTTACAAAATCATCTACGAAATAAAAACTTCCAACCCCACTGGTACCAACAAAAAAAGAATTAATATCATTAGATGAAGTTGGAACAACTAAAGAAGTTTCATCTAATTTACCATATAGATTTGTATCAGTTGTGGTTATTTCATCAATTACTAAATCGCTAAAATATTTACCTATTTTTTCTCTTTTTATAAACCTATGGGTAGGTAATAAAAAAGAATAAGGCTCAGATAATAGTTTATTCTTATCATAAAATAAACTATTACTTCCACTTGCGTTTAAAAAGAAAGTGTAGGGGTTACCATAGCTTTGTAAACTATTATATCTTTCTATATATAATTGTTCTGAATAAATCCCAGCAGTTAAATGTAAACTTTTTGAATTGATGCCTGAAAGTTGTTTAAAACCAAAAGAATTAGGTATAAAATCGTATATAGTTACTTTTTGATTAAATGAATTAAGTTCAGTTTTACCTGAAGATACCATTACTGTCATAGTAACATTATATTCACCGGGGTAAAAAAATGAATGAGATGCTGACAACCCTTGATAAACAGGAGAACCATCACCAAAATTCCAAATTATATAAAAATCGCTATATACATCATATTCAAACTTAGTAGGTATAAATTTTAAAGGAGTTTGTTCTAATGCGTAAGAGGAAAGAGATAATGTATCAAATACATTATATACATTATATTTCCAATAACCTGAATTTTGTTCAATCATGATTGTCTTATAACTTGAATTTTATCATTAATAGATTGTAAATTTTTAAAATACCCAAATTGAAAATACTTTAATTTAATATCTTGTTTAGTAATATCGTAATCGTTATCGGGGTAAATAGGGTTAAAAACAATAAAAGAAAGTAAATTATCTATTATTGTTTGACCTTTATGTTCTCTTCTAGTGGAAAATGTAGATACGCCTTCAATGTCTAATATACTTTGACTTAAATCCTTAAGAGATATAAGTTGATTTAAGGTCATATTATTATTTTTAAAATATTCTTGAAAAATAGTTATAACGTCATCTTTAACCGAATCTAAATCTCTTCTAGCATTTCTTTCTACTTCAACATGTAAATATGATTCATCTCCCACTGTTTCAACAAAAAGGAAATCTTCTTTAGAGTTACTAGCCCCAAAATTAATTTCTGTATATACTGGATCAGATACGACTATGTCAATGTTAGATATTTTTATTTCATCCAATAGAATTGTTAATGCGTTTTTTTGTGATACAGATAAATAGTTAGTTCTTAAATCTAAACTATTTTGTATATTTTTATTTGGGACAGCAAAAACATAAACATTATTAAAATTAGTAGAATTAGAAAAATTTAATTGATTAAATAAAACTCTAGAATCTGCATTAGGTTGCTGTAACCCAATATTAAAGAAATAATTTTGATAACCATTTATATATTGATTATTATCAACAACTTCTACTGAATTAATCCAATTACTAAAATTCTTATTAATATAATTTTTATAATCACTTGTGGTAACCAATCTGTATTGTGAATTATATAATCTTGGCGCATTTTGTTTTATTTCCTCGACAGACTCTTTTGTTTTAAAATTAGTAGAAGATGAATCGTTACTAAAAATCAAATTAGCAGATTCTTCAATTGATATAATATTTGATCCCGAAGGAATTACATCTGCTTTAATTTCATTAAACAAAGTTGTATTATAAAAATACAAAGGTTGGTTATTAATTGTATTTTTACTTACTTGACCTGCTTGTCCATCTGATTTTAAATAATATATAGCAATTAAACTATTTTCAGTAAGCCTTTTACCGGTAATATTATTACCAAATTTTAATTCATATTTTTCATCTTCATTATATCTAACAGAATATTTTTTAGCTGAACTATTTTCTAGATATAATGATGTGGTTCTTTCCCATTTAACCCAATTGCTCTGATTGTTATCTTTTACATATACGTCAATATTGTTGTTGTCGATATAAAAATCAATATTTTCATCTGTAGCTGCTAAAGTTACCGTTTCGAAATTTTCACCTAACGCAGTAAATAAAGGGTATTCTACATATTGGCCATTATATAAAAGAGTATTGTTGTTTAAATCAGTTAAAGATTCAACCCCATTAATAGTCTTTTGAAAAGATACATCTTGGGTAAAACTATAAGAAGTACCTCCAAAAGAAAAATAACTATAACGAGGAATAGTATAAAAGTCAACGGCAAGATTACTATTAGCAACAGCTTGGAAAGATAAATTACTTGTTTGGGGTCCAGTAGGGCTATAGTCTATACTTTTAACTATTTGATTAATATTTTCATATATTTCTGCTTGTGAAAAATTACTTTCAGACGAATTTTTATTAAGATAATATATTAATACATGATAAGAGTATGCTATTATATCAATTAATGCTGATAAATTACTACCTTCGTAGTTTTGATCAGTAAAAATTTGTTGTTCATTCATTCTTTCAATGATAAGATCTTTAAGACTTATAGCATCAAAAGAAACGTAACCGTCTTGCTGTAAATTAAAATCTGATTTAGTTGCCATTGCTAGTTATAAAAATTTATTCCTGTTGAATTCAATAATGCTTTAAAATTAATGCTGTTATTATTATTTATAAATGGTACCTCTAACAACATAGTTATGTTATATTCGTCATTGTTAATATTAGCTACAACATTAACAGTTTTTAAATTTACTCTTGGTTCTTGTAGTTTTATTTGAGATTGTATAGTTTCTCCTATCAATCTAGCCGTCTCTTTACTACAAGGTAAAAATAAAAATTGATTTAAATTGAGACCGAAATTAGGATTTAAAATTTTATCTCCCGGAAAGGAAGTAAATATATTTACAATAGAATTTTTTATAGCTCCTAAATCATAATTAGCTTTTAAATCACTATTTTTAACTGACGAATTTAATTCTTTCTGATCTATATCAGAAAAAACAAAATCAAAATTTACATCAGCATAAGTAAATTGTTTTTTATATTTTACATCTTCAGGTTTTGATAAATTCGTTAACCTAATATTTGACATACATATATATTTAATAATGAGTTTTATTTTAACTTTGCAGCATAAATAATTATGTGGAAAAGAAATTCAATAAGATTTATGAATCTTACGTATCAAGATATACACGTGGAGGATTTTTAACTGGAGATCTTGTAAAAGTAAGAGATGATTACAAATCTAGTGAAGGATATAAAAAATTAAGCCCAGAGTATAAAGCTAAATTAGATGATTTATTAGCTAGCGACCTTAATTTAAGAGTATCTGGTATAGAAAATAAATACCCTTCAAGCCAACCCGGTAATACAGATAACTCTAGTGGGGAGTTTTCTGTTACAGTTTCACAAGAAACAGCTCCAGGTAGATATGATGGATTTTATCAATTCCCGGATGATATATTCGAGCCAGTAGATGTTTACCCAAACAGAATGCCAGTACCAGATAGTATGGTAAGACCCAATAAAACAAAAATTGACCCGGATACATTAGAATTTGAGGACGATTACATAGGTCAAAATCCATTAAAATCTCAAGTAGACGCTGGTTATTTACCCGATTCGGAAAAACAGACTGCACAAGGTGATGATAGAGAATTACATAATGTAAATGCAAAGACAGATCAGTTTGGTGCACCTTCTCATGATGCTCAAGCTATAGGCGGCGGTAACATGCCCGACACTAGCATTTACTTAAAGTAATAAAGCATGCATATGCATTAATTTCTTGATCCATTAAAAACGCAGATTTATAGATATAGTCGTGGCAAGTTGTAAGCTGCGACTTTTTCTTTTCTTCATTAATATCTAGATTGTCTATATGGTTAAACATTTCTTTCAACAATACAGGGTAATCATTATTGAACACATGTTCATTCTTTATCGCATGCTTTCTGCACTTAAGAGCGTGTCCATGCTCAATAAGCTTATACAAATCAGCGACAAGTTTGGATACGTTAGAGCTATCATCAACTTCAATCTTACCGTCATTTGTAAGTTTCTGAATCGTATTGATGGTCTTACGAAGATCTGGAAAATTATCCCTAACAATTTGTTTCAAGTCATCTTTACTACATACGATATTTTCCTCATTCAATATATGAGCCATGCGTCTGGTTACATCCTCTACGTCATGGGTTATGTTAAATACTTGGCACCTGCTCTGTAATGCTGGAATGATTCGATGCTTATAGTTTGCAGTAAGAACGAATCGAGTAATTGCACTATATTCTTCCATTACATTACGCAATGCTCTCTGACCGTCTTGTGTCAAACCATCACATTCGTCTAAAATAATAACTTTGATAGGAAAAAGACTCTTTGTCTTAGCATAGTTCGTAACCTTACTACGGATAGTATCAATACCATTCTCATCTGATGCATTGATATATAGATGATCACATTCAATTAGTTCATTGACAATAATTTTTGCAAGAGTAGTTTTACCAATACCTGGACTACCTACAAGAAGTACATTAGGAATCTCTCCACTCTCTTTAGCTTTATCAATCAATTGCCTAATTGAATTACCTTCTTTAAGACAATAATCAGCAATCTGCTTCGGGCGATATTTCTCAACGAGGAGGTTGTTAAACATATTTACTTTATTACTTTCCATGTTTTTTTATAAATGTTATCTTTGCTTGGATACTTACCTTTAGCTATCAAATCAACGGTAGATCTTGCAATATTAAACATTATAGAGAAATCCCGAATAGATTCAATAAAAACTTCATTTGTTTTAACATTTAAAAATTTAAAAATTTCCGGATTTTTTGTTTTAGAAATTTTATCGCTTATTTGTTTCTTTCTTTCTATTGACATATTTGCATGCCACTGTTTTAAAGCTTTACTACTTGATTTAAAACGACCATCAGCGTGAGCTTTAGTCATTGATTGAGATAATTTTTCAGAACGTCTTTTCTTCTCTTCAGCGGTTAAATTGGACATATACTCTTTTTGAACCCTAGATCTCATTTTTTTGAATTCTGGATTATTTTTGTGACTTTTTGATATTTTACGTCTTGCTTCTTCACCATGAGTACCATTTCTCCCTCCATATTTTAGATTACAAAAATCTTCACTTAAAACAGCATTGTATTTGTTTATCCATTTAATCTCTGCATTATTAAGTTCATTTAAATTATTGCAGTACTCAAGTATAGTTCTTTTCCAATAACCTCTATACTTTTTACATTTAAATTTTCTAAAAAATAATACCCCGGAGCCGGTGTAATCATCATCAATAGTACCGACGTGTTGACCTATATACTTGGTGTGTGTTTTTGCTTCAGGGTGAGTATTAGTCCATAAGTATACAAATCCAAAATAACTATTCATATAGTTATTTATTCTCTACTAACATATTATCGAACTATCTATCGCTTTTCAAATAATTTTACTAACTCAAGACAGCAACAAAATGCATTTATTTCCTTATCAAGTACAATTGTATTCTGCACAAGATAATTAGAGATAGTTATTAGTAGTTCTCTTTTGAATTTTTCTGGAAGGTCTTTCTCGTGCGTGTAATTAAAAAGAAGCTTAAGAAGAGAGTGATACTCACCGTTAAACTTCTCATCATTATCCGTAAGAAATTGTCTAATGTTCTCAGAAACGCCAGATTCAATTCTATCATAGAGGTCGTCAATAAACACCTGGTCTGTTTCCTCTTTGTCAATAGTGAGTCTTCCATTGACTGTATACTTTTGAATGTTGTTAACACATTTTCTAATATCAGGGTAATCCTTTTTAATCAACTTAATGAAGTAGTCCCTGTTCTCTTCAGTAAGAGTAATGTGTTCATAATTAAGAATAGCACTACACCGTTTAACGACTTCTAATATAGGAGGGGTTAAGTCAAAGTTCTGACATCTGCTCTGTAATGCTGGAATGATCTTATGAATGTAATTACATGTTAGAATCCATCTCGTTGTTCTGCTATACTCTTCAATAGCATTACGAAGAGCTTTTTGAGACTCTTGCAAAAGACCATCACACTCATCTAAAATGATAACGTTAATCTTACCTTTAGATGGTCTTTCTTTTGCATATGATATAGCTTTCTTACGAATAGATTCTATATCGTTTTCATCAGATGCATTTATATAAATGTAATCACATTTTATAAGATCTTTTACGATAATCTTTGCTAAAGAAGTTTTACCGATACCTGGAGGCCCAGCAAATAAGAGATTAGGTATCTCTTCTTTTTCCTTAAATTGGTTAAACACTCGATAATTATCATCAGTTAAGATAATATCATCGAGTGTTTGTGGTCTATACT
>Ga0208161_1000924_pt1 | contig 16216 bp, 21 predicted proteins | sample CB_VirMetaG_3_FD_184538 | JGI IMG/M metagenome (GOLD analysis project Ga0208161, IMG submission 184538) | Freshwater to marine saline gradient viral communities from Chesapeake Bay - CB_1508_1S Viral MetaG (SPAdes) (version 4) | ecosystem: Environmental > Aquatic > Marine > Coastal | place: USA...
GCCGCTTTCTTTGGCCGTCTTTACGCTCCCGATATTTTAATGGGTATGCAAACAGCAGAAGAAGCCGCAGACGTTGTAAGCGTCAAAAAGGAAACTATTGCAGCAGACCTAAACGAAAAGTTATAAATTTGCACCCAGTCGTTAAATACTTCCCAGGATGATCAAAAGTAACCGCCCCGCCTGACTAGCGGGGTTTTTTATTTTAATGTCTTAAGCATCTCAATAAGCCCAGGGTGCGGGTAGGTGTCTACCTTATCCACTCGCGTAGAGTTGTGCGTAAATACTCCGCTTTCCCCCTTAAGCGCTCTAGGCGTTACCTCAAATATATCGGAGTTATAGGTTAAATCTATCCCGTATTTCTTACCCCAATACAGCAACAGCTTGCGCGTGCTTTCAATTTGCTCGGGCGTGTAATTCTCGTAAGCCTTGTAGCCCTTGTATTGAACGTGGCAAACGTCGGTAACTTCTTTGCCTACATAGCTGTAAAACTTGCCATCCTTCTCAGTCAATCCGCCCCAGTTTATTAGTTCTATGCCTATGCTAATCTTATCAAGCTGAACGTAAGGCACGCCGTGCTTCTTAAATACGTCGACTTTTGTCCCAAGGTGGTAAGCCCAAGCGCTCGACGAGAAGCCTTGCACTATTTGCCCGCTGCGATCAATGACGACGCAGGTCGCTATTTTGTTAGCCTTGCGCTCCCAGCCTGCAAAGCAGTTAACACCTGTGCCTGTTCCTGCTGTGTGGTGCAAGTAAATCTGCTTTTTAGCGTGCTGCTCGCGGTTGTACTGCGTGAAGGTTACGCTTTTTATATTCAGCTCTTTAATATCCATACCGCAAAGTTAGTTAATTCGCGTGCTGCGTGTTGAATTGCAAATAGGGCCGCCCTTCGTAAACTCCGAATTTAACGTCAAGCCAACGCCCGCCTAGGGGCTTAGGAGGCGCTCCGCGTTCAACGTGCCAACCCATTCCCGGTAAATACTCCTCTTTGTAGGTAGAGGTTCGAACCATATAGCAGTTAACTAGCTCGGGGCGGTTGTTTCTATTCAGACGCTCAATGCTGTAAATTATTTCGGTTGATTCGTGGACGTGGCCGCTCCAAATAATATCGGCCCCTTCTATCATTGTCGCCATCCTGTTAAATTGTATAGCGCCGCGGGTCACTACCCCGCCGCCCCCTGATCCGTGATGGTATTTGATGCGCAGCGTTTGCCCCTGGTTGCCAGTGCTTTTGAATTGATACATTACCCAACCCGAATAAGTCCCTAGCACCTCGCTTCTGCCGATCAAGCGCGCGAAGGTCTTAAGGCAGTCAAACTCCTGGTGATTTATTATTGCCGTCTCGTGGTTCCCGTAGGCTATTAAATGAATAAGCTCAGCGTAAGGCTTGAAGAACTTAGCGCAGTCAGCTACAACGGCATCAAAGTAATTGACTACTTGATGCTCGGGCCTTACCGTCTCTTTATTCGCCCTGCGGTCCTTCTTGCCGCCCATGAGGTCGAGAAGGTCGCCATTTATTAGAATAGGGTGGCCGCCTGCTTTGGCTTCGTCTAAGTGCCGTTTAAGTAGCTTGCGGTCGCATTTTGGATTGTCCCAATGTATGTCGCTCAGAAGTAAAAAGCGGTAATTCCCCCAGCCTTTTATTTCGTGCATTATAACGCTGGTCTCGCTCATAATAAGAGGCCGACTACAAAAGCCAACGGTGCAATTATACGCCAGAGGCTTAGCTTCTGCGTTAGTTCATCGTTGTTTCGTTGTAAATGCTCTACGGCTGCCTTGTGCTGTAATATCTCTAAAGAGTCTATTTTTATGCGCTCTTGGTATAGAGGAACAAGCGCCCGAGCCTTAGCGCCTTCGGCTAAGTAGTAGTTAATTTCGGCCAGCGTCGAGCTGTCTATGCTTTGACAGTAAGCCCTTGAGGGTTTTGCTAGTAGTATCGCCAGTAGCACGAATATCTTTAATAAGCGAGTCATAAGTTAACGCTGTTTTATTTATTGAGTCTGTAAGCGCATTGCGCTGCGTTTCTAGCCCTTTTACGCTGTCTTTGTAGGTTGTCATAAGGCTGTCGCTATCCGAGGGCATAGAAGGCCCCCAGCGAAATATAGCAGCAACAAAAAGCACCCCGAGAAGAACCCAGAGCGCTAGAGCGGCTAAAGCGAGGTCTTTCTTACTCACCTTTGGAGGGTTTGGCGAACTTTTCGACTGAGGTAAACCCTAAGCAGAGAATAGTTACCCACTCAACGGAGCTAACAAGCTCAGGGCTAGGCGCTACCTCTACTGGGCTAAAGCTGTTGGCAATCATTGTGCCGAATAAAACCAAAGCGCCCAATACTCCTACCACGCGCTTCGAGCTAGTCTCGCCAGCTTGGCCTTTAAATACGTCTAGAATTTTCATTTGTTTATTTTCTGCATATTAGAAACGCGAATAGAGTCAGCAACCCGCTCGGCTTCTAGATCCTCCATTGAGGCAGGAACGGGAACGCTGTAAACCTCGCAAACCTTTTTGAGCAGCTCTACCTTCTCAGCCATTACCTCGGCTTCTTTTACAGCCTCTTTAGCCTCTTCTATCTTGGCCTCAGTCATTTGCTGAGCTTCGGCAATAGCGGCGTGAGTTGCTGCAATGCTAGCGGCTGTTTTGTCTAATTGCATAGAATAAGCCTTATAAGGGTCTGCGTTGCTTAGCGTGTCGTTATGCTGCACGGGTATAGCTGAGGCTAAAAGGGCGGCGAGCAAGTAAGTTGCTTTCATTGCTTTAATTTATTACTCCAAGTTTTTTATAAGTATTAAGCTCCGATCTAAGCGCAGCCGTAGAGCTGTCCGAAGTCTTAAGCATTGCGCTAAACTGCTTAAGCTGGGCCTCGCAAGCAGTTAAACGCTCCTCGCATTTACTGCCCTCGTTATTACTCTGCTTTTCGGTACGCATATACAAGAAAATAACGGCGAAAACCATTAAGTAAGTCAGCGCTTTACTTGGGTCTTTGCTGAATTGCTCGAAGCTTACGGGGAGTTTCATTTATCTAATTCGTATTAAGTTACCTGCCTTGCCCTCTGTATTTCTTCTGCGGTGGGTTGTTTTTAGAATGCACCCCTTTTCTGCTCACTTTCTTGCGTGGGCGGTATTTGGAAACCGATATGCTTTTAACTTTGGCCATTGAATGGGTCGGGTGCTGGTGGTGGGACAAATTCGCCTTCGGGGCAGTTCAAAACCCAAGCGTATTCAGATGCCTCAATAAGTGGCTTTTGTTGGTCGGTTACAAAATTGAACCAAACGCCATTGATGTCTTGAACGCAGTTGAAATACTCATAAGGGGCAAATTCCTTGCCTTGTATTGCGTCTTTTTCGGTTTCGGTTAGAATGTAGCCTATCATACTTGGCGTGAAAGGGTTGTTTGAAACGCTTGTACTGCGGTGTAGAAATCAGAGGCTTCGGTATCACTTAGGCCGTCACCGATGGAGGAAAAGGCGCATTCATGAGGCATGAATAAAAATGCAGAACCGTTATTATGTGCGCCAATATAAATTGGATTTGTTGAATATGTATGTGAATAATTTTTAGTATTTGTATTAACCAAAGAACCCGCAAAATATAGTTTTCTACTATTAGTGCTTGTTTGTGAACCAACATGAAGGCCTAATGTATTTGTATTGTTTACAAATGCAGAATTATTACCATAACTACCAGCAACATAAACTTTACGAGATACTGCTGCATAATATACAGACATCCAAATTTCGTTTGTTGAATCTCTAAATGAACCTATATTGATACCACTTACTGATGAATTTTGTGTTCGTGAATAAAAAGATAAATGATTATTATTTGACGATAAATTACCACTTGGCGTTAAATTGGTATCCATATACCCACTCGTTCCGTTAGGTGTTACCCCCGAACTCGCAAAAGTCCAACCTCCATTAAATGTCCCCGTAAAACTTGAAGATTTCAGGTTCTGCGCACAAGCGGCCGCACTTGCTCCAACCATCGGATAAATGGCTTTCATCTTTGACCAAATGCCGTCTGCCTTCATCTGAACGACAAGGCTATTGACTGCCGTTTGCTCGGTGGCCGACAATGTTCCCCCTGCCGTTGTAACTCGGTCAAAGAATGCTTGAGCATCGGGGTCTACCCCGCTAATAGAACTCGCAATAAAACCGTGAGTCGCTAAAATCATTACGCAATATCTCCAAACAAATACCACTCATCGCTGCCTATCTTAATAAGAGAAGCACCGCTATATTGACCGCTTAAATTTAATTTACCCCCACTACTGCGAACAGTAACACCAGAACCAGCGACAACCGTTGTCTGACCTGCTCCGTATTGTGCCAAAAGTATCTGAGTACCTGTTGAAAATGCCACGCTTGAATTTGGTGGAACGGTCAAGTTATTGGCACTTGCTACATTCATTTCAACCAATTTGTCAGCGTCGCTCAAAACAAGCGTATAAGAGGCCGTTTGTCTATTTGCAGTAATAAGTTTAGCGGTCTTTGTATCAATCTGCGTCTGAATGGCAGAGGTGACCCCACTAACATAGCCTAACTCGGTAGAGGTAACAGAGGAAACCGCAACTTTACCAGAACCATCAGAAACCAAAGCCTTTGAAGCCGTTAGGTCGCTGCTCGTTATTGTGGTGGCTGCTCCCGTTATTGTGGCTTGTTTAGCGTTGATTTGCGTCTGAGCGTCAGAAGTCAAACCGCCTATGTATTGAAACTCCGCATTTGATACCGTGCCGTCTGCAATCTTGGCCGCATCTATTCCCGTTGGCAAATCTCCAGCAGCAAGGTCAGCACCAGCAGTTACCAAGCCTTTTGAGTCATAGGTTATTTTTGTTTTGGTTGCGCCAGTAATAGAAGCGTTCTCGTCTACTTTCCCGTCCAAAGCCGTCTGCAAGTCCGTTTGGCTTGACAAAGTGCCAGTGATGCCACCCCAAGTTGCTGAGGCTGTAATGCTAATATCCCCAGAGCCTAGCAAGCTCGTAGAGTTAACCGTTTTAATATTCGTACCGCTTACCAAAGTCTCCTGCACGCTTACAGCGCCAGTTGATCCGTTAACGCTCTGAACAGGCGCAGCGGCTGAAGCTCTAGCATTTGTAAAATAGAGGTTGGTAGCGCCTTCTGTTAGTTCGTCTGTATCGGTAGGCACGCCCGCAGCCGTTACTATTTGCGCAACGGTTACCTTTTTCGTACTATTCGCTGAGGTGTCTACAATAGGCAAAACATCGTTTGCGTTGTCTATCGTAGTTATAGCGGTTAATTGAGATATTTTGCTATCGGCCATACTCCAAAAATAAAAGCAGGCGAGGCAAACACTAGCAACAATTTAGCCGCTTTTCTTATTTGTCTGAGGCTACTATATACCACTGCGTGCCGTCGCTTTGTACCCAGTAAGTCTCAAAGCGCGCATTCCAACTCTTTAGCTGAGCGTCGTTAATCTGGTAGCCCGCCCCTGCGTCAAGCGTCAAGCTGTTGGCTGAGGCTGACTTGATAAAGCCAAAACGCAAGCCAGGGGTAACGCTAGGCGGAGCAGGTAAGTCTATTGTAATACTGCCGCCGCTAGTGTCGCAAATAAAGATCTCGTATTCAGTCGGGAAGCTTGTAATGTCGCTCGTTACGTTAAGCGAAGCGCCTAGCCTGCGCATTTGCCAAGAGAAGTCTACGGCAGTAGCGTCGTATTTTAGAGCTAGGGTATAGGTGCCATCTACTCCAGGGTCAGAGGTTGGCGCACCTTCGCTAATTTGTACGAAGTCCTCGGCAAGTTGATAAGGCAAAGAGCCAGTAATTTGTTCAACGGTTCCAAGGCGTGTTTTTAATGCGTCTACTTGATTTTGAAAATAAACCCGCTCGCTGGGGCGTTTGTTATTTTCTTCGCCCGTCTGTATTACGTCGTTATAATCTACCTCAATTTTAAGCCATTCCCCCTCCCAAGTTTCAAGCTGGGCGGAGTAAGTGCAGCCATTTAATAGCCATGCCCCTCCGTCAAAGTACAAAGACTTTACAGCAGTTAGCCCTCCGTTATCGTGCCATGTTCCGCGTATAGCGTCCTTAAATTTGCCGTAAATAGCTATTGCTTGATCTGCTTTTGACTGTTGAAAGCTTGCCGTGTAACCTGCCTGCCATCCGTTCGCCCAACTTGTCGGTATTACGGCAGAGGCGTAAGAAGCCCCCGCTAGAATAGTTCCGCCTTCGTACTTGGTCAAACCATCGTAAAATACCTCGTTAACTTCTTTTAACTTGCTGTTTTCGCCTATGTTGTTAGTAGCTTGTAAAGTAACGTCTTGGCTGAACTCGTCAATAGTTCCAGGCGTGTAGGTATTGTAAGCATAAGCCGAGGCAATAGCCCCCGTAAAATTGAGGTTGTTAAGCTGGTAAGTTTGCCACCAGCCGCCGCTTAGAGGATCGCGCACCCATACGGGCGTAATAGCGTCTACTCGCACGTCTACTACTATCTGCGTAATATTAGCCGCAGGGCCTGAGGCAATAGGCCCAACAAAGTCGAGCGTTAAGCTAATAGGGAGGCTAGAGCTTGGCTGGAGTTGGTCTTTATAGGAGACTATCTGGTAACTAGGTACGTTCGCTTGGCTGTTCCAAGTTAACCCGCTGTAATAATAGTAAAGGCTCGTTGGGCTTCCGTCTACGCCGTAAACTTTATAGCGCAACTGGTGGTAACTTCTAGCAGGGCCTAGCTCGCTTTCTAGGTTAATCTGCACGCGGAAGTTATGCCCTTGTGGTGGACGGTCAAAATAGAGCTCTAGGTTTGACGCGCTTGCTGTACTGCGCTTAATATATGCCCCGTTTGCTTTAATAAAGTTATTTTCTGCAACCCTAAAAGGCGGCTGGTAATAAAGCTGCGGTTTTGCAGCCCATTGCGGGCGAGCTGGCAAAGTGCCTAAGCTAACGGCGTGCGTTAGCGTGCTGGTCCCGTTATAGTTTCCGCTCTTGTCGTATTTGTGAAAGGTCAGCGTAGAGCTTAAGTAGGTTGGGGTCTGAGTAATGTAATAGCCGCCGTTGTCAAAGTGTATTCTAGCTCCGAAGCCGTTTAATATTATTTCAATAGCTTGTTTCGCGTTTACATAGCTTAGCTCAATGCCTCCGAATACGTTTAAATTGTCTACAAAGGCGAGGCGGTTAAAGAAGAACGTGTTAAGCTTTTGGAGACTTACGCTCTGAGTTGCGCTCTCGTATTGCTCTAGGCCGTCGAATATATAGTCAGTAGTCGCCCCGAAATAATCGTCTAGCCCGCTAAGCTCTAGGCATTTGCGCAGTAGGTAAATGCCGCCTGCGTGGTCGTCTGTAAACCAGGCTTCATCCACAGGAAAGCCATCTATTAAATTTAACGCATCAACGGCGGCCACTTGTATAACTAGCTTGCCGTCTGGATCTGCTCGCTCGAATTGTATTTGATCGGCTAACACTCGGCCAACATAGTATAAGTTACCGCTCTTTAATATTTTTATTGCATACGTGCCTTCAGGGTCGCTAGCTATGCCTTGAAAAGCAGTAAGCTGCGCGTCAGTTGTAACAACAAAAGAAACAGTAACGCGGCTAGGTCTAAGAGGGTTATCAAAAAACGTATCATTTTCCCCTTGTCTTTCAATAGTGAAACCAGGAGAAGCCAAAGTAAGCTCTACGGGCGTACTCGTGCCGCTAGGGCCGTCCCATAGTTCGCAGGTATACTGAACGCCTGCTATGCTGTAAAAAGTGCCGTAGAATTGTTTAGCCATACCTCAAAGTTAACCCCTTGCTTTGTCTTTTTCGTAACGGTTAACTGCTAGCCATAAGTCGCGGCCATCGAAACGAGTAGAAGCCACCAGCTCGCCGCTGCTGCCGCCTGTGTTGATCATAGACTGCAACTTGTCAAGCGGGGCAATTACTTCGGGGTTACTTCTGGCTCCTGGATATTCTCCCATCAGGCCCAAAGTCGGGCCGCTAACTATACCACCATCTGCAAAGGCTGGGACTCCTTGAGCCATTTTAGACTTGACGGCGGCGGCAGCTGTTATAAGCGCCAAACCTGCAACAATGGCCCCAATACCGCTACCAATTTGCAGCGATTTTTTAGCCGACTCAATAGCTACACCCTGAGCAACAAGCAATTTACCAAACTGCCCCAAAAAGTCAGCTAAAGCAGAAGCGAAGCCCTGGAAAAAGTTTTGACCTGCCTGCAAATCGCCCGCTATTGCTTGGCCTAATGAGCTTGCAAAGTCTATAAGCACTTCAGTTTTGAGCGCTAAAAGCATTTGGTTAAAAGCCTCCTCTAGGGTTTGCATCGAGGCGGCCCAAAGCTCCTGCTGGTTTATAGCTTTTTGAATGTCAATAGTTAGCCCTTTAGTGGCGTTTCTAAAATTAGTAGCAAAACCTGTAACTGCGTCGCTTGCGGTGTTGGCTCCTTCGGTAAACCCATCAAACAATTCAGAGCCTGCGCCTATTAAGCCAGTTAAAGGGTCGGCAAAGTCGCCCAACGGCATTAAATCGGCCTCGGTCATTGCCCTAGGTCTCCGACGTGCAGACAAATTAGCTAAGCGCTTTTCCTCTTCATCTTGGAGAAACTTAGTAAGATTCTCCTGCATTGTTACCTCTAGCTTACGCTTATCTTCCAGCCACTTAGCGTAATCTTTAAGCTCCTGCTCTCTAAGCTTTTTGCCTTCTTCGTAAACCTGCTCTTTATAGGCCATCTCAGAGTCGGCAGCTTCGCCCGCAAGTTGAGCGCTTAAATCGTAAAGCTCCTGTACTTCTTTGCCTTCTGCTTTACGCTGTGTAATTAACTTTTCAACTAGCGCCAGCTTTTCGTCTACGTTTTTCTGGTATTGAGTTTGAAGCTGGCCCTCAGTAGCGCCCTCAAGTTTAAGCTGGTGCATTACCCGCTTGTGCTTAAGATCTAGGGCCTTTAGCTCATCGTCTTCTATTGCTTTTGTAAAGTCGCTTACTTTGTCAGTTGCTTTCTCGGCTTCATCTCCTAAGCTAGCAAACTTCTCGATAAGAAAGCTTAAGGCAAAAATAGCAGCGCCTATACCCGTAGCAAGCAAAGCAATTCGAAAGGCCTTCATTGCCCCCGTAGAGGTTCCAACTGCAACAGCATAAACCTTCTGGGCAGCAGCTGCGGCAGTCGTGTAAATCTCGTTTTGTCTTTGCGCTAGGTTGTAGACGGCAACGGCAGCAGAAGCCAAGGCCATCGTAACCTGCACGCCGCGCATTACCTTTCCTACTTTCTCATTATTGCCAGACAGCAAAAGCGTAGCCATAGAGGCCGCGTTTACGGCTCGGCTTAGCGCCTCCATTGCCTGCGTGTTCTGCTCGGCTTTGCGGCTGCCCTCTTCTAAGTTAAAGTTAGTCTCAGCCCTAGCGTCGCTCAAATTACGGACGGCGCTCTCTTGGTCTTTAATCTCGACCTTAAGCGAGGCAATAGCATTCTTAAGCGCTTTCTGGCGCATTAAATCGCCCTTACTAGTCTGAGCTAACTTATTCTCTAGCGCTATTAAATCCTGCTTAAAGCTGGTTAAAATGCTGCGCTGCTCGTTAATTGTTTGCGTAAGCTCGCGGCGCTTTACTCTTAGATTCTCGCCGCCTAACGCCTGCTCTAGAGCTTTCTTAGATCCAGCAGCAGCCTCCTCCATTTTCTTAGTGGAGCCTTTGACGACGTTAACAGCGTCCGCCATCCCCTTCTTGAGCTTCTCAAAGGAGGCGCTAATTATTACGTTTAAGTCTAAGTTACTAGCCATTAGAGAATAATTTTAAAGCCGTCCTCTTGCAGCAAAAAGCCGCCATCTTCTAGCAGCAGATAGTTAACGGCAGGCACGCCGTAAGTATACGAATAGCTCAAAATGTAGTCCTGAGAAACCTGTACCACTCCGTCAAAGTCTGCGGCATCGTCTACAAACTCCTGCTCATTGTCAAACTCAATATAAAAGACGTTAACGCCGTTGTATTCGCCAGGCGTTACCACGTTTAAGGCATCGCGCACAGCGTCGGCTAATTCGCTAGCATCTTCGTAAGTAAGAGCAAGGCAGTCAATCTGAACCCGCGTAAAATCTAAGCGGCTATTGGAGTCTTTTGTTGGCGTGGCGTTAATGCTTACCTCGCTGTAAACTACGGCAGGGAAAGCCGAACCTTGAGGCAAGCGCAGCGGGTTAACTCTATTTGAGACTAACGCGCTAACGCCCGCATCATTGGCGAGTATGTTATAGATTACTTTGGCGGCTCTCATTTAGGCGGGGTTAGCTTATCAAAAATAGCCTTATTGGCCTGTATTACCTCCTTAACACTTGCCGCAATTTTCTGCTCCCAGGGGAAGCGCATTAAATCGGTGGGCTTTAGGCGCTTTTTTGAGTATGGCATAACCATAAAAACGGCTAGCCATCTAGTCCGCTCCCATTCATTTCTGTAAGCCTGTTGCTGTGCTGCTCTTAACCCCTTGAGGCGCAGCATAAAGTAACGCGGCGTTATTTCGTTAAAAGCCTCCTCAGTTAGCAGCATTTCGCCGTAACCTATGGCCCTAAGTTGCTCAAAGTCTAGCGGCCGCCGCTCGCCGCTTGTTAGTTTCCCTCTGTTTGCGTTTGCGCCTCTTCAGGGGCAACGGCAAAGAAAGTGCTTACAGCCTCCGTAAAAGCGTTCAAAGCGGGCGTAATTTCAGCAAGGCTAGTAACCTCCTCGGCTAACTCTTCTGCGTCCTTATATGGGCATTTCTCGCCGATTTTCTTATAACCAGCTTGCACCCCGTAGAACGCACAAAGACGGGCGAAGGCTAGCGTGTTTGCCATACCTTGGCCCGTCTGCGCGAGTTGGTCGAAGTTTTGAACGTCAGCGCCTTGCATTACGCGCTCTATTGCTACCATATTAAAGTAAAGCGGGTGCTTTTTGCCCCCTATTGTTACTTCTGTCATAGTGCAATAATACGCAAAAAGGCGTTAATTATCGCTTAGATAGTTCCGACAGTCAAAGCGCCTGTTCCCTGAATAGAAGCGCTAAAGGTAGCAGCGTCATTGTTAGGAGCGCTCAAAGTCAAGTTTGAAAAGAAAGCGCTGCCGCTCAATTTCAAATCGCCGCTTACGTTAGAGGTCATTACGACGGTTACCTCAGTACCAGCAAGCAAGTCCGTAATTACGTCCTTCCAGCTGAGGCCAGTTACTGAGCCGTCCTCTTCAAAGATACCCTCGCAGCTCAAAGTCCAGCCAGCCTCGCCAGCCAAAAACTCTTTATAGCCGCCGCTATCTTTGTTCGTTACGTCGATCATGTCTTTAGTCAAATCGAAATCGCTGCTAGTAGCGTTAGCGATTTTGGTTAGAGTCCCCGCTACGTCTTTGTAGATCGCAATCAGGGTGCCGTTAATCAAGCCTGTTGTTGCCATTTTATTTACTTTTTAATTTGTTTACTTATTAATTCGCTAAGCCCCTTTTCTATTGAGGTCTTAACGGTGGTTTTGTTTTTGTCAAAAGCGCGAGCTAGAAAAGGGTTAGGCGGCACAATAGTTACCGAGCCATCGTAACGCTGGCGCTTCCAGCCTCCTGCAATTAAATAAGCGTGGTAACCTTTCCAGCTGCCGTAAGTCCTAGGGCCAATAATGACGGCGCTTTTATAGCGCTTATTACGCTCTACAAAGCCAATCGAAGCCCGCAAGTTACCTGTGCGGCTATTGATGCCAGCCTGAGCGTCGCTAACAATAGGCTGAGCGCTTTTCTTAATAACGTCATAAGCCTTAGCCTCTAGCCCTTTGGTAGAGTTCTTAAGTTTATTTACTATATTATTAAGCCCAGTAACCACTTTTTAGCTCGTTAATTCAGTTAGCAAGTTAGCGTAAAGCCTGCGCTCTTTCTCGGCAATGTTCAAAATGTTGTAATAATTGCCGCCCCAGCTTATGCGCATTTTCACGTTAAAGCCAGCATCCCAGCGAGTAATAAAATTAACCCGCGTTTTATGTTCTCTGCGCTCCGCGTTAGTAGGTTCCTGCCCGAAGTCGCTTTCTTTTACCTGCGCCCATACCTGCGCGTAAGTACTCCAGGACTGCGTGCGCTGACCCGTGTTAGAGCTTACGCTTTCTGTGTAGCTCTCAATCGTTACCAGTTCGTCAAACTTACCAGCGTCCATTATACGAAAAAGTCTATTTTATAAGGATCAAGCAAGTAATGCAAACCAAAATCTAGCGGCTTCATTCCTGAGCTGCTGGTAATAGCTGCGCGGTTGTCGTAATATTGACCGATAAGCAAAAGCGCCGCGTGCTTTACAGCGGTTGGGAACTTGTTGCCCTGGTCCGTTGTAGCGCTAGTAAGCTCGAAGCCTTCTACTAGTTCTACAAGGTACTTAGTCTTGGCGTCCGTCAAACTAGGGGGCGCAGTATTAAAGAAAATATCGCGGCCATAGTTGCCCATAGGGTCGGGCGCGTCTATCCAGTCGGCAGCGTCGAAAGCGGTAACAGCGTTCGCGTCGCTTATGTAATTGACTGAGGTAAGGCTAAGAACTCGGCTAGGGATGCGCAAATAATTCCCGCTAGGCTGCTGCAATCCGTTTACAGGGTTAACAATAGCAGCGAGGCCCGTATAGCCATCGAAGCCGTAGCGCACAGAAGACTTAACGACGTTATAGCCTAAGTAATTACCGCAGGCATCTAGGGCCATAGTAATAAGCCCCGTTATATAGCTATCATCTGCTGAGCTAGTTACGCGCAGGTGCGACTTAGCTTCAGTTAGGCTAATATAGTCCGTGGCGGCGTTTACGTTGCTTATTGTGCGCTTTCCTGTAATCATTTTTTAACCTTCTTAGCGGGCTTAGGTTCTTCTGCTTTGGTTTCCTCAATTAACTCAATAGCGCCAGCCTCTAGCAAAAACTCGGCTTGCTTAGCGTCCATTTCTACAATGTCGCCAGGGCCATAGCAAAGATTAAACTGCCCGCTTGCGTTAATCAAAAATTTAACTTTAGCTTTCATAAAATTAGCCCCTGGGGGCGAGAATTAACCACCCCCAAGGCACTAGGTTTGACCCCCTAGCGGGTTTTTAATTAGGCGTCAATGTCCTTGATAACTGCGAAAGCAGTAGGCTGGAGCAAGTTGCAATCCAAGTAAGAGTTAAGTACAATGTTGGTCAAGCCAGCAGTTGCACCGCTGTAAGGATCAACAGTCAACTCCATACCACCCCAAGAGGCCAAAGCCATTTTAGAGAAGTCTCCGAAAATCATAGCGCTCAAGTCAGAGGCAGCACCTTTAGACAAGTTGCTAGGCACGTTGGTAGTGAAAGCAGCAGCGTAGCCGTTCAACTCGTTAGCACCTGAAGGCATAATGAAGTTACCCTCTACGCCAGAAGATTGACGGGGAGTAGTTTGCAAAGCAGCTTTTACCAAGGGGTTAGTCAAGTAAGCAACGCCCTCGCCATTAGCATTCTCGACGGCTTTCATCAAGTTAACAACGTCAGCCCAAACAGCAGCAGCGCCGTTAGCGTTTACAGAGTTGTTAGCAGCGCCACCAGCGTAAGCTACGTTTACAGAGCCGTTAGCAATAATACCAGTAGGCTCGTTAGTTCCGCCGCCTTTAATAGCAGCCTTTTCCATTTCTTGAGCCATTGCGGTAATCAAGAAGTTACGCACGTACTGGTCAATAGAGTTAGAGCTTTGGAGCATCAACTGGTTAGAAACCTGGATGAAAGCAGCCAAGCGCTTGGGGCTGAAAGTAATTTTAGAGAAGGCAGGACTTTTCTCGGTAGCGGTTCCGTTTTCAGTATTCCAACCAGCGGCGGGCTGAGTTGAAGCTGTAGGCATATCCAAGTTACCTACCAAGCCATTTAACTGCTGAACGCCCAAGCCGCGCAAAACGGTCTTTGGCAACAATACGTCAATAATTCCGCCAACGTTGGTCTGGATGTTAACGCCACCTTGGTCGCCACCAGTTCCGCCAGTTGCAGTCATATCGCGCTTGAAAACCTCGGAAGGAATCAAAACAGAGTGAGCGGCAACAGAAACGCCAGAGCGTTGGAACTCGTCGGCAGCGATTTTGCTAAATTCAGCTTCTACACCATCCTTACGGCCAGTGGCGGCCATTTGTACGGCACGCTTAAAGCTGAACTGCTCGCCCATTTTAGCGCGCTCTTTCTCTTCAGAGTAAGAAGCACCGCCGCTCAAGTTGGCAGCTTCGGCAGCGCGAGACTGCAATTTCTCCAATTTAGAAACCTCGGCGCTGATAGCGTCCAAACGGCTGTCGATCTCGTCCAAGCGGGCGCTCTCGCTGTCGCTCATTGAGCGGGCTTCTTTTTCGATGTTGTTCTGCAGAGTCTGCAACTCGCTTACCAAGCGGCCGCGCTCCTCTTTCAAAGCTTTAATTTTGTTCATTTTATAAGTGTTTTAATTGTTTTAATGGGTTAAAGGTTTTTGTATCTAGCAAGGACCAACTTAATAACGTCGCTGCTTGCCTCGCTTTTTTCTGAGTCGATTAACTCGCGCTCATCTTTAGCGGCTTGCAAATCGCGGGCGCTTACTGCTGTGCCTTCGTAGGCTGGGTAAGTAACAGGGCTAACGTCGTAAAGGCGCTCGATTTTATTGATAACTCGCATACCATTTACGCCGTACTTTTCAGAGCTGCGCCACTCGCTGCCGCCTTTAGGTACGGTAAAAGCAAAAGAGCTTTGCGTAATGTCGCCGCGCATAATTGAACGAACCCAAGAAACGTGGGTAGGGTTCTCGTAGTCAGGAGTAAAGCTATAGCCCAACTCGCCGCCCTCGGTTAAAAATACCTTAGCCGTGCCGCTTGCTGTTCTACCTAGCACCTGGTTAGGGTCGTGGTTGCCCAGCACTCGCACGTCATCGCTCAGCACTTCGTTAAAAGCCCCCTCGCTAATAATCTCCTCGGCAAAGCCTAGGTCAGTAGCTTGGTTAATCACAGCGGCTACCCCGCGCACCTCTACGGGAAGCTCTTGCCCTTCTTGCATTCGGGCTTCAATAGTGCCTAAAAAGGCGCGGCGTTCGTGGTTATTCATTAGGCTTGTGTATTGTTGTTATTCCCGTCTGGGTTATTATTCTTAAGTGCAGCGCTAGTAAGCTGGTCAATCTTGGCCTGCATATAGGCGTTAATTTGCTCAGCTGGCATAAGGTTTGCCTCAATCAAATAAGAGTCGCCACCTTCAAAGCCGTTTGCATCTTCAAACTGGCGGGCCTCATTGCGAGACAACCAGCCGCCGCGTATGCCTTTGTTGTAAAAGTCTGCGCGATCGTTAGCCGTTGCTCTTAGCAAGCTGTTGAAGTTAAACTTAAAGTAATAGTTAATCTTATCGGCCTCAGTCAAAAGCTTGCGGCGCATTTCTTGCTCAATGTTAATAGCGTAAGCCATCAAAGTGCGGCTGTAAAAGTCTTGGTACTCTTGTTCTACGCTCGACTTAACCCCGTCTTTGTTTGCTCCAATCATTGAGGCAGGCACGCCAAAAATACGGGCAATTTCTTCAGCGCTGAATTGGCGCTCTTCTAAGAACTGCGCCTCTTCTGGGCTCATGCTTAGCTTTTCCATTGCTACCCCTGCGGGAAGCACAGTCGAGCGGCTAGCTCCGTTAATAACGTCGTCTAAACTCAGTTTCAAGCCTTGAGCTTGTTCGGGCTTTATCTGGTGTTCGCTTTTAAGTAAAAACTTAAGCGTCCCGTTTTTATAAATGTCAGCGCTTGCACGAATAGCGGCAAGGTCAACGCCTAACGTCTCTGCGTGAATCTGCACAGGGCTACGGCCTTCTAGTACGTTATCAACGCAAAGTCCTTTAAAATGCAGCATATCAACAGCGGGAACAAGCGTAGGGTAGCCAGGGGCTGAGACTTTGTAAAACAGCTGCCCGTCGCTTAGAATAGGCTTAACGTAGTCGGCGCTAATCGGGTGAAGCTCAACAGCGATAAAACGCGCGTCTCTATTGATAAAGGCGTAAGCGTTGCCGCGAAGTGCGAGCTGTGCTACCTGGTACTTCAAGAAGTCGAATTTCGTTTGATACGCGTTAGGCTCGTTAATAACAGCGCTAGCGTAATGCGCACGGGCTACCCGCTTGCCAAAGTCCTGCTCTTCGTAAAGCTTAAGATCAAGGGCAGCAAGGCCGTCCGATATAACGCGCACACAGGCGTGTACTGAGGCAATAGACAAAGCGCTGCGGGTGTTAACCGCTTGGCCGCTAGCCGTCTGAGCGCCGAAAACATTAGTAAGGGCATTTACTAGCCAGTCAGCTGGAGCGCTTAAAGAGCTACGGCGTTCTACTTTGCTAGGGCTAAAAAGCCGCTT
>Ga0208161_1000926_pt1 | contig 16199 bp, 26 predicted proteins | sample CB_VirMetaG_3_FD_184538 | JGI IMG/M metagenome (GOLD analysis project Ga0208161, IMG submission 184538) | Freshwater to marine saline gradient viral communities from Chesapeake Bay - CB_1508_1S Viral MetaG (SPAdes) (version 4) | ecosystem: Environmental > Aquatic > Marine > Coastal | place: USA...
TCTATAGTAAGAAATATTAGAGATTATTATGCATTAATACCATTTTACAGTTCAGCTAGATCAGAAAATGATTTTTACCTTGTTTACAAGAATGATGAGCTAGCATTTGCATTTATTGTGAGAGGTAATGATGACGAAGAGCAAGATTTATATATTGTTGCTAGTGGAGGAAAAGGTGTTCCAAGGGCGTCGGAAGAACATCCTGGAAGATTATATGACTCAAATAAAAAAGGTGAGGTTTTAGCAAAATATGATCTAGATCCTGATAGTGTTTCCAAGATGTTTATTGAATTTGCAAAAATACGTTTTGGTGAAGAAGCAGCAAGAAAAATTTTACACTCAAGTTTTGCCAAAGGATTATCAGAATTACACACTAGTAAAATGTATTATGAATTTGCAAAAGAAGATTACATTAAAAGATTTTTAGATTTTACTAAAGAAGCAGGACAAGAAGCAGCTCATTTACCATTAAGTGATATGTATTGGAGATTTCCTGCTTTAATTAAAAATTATGATACATTGGATCCTAAGCTTAAAAAAATCATAAAAGAATATATAGATGTAACTAAAAGATTCCCTTCATATGAGCTAGATACTGGAGACAAAATGTTTATTTTTGATCCTAATATATATGATGCTATGCCTATTGATAAGTTAACTAATGATTTTATAAATTCAGATTTATATCAAATACATGCAGACGGAGTAGCTTTATTTGTAAATTCTTTTTTAACCCAAGTTAAAGAAAAATTAATGTCTGACGAAAAAACCATAAAAAATGAGTTTAAATTAGAAAAGAATGATTGGGCTAATAAACTCAATAAAACAGCTAGTAGAAGTAAAAAATATGGTAAAATGTTAATTGAAAATCTGAATGATATCAATAAACATTTTAACTATTATGTAAAAAAACTTTTACAACATACAAATATGGGTAAGGTTACTCAAGGCGGAAACATTCTATTAAATTTATCTAACAGTTTAAAAGGTACTGAGGGAGATAAAAATAACATATTAAAAAACCTTCTGTCTTGGCAAGGCATAAATCCAGTTTACGCTCAGGTTGCAGCGAATCCCAAAATGCAAGAGTTACGAAAAAGGACTATGTCTGTAACACTAGAATATAGAGGGGTACAAAATGAAGACAAGGATTGGTACAAGTTTAAAATTTTAAATTCTAACTCTAACAATGATATACCGGATTTAATTTTTGATCATGTAACTTTAAACTATGTAAAAGATAACATAATTTCGAATAGTTATAAAACATACAGAGAAAAATACTGGGGAGACTCGCCCAATAGTTTAAGCAATTTAAGAGGTCAATTTCCTGTTGTAGATCAAAAAAATAACATGATAGCTGTGAAATTTACAGAATCAAGTTTTGCATATAATGTAATTCGTCCACTACAAATTGGACATGAAATAAATAGCGTAAATTTAATTTATGTTGATAATAGTGAATTTAAAAAATGGTTTGAATCAAAAGAAGTAATAGAATTACTCAAGACAAAAGACAAAAATTTGGTAATGCAGGAAGCTTTTAGAAGTAAAAGGTATTTAGAAGAATTATTAAACCAACTAGGTCAAACTATTCAAAACAATATGAGCAACGTAAGTAGTTCTATTGCAATGCTACAAGGAAAAGAAAATGTTAATTTGTGAAATTTTAGAAAGAAAACTATCAAAATCAGAAGTTAAAAAACGTGATAAGTATGCTGAAAAAGATTTACCAAAATCGGACTTTAAAAAACGTTATGGTAAAGATTGGGAAAACGTGCTTTATGGTACAGCTACTAATATGGCAAAAAAGAAGAAAAAATGAAGAATACTTACAGCATTTATAATAATAAACAATTATTATTTGTGGGTAAAGAACAAGAGATAAAGTTAATAGAAAAAATATATTATATGATTAAATCTACTCCACTGAGAGATTTGGATTCTAAAGAAATATTATTTTTACAAGTTAGTCCAGATTATAGTGGTGTAGTAAGCACAATTTTAATGCATAAATTGAATAATAATGGATGTTTAAGTAGTATAGAAAGTGTAATAGTTCCATATCCTAATGAAAATTCCAGTAAGTATGAAACTAGATTTGAACATGATTTTTCTAATATGTTAAAATTTAATAATCTTACAAAAGATAATCATTTTATTTTATGTGAAGCAGGAATTTTAAGTGGAAGGAATTATACATGGATAACAGACATAATGATTAACAAATACAGTATAAAACGTGAAAATATAACAACAGTAGCACTGTATGAAAATATAAAAAGTATTTTTAAATCAGATTTTGTAGGAGAGTATTTCGATTATTCCAAACAAGACTTATGTTTTTGGTGGGAAAACCCCACTTTACAATTTGGAGATTTAAATTGGATATAGGAGTATAAAATGACTTTGAATGAATTAGATCCTATCTTGGAAGATAGATGTACAGATATGGCAAAACGTAAATATAAAGTATGGCCTAGTGCATATGCAAGTGGTGCAGTTGTTAAATGCAGACAAGGCAAAATTTGGAAGAAGAAAAAATAATGTTGTTAGAAGAAGTTATTCCAGAAGAAGGACTTAAAGCCTGGTTTGATCGTAACAATGGAAAAGGCTGGATAGATTGTAAGACTGGAAAAGCATGTGGTAGAAGTGGGGGAGAAAAACGTAGAAGTTATCCGGCATGTAGACCTACTAAAGCTCAATGTGATAACAAAGGAGCTAGTGGTGCTATGAAAAAGAAAAAATCTAGCAAACGTGTTAGTTGGAAAAAGAAAAAATAATTACGAAAGGAAAAAATTATGTGCAACAATCCAAACTGTAAATGTGAAAAATGTAGTTGTGGTGATAATTGCAAATGTATAAACTGTAAATAATTTATGGCTACAGTTTTATTTGTAAAATATTTTGTTATAGGTGTAATTTATGGGCTAACAATCCATGGCATAATACATATAGTAAGTTAAGTAATTGAAGTTATTTGAATTTGATTTAACAGAAGCTATTACAGATATCATATTTCATTATGTATCCGGTTATCGTTTGGTAAACTGGTTAGAAAAAAATGAAATCGTACTAGCAGCAGATTTTAGTAGTGGAAGAGAAAGTGAGTTATCTGGCAAACAGAAGTACTTCTTCTTGAGTACAACTAGAAGCAGATTAGGAGGCTATCATAGAAATCCTGCTAGAATGAGTGCATTAGTTACACTAGATGGCAGAAAACTAAATCAAAAATATAGTGGTAAACCTGTGGATTATTGGGGTTGGGAATTCCGAAAGACTGCTGTTGATCCCAAAGCTAGTGCTCAAGAAAAAGATAGTAGTAAAGGTGCTTGGGAGCAGGAAGACAGAATCTTTAGCACAGAGCCAACTATACCAAATGCCAAAGATTATATACTTAAAATTGATTTGCTTTTGCCTACTAATCGGAAAACAGGAGAAGTTGATTTTACAGAGTATCAATATGATGCTCCTGTTACACAACACTTGATTAATTTGTCAAAAAATGCTAATATACCTTTAGTTCTACATAACAATAAAAAAAGTTGGTTTACAGGAAGTGATAAATGGCATAAAGCAAATGTTTCAGATATTGCTACAAGTGCTGCTGTAGATGATTACAAGCAAAACAGATATGATGATAATCAAGTGAGTCAATATGATTTACGTGATATAGATGCATTGCAAGAATTATTAACAAAAAATACTGAAGCAGAATTATCAGATAATGGCAAAGATTTATTAGACAAAATGTTTAGGTATCCTGATAGTTGGGTAAGTACTTTAAGTAATATTGTACATAATAATAAAAATAAACCTGCCATAACAGGACCTATAAGTAAAATTTTCCAAAAGTATAAAGTTAAATCCTTTAAAGAACTGTTAAAAATATTATATACCAAATGGGAATCAAGCTAAATATAGTAAAAAGGATTAGTTATGTTAATTAATGAAGTAACACAACAAATTACAGAAATAACATTGAATGATGACGAAGATTTTCATGAAAATTTTGGCTATTTGGCTTATAGTATAGATGAAAACGATTTGTTTGAAGCTAAGTATCAAGGCAGAACTGTGAAATTAAACAAACCTATGCGTGGTGATGTTAAAAAATTTAAAGTATATGTAAAAGATCCAAAAACAGGAAATGTAAAAAAAGTTAATTTTGGACATGGTGGTACTAGTGCAGATCGTCCCACAATGCGTATAAGAAAAAGCAATCCTAAAGCAAGAAAAAGTTTTAGAGCAAGACACAATTGTGATAATCCAGGACCAAAAACAAAGGCAAGATATTGGTCATGTAGGGCTTGGTGATGCATTACATTATCTATAAAATAAAAAAAACCAATAAAAAGGAAGCGTAAGTGGTAATGTGCAAGGAAATTTTGTAATTTTAAGAAACAATAAATTAGAAACTTATAATAACTATAAAGCAATACCAAAAAGCTTTACTAATTTAATTAAATTTCAACCTGTTTATCCCCCAGGGCCACATACAGATGAACAGCATGAAGAAATGGAAAAATATTCAGAATATTTAACTGAGTTATTAGGAAGAGAAAATGCCAGCAGTAACTAGAGTAGGAGACGCAGATGTTCCCCATTGTTCAGCAATGGTTAGAGCAGTTGGTTCTCCTAATGTTTTTGCCAATAATATACCAGTTAGTAGACAAAGTGATGTGAATACAGTTCATTTGTTACCAGGATCGCCTTGCCCTGCACATACTGCACCTATTGCAGTAGGGTCAGCTACTGTTTTTATTAATAATTTGGGATGTGGTAGAGTAGGAGACGCTCTTACAACATGTACTGCTGTTGCTGCAGGATCTCCAAATGTATTTGCAGGATAAAAAATGAAATTATATGAACTTTGGGATGATATTGCTAGTGATGCTTTAAAAGGTATAGGAAAATGGTTAGGACAAAAATCTAGAAGTAGAATAGGAGAGCCTGGTATGAAAAAAATACCAAGTAAACCTAGTGATAATGATACAGAAGAATATGGCAAATCCGGATTTACAAGTGGTAGTGCAACCAAGTGGGATAGGCCGGAATTAAAAAAACGGCAAAGAAATAATTAAGGAAAAAAAATGAGAGAACAAGATTACATAAAAGAAACTGCTAGTGCAGGTGCTACTGGATCAGGAAGTATTGCCGTAACAACAGCAGTACCAAATAAAAAGACAAAAACTCCTATGATTAAACGTGAAAGTTATAATAATACACAAGTAAAAGGAAGTGATCCTAAACCTAAGGCAAAACCTGGGAGAACTGGCCATCCTTTTAAAGGTAAACTAGTAGGAGAGCAAAAAAAAGAACTTCAAAAAATACGTGAAGGTGTTTTAGATACACAAGATGATGATGGTTGGATGGCAAAAAGTGAGTTGTACAAAGCTGCAAAATATGCTGCTGAGTTACATCAGATGATTTCAGATACAGATAATTTGGAACCTTGGGTAGCTGCAAAAATTACAAAAGCTGCAGATTATTTAAGTAGTGTAAAGCATTATATGGAATACAATAGTTTAAACCCAGTGATGGGAGACATGGAAAGCCCTGAAGTAGTCCAATAATGTTAATAGAAGATTTAACCAGGCATAAAGGTGGTATTACACGTAAAGCACCGAAACCTGATAAAAGTAAAATGACTATAAAATGGGATACTCCAACAGTAACAAAGCCCAAAGTACCTGGGGGAATATCAGGAAGTGTAGGTTTAGGACAATTTCCAAGTAAAGGTCCTTTTGGTAAAGGAGAAAAAATTGTACCCTATCAAAAAGGTTCAAATGGGGTTCCTGGGGGAATTAGTAAACCAACTTTGCCTCAAATAGGCAAAACTGGAATTCATGCACCTCAAATAGATAAACCTTCCTATACGCCTTTAGAACAACCTCCTGTAAAAATAGTACCGCCTAAAATAAAACCTGAAACTATACCTGATATAGACCCTGATCTTATACCTGATTTAGATAACAAATTAGATAAACCCATAGGCACAACTCGTTGGGATACTAGCCATCCTGACCCAGGACAAGCATATGCAGAGTATTTACGTAAACAGAAAGAATTTAATAAAATACCCAGTCCGTTGGTAATAGATCCGGAAGACGAACAAGAAAAAGATTTACCTATAAGTCCAGAAGAAGAACAAAAACCCAAGCAAAAGGATTCTGGATCTACTACTAATTCTACTACAAACAAGTTAGGTACTGGATTTCCTATAGATTTTAACAATTTTTTGGGTAAAGACGAACAAGAAAAAGATTTACCTATAAGTCCAGAAGAAGAACAAAAACCCAAGCAAAAGGATTCTGGATCTACTACTAATTCTACTACAAACAAGTTAGGTACTGGATTTCCTATAGATTTTAACAATTTTTTGGGTAAAGACGAACAAGAAAAAGATTTACCTATAAGTCCAGAAGAAGAACAAAAACCCAAGCAAAAGGATTCTGGATCTACTACTAATTCTACTACAAACAAGTTAGGTACTGGATTTCCTATAGATTTTAACAATTTTTTGGGTAAACTCGATAGTATGTCTGATAAGCAAAGAATAGATTTTTTTCAAAGTTATTCCCCAGAAGATTTAGACAAGTTGCAAAATCAAATGACAAATAACTTACAAGATTATCTTAGTAAAACAAAAGAAATGCAACAGCAGGATTATCCAGATTATGAAAAAATCAAAATTTATAATGATGCTATTAAAAAATTAAGAAAAAATCTTAAAGAACTAGGTTCATTAAAACCTATTGAACAAAAACCAAATGAACCAGAAAAAAAGAAAAAGAAGGCAAAAATACCTAACGAAGTTTCGTTAGATGATCAAATTAAAGAATTAGGGAAAAAATTATTTGACTCTCCTGATTCTACACAGTATAATCAAGAAGTAGCAGCAAAGCTAATCCAAAAGATAGAAGCAAAGTATGATTTGTCTGGTCTTAATGCGCTACCAATTTTGTATTTCATGGAAAGCTCTGGAGGAATTAATTTATCTGGTGATAACGGAAATTCTATTGGAGGTCTTCATATTAAAAAAGGTAACGGTAGTTTTGAAGAATATAAAAGACTAGTAGATAAAAAAATTACATGGAAGGATGTACAAGATAATCAGGGATTAGCAATGCAAATAGGAGGTTGGTATTATAGATTAATGCTAGATCAAGTGTTAGACCAACCAAATGCACAAAATTGGTCTTCATATAAAACAGGTAAAATAACATTTACTGACAAAGATGATAAAACTTTTGCAGAACTAGATACAAAAGATGTTCCTATAGCTTTAATTTATGCAGCAATTAAATACAATGGAGGACCTGCTAGTGTTGATAAAAACGGTGTAGTAAAGCTTAGTAACTATACTAGTGAAGAACTACAACAACAAATGGACAACAATCAATACATAGCTAAATTTAATTATGCAACTCGTTTTATTAAAAATTATTTAAATATAAAATCTTTATGAAACAACAAGATATTGAACAATTAATAGAATTTGTATTAGATTTGGCATCTGCTTTAAATATGAAAATAAATTATAACCAAATCGATTTTAATGCACAAAAGTTTTGTACAAAAGCAACAGACTTACAACCGCTTTTTAAAAACATTGAAGAAATTATCAGTGAAGAGCAAATAGATCAAGAAACATGGGATTATTGTTGCACATATTTAGAGAAAAATTATAATCTTAAATTAAACACTGCAGATATTGTACTAGATGAAATATTAATCACTGCAAAAACACTTTTAGGATTAAGCGCCGCAAACTTTAGGAAAATAGAAAATGAAACTGAGTAAAAATTTTAGTTTAAAAGAAATGACTACTAGTTCAACAGCAACTAGATTACGTATACCAAACGATCCTCAACCAGAACACCTAATTAATTTAGCAGTTTTAGTACACAAAATTCTACAACCAGTTAGAGATAAATTTGGAGTAGTTACTGTTAATAGCGGATATAGAAGTTTACAACTCAATAAAGCAGTGGGAGGTTCTCAAACTAGTCAGCATTGTAATGGTGAAGCAGCAGATATTGAATGTTATGGGATACCAAATAAACAATTGGCTGAATGGATTAGAGATAATTGTGATTTCGACCAAATTATACTGGAATTTTATGATCCTGCAGATCCACAAAGTGGATGGGTTCACGTGAGTAATAAGCTTGATGGTAGTAACAGGAAAGCTTGTTTGAGTGCTGTAAGAGAAGGTGGAAGACTTGTTTATAGAAAGGGATTTATTTAATGTATATAGAATGGTACGACGATCCAATTACAGAAATAGAAAACGCAATATCACATCATGTACCAAAAACTACATTAGTAAAAGTAATAGATGAAAGTAGCAATCACCATAGAGGAAACCATTCACATTTTCGTATTTTAGTTGTTAGCGATGTATTTGAAAACATGAGCAAAGTAGAGCGTCATAGGCATGTTTATCAAGCCATGCAACAAATGAACTATCACGCACTAGGCATTACAACTTTAACTAATGCAGAATATCAGGATGGAAAATTAGAAAATGTCAGTCCAGATTGTGTAAAAAACAGTTGACATTTTTTTTAGATTTTACTATAATTATAATTTAACCTTAACACAGGATACAAAATGGCTCGAGCATTTGGCACAAACGATATTGAACGTCTCAAACAATTGATTAATGAAGGGTTGGCGGTTACACAAGAGATCCAGGATCTTAGGGAAGGTTTACGTGATACTGTAAAAACTGTTGCACAAGAATTAGACATTAAACCTGCAACTTTAAACAAAGCTATTAGAATTGCATTCAAAGCTGAATTGCAGAAAAGCAGAGATGACTTTGATGAGCTTGAAGATATTCTAACTAATGTTGGAAGGACTGCATGAGTTCAATCTGGTATAATAAATTTGATAAAAATTCAGGAGATATTGTTGTAGTACCTGAAACCTCAACCACTACTTTTACATACACAAAGCATAATCAAACATATGTTTATAAAGGTAATGAGTATGACGTAAAAGAACTTCATCAAAAAGTAAATTTTATATTTAAATCCTTGCCTGAAGAAATTCAGAGAAAATACGAAGAAGGACAAATTTTTAAAAAATTAGCTAAATGAATTTTTTAGAATCTTTTAAAAAAGAATACAAAGCACACAAACCTAGATTTTTAGTAGAAATGACTAGTTTTTGCTGTGCTTTGACTGCCATAAGCACACTTGCTTTTAACGTTCCAGAACCTCCTTTTGTGTTTATCTTTAGCATGTTTTTAATTAGCAACGTTATGTTAATTACTGCAGGAATAATTAGACAGGCGCCATTTATAGTGTTACAATATATTATGTTTTTTATATTTGAAAGTATTGGTTTATATAATGCAATAATGGGTCAATAATTTATGTATGTAGACGCATGGTTTGATAGAGACAAAGATTGTATTGAAATTGCAGAAAGGGTAAAAGGTAAAAGAGAGTTCGTTAATTATCCTGCAAGATACAGTTTTTATTATCCTGATGATAAAGGTAAATTTCGCAGTATTTTTGGGGATAGTCTATCTAGAGTAACGTGTAGTAATACTAAACAATTTCGTAAAGAAAAAGCTGCATTAGAACATAAAACATTATTTGAAAGTGATATTAATCCCGTATTTCGTTGTTTAAGCGAAAACTATTTGGATGCAGAATCTCCAGAACTAAATTTATGCTTATTTGATATTGAAGTAGATTTTAATCATCAGAAAGGATACGCAGATCCGAGCGATCCATTTAGTGGAATAACTGCAATAACATTAGCTCTAACCTGGATAGACAAAGTTATAACTCTTTGTGTTAAACCCAAAGGATTAGATGCAGAAAAAGCCAGTAACATATGTCATAAATTTCCCAACACAATATTGTGTAAAGATGAAGCTGAAATGCTTGATCACTTCTTACAATTAATTTATGATGCAGATGTATTAAGTGGTTGGAATTCAGAAGGTTATGATATCCCTTATACTGTAAACAGAGTTGCAAGAGTGCTAGGAAAAGAACGTACAAGAGAATTTTGCCTGTGGAATCAGTATCCTATAGAAAAAACTTTTGAACGCTATGGTAAGGAGCAAAAGACATTTGAACTAGTTGGTAGAGTACATTTAGATTATTTAGAACTGTATAGGAAAAATACATATCATGAACTTGCTAGTTACAGACTGGACTATGTAGGTGAAATAGAAGTAGGAGAGAACAAAATACCTTATGAAGGTACTCTCGATCAATTATACAATAATGATTTCGAAAAGTTTATTGCTTACAACAGGCAAGACGTAGAGCTACTAGTAAAACTAGACAAAAAATTACAATATTTAGATTTGCACAATCTATTAGCTCATAGTAATACTGTGCTACTTAAAACTACACTAGGTGCAGTTGCAGTAGGAGATCAAGCTATTATTAATGAAGCACATAGTCAGGGTTTGCAAGTACCAGATAAAAAACATGCAGAGGGAGGCACTCAAGCTGCAGGTGCATATGTAGCTAATCCTAAAACAGGACTACATGATTGGATTGGCAGTGTTGACTTAAACAGTCTGTATCCCAGTGTTATTCGTAGCTTAAACATGAGTCCTGAGACTATTGTTGCTCATATAGAACCCAGTATTACAAAAAGCATTATTGATGATAGAATGACAGATAGTGAAACAGGTAAAGCACAAAGTTTTGCTGATGCATGGGCAGATAGATTTGATACTTGGGAGTTTGAACTAGTTAGAACTAGGGATACTGCTACAGAAATGACTGTGGTATTTGCTAACGGAGAACGAATTCCTATGACTGGTGCTGAGATATATGCACTTGTATTTTTGGATGGCAGAGAATGGAACATTAGTGCAAATGGTGTAATATTTAAATATGATCAACCAGGAATTATTCCTGATTTGTTATCACGTTGGTACAGAGAGCGTAAAGAACTACAAGCAAAGAAAAAGTCAGCAGAGAACCCTGAACAAGAAGCATTTTGGGATAAACGTCAATTAACAAAAAAAATTAACTTAAATAGTTTGTATGGTGCTTTGTTAAATCCAGGATCTAGGTTTTTTGATATGCGATTAGGACAAAGTACAACATTGACAGGTAGAAGTATTGCTAAACACATGAATGCAAAAATGAACGAAATGTTTACTGGTGTATATGATCATATGGGCGAAGCAATCATATATGGTGATACTGATAGTTCATATTTTAGTGCATACAACACATACAAAGACCTGATTGACTCTGGTGAGCTAGAATGGAATAAAGAAAAAGTTATAGAACTGTATGATACTGCAAGTGATTCAGTAAATGAAAGCTTTCCTAAATTTATGCAGGATACGTTTCATACTAATCTGGAATTTGGTAAAATAATTGCTGCAGGTAGAGAAATATGTGCAAGCAAAGGCTTATTCATTAAAAAGAAAAGGTATGGGTTATTGCTTTTTGATACTGAAGGTAAACGTCATGATACAGAAGGATCTACAGGTAAATTAAAGGCCATGGGGCTAGATCTTAAACGTAGTGACACACCAGAGTTTATGCAAAGGTTTTTGGAAAAAGTTTTGCGTATGGTATTGGAAGGTTATACTGAATCAGAAATCCTAGAAGAAATTAAACAATTCAGAATAGCATTTAAGGAACGTCCAGGTTGGGAAAAAGGAACTCCTAAACGTGTCAATAACCTTACTAAATATACTAATCAATATGAAAAAACAGGAAAATGTGGAGTAGGTCATGTGCTTGCTGCTATTAACTGGAACATGTTGAAAAAAATGTATGCTGATGCCTACAGTCAAAATATTACAGATGGTCAAAAAGTTATTGTTTGCAAATTGCTGCATAATCCTTTAAATATGACCAGTGTAGCATATCCTATTGATGAACTTCATTTACCAAAATGGTTTCAGGAATTACCATTTGATCATGCAGAAATGGAAAAAACAATTATTAATAATAAAATTGATAATCTTATAGGTATACTTGATTGGGATATACAACAAACTGAATTAAGCAACACCTTTACATCTTTATTTGATTTTACTTAATGTTATTAAGACACCTAAATTATGGCATAAAATTTAAAGGATTAGATGCTAGAATTGGTAACAGTGTTATATGGACACATTTACCAGAAAACTATTATAAAGTTACAGGAAAAAAATTAATTGATGTTGACAACTTTAATTTATTCAAATATAATCCTTATATAGACAGAGAAAAAACTCCTGATTCAGTTATTAACCTAATGGAGTTAGACAATCCCTACAATTTACCGGCAAGCAATAGAGCTGCTCCTGTAGCTTTAAGCCGTATTGATAATAATTGTATTATGTTGGGTCTGGGAAAAGCATACTTGCGACATCCCAGACTATATGTATATGAAGATTTAAAACAAGAACCCAATAAAATAGTAGTCCATAATTGTAGTTATACAAGTACAAGTAGGAAAATTACACAAAATTATGAATCTTTTGTTAGAATTATTCCTAAACATGTTATTGAACATATAAATAATTTTTATAGTGATTATAAAATTGTACAAGTTGGTAGCAAATTAGATCCTGTATGGCCTGGAGCAATAGACAAACGTCAAGAAGTAAATGATATCTGGGAATCTTGTAAAGAAATAGCTACTGCTGCTCAGTTTATTGGAGTAGACAGTGGACCCATGAATTTAGCATTTTGCTATCCTAGAGTAATAAAAAAAATATTGTTAACTCAATTTGATATAGATTTTTTAAGATATGAATTTTATCCTATGAGAAATGACTTTAGACATTGGCAATGGATGGATCACAGTTTTATATATTATAATATTTCTGACAATGATGCAGGAGTTACATATTCTTATAAAAAGTTATGAAAAAAATGATATCCTTTTATAAAAAAATTAGTAAAAACAAATTTGTAGAATTTGAAATAATGTGGGTTAAGCATTGGAACTGGTTTACTTTTTTGATTGAATGGACAAGAAAGCAAGATCATCCAGGAATCCATATAGAATTAGAAATTATAGGATTAGTGATAGATTTTTGTTTTAGAGATTCCCGTCATTGGGATTATGAAAAGGACGGTTACACACAACACTTAGGAGAAAAATAATGCAAATAGAAATTAAAGGTAATGTAGTTTTTCGTCATCAAGCATATCCAGCTTGTGAAAAATGTGAAGAAGGCGCAGAACTATTGACAGAACGTGGTATGAAATTTGCCACAGTAACTTGTGATAAACATATGTTTGGTGCCTTAATGGCAGAAACAAAGTCACAAAATGTTCCACAGTTTGTTATTAAAGGCGAATATGTGGGAGGACTAGATGAACTTAAAACTTATTTAGAAAAACTTTAACACACACATAAGGAGAAACTAATGATTGTACCTAATAAAAATTTTAAATTCCGTGTTGGCCCCGATTGGGATGACAAATCTACTGATGATCTTTTTAAAGGTAAGAGAGTAGTAGTTGTATCATTGCCAGGTGCTTTTACACCAACCTGCAGCAGCAAACAACTTCCTAAGTACGAAGAAATGTATGATCAATTTAAAGCAGCAGGAATTGACGCTGTATATTGTGTATCAGTAAATGATGCTTTTGTAATGAATGCATGGGCAAAAGATCTAGGCGTTGAAAAAGTAGAAATGGTACCAGACGGCGACGGAGTATTTACACGTGGTATGAACATGCTTGTAGACAAACCAGCACAGGGGTTTGGTTTACGAAGTTGGCGATATGCTATGGTTGTAAATAATAAGAAAGTAGAAAAGATGTTTGTTGAGGAAGGATTGAACAATCTTGGACTTGACGACGATCCTTACACTGAATCTGCTCCAGAAAATGTTTTGGAATATTTAAAGTCTAAATAAATTATACATTGCGGAGGTAAACTCCGCTTTTCCTAAAATAAAATGCAAATAGATTATATAAGTGATATACACATTGATAGATGGAATGATGATTTATCTTGGTTAAAAACAAAAAAAAGCGACAAAATTATTATTGCTGGAGATGTAGCAGATAGTTTAGATGATGTAGAGTATGGTTTAAGGAAAATAAAAGCATATTATGATGAAATTTATTATGTTGATGGTAATCATGAATATGAAAATTGTAGGTTTGCATACGAAGAACAAAAAAATAATTTAAGAGATCTTTGTAGTTGCTTAAATATAAATTTTTTACCTGATAAACCTGTAATAATTAATAATATAGGCATAGTTGGATGTTGCGGATGGTGGACATTTGATTTTGCTGGTGCAGATCCAGAAAAATGTAGTAAATGGTTAGCAGAAGAGAGCCGAAATTGGTCAGAGTATAGGGATATTGGTTTTAGTATTGATAACGATTTAATTACATATTTTTTTAAAAAACTTGCTAATAATGATTATCTAAATTTAAGAAAAAATATTTCGGAAATTTATGAAAACGTAAATAAGTTGATAGTAGTTACACATACTCCTTGCCATCCAGGTAATACAACTGATGCTTATCCCGGATCAGGAAATATTAGAGGTCTGTACGGCAATAGTTTAATGATGAACTTAGTTCTACAATACTCAAAAATAATTTACTGGATAAATGGTCATTGCCATGATCAGACTTTTGTACAAGATAATGGAACAAAATTTATCAATAACCCAAGAGGCAGACCTTGGGATTTTAGTAGAGAAAATTATAGTATCGAAACTTTAACTATTGACTAAACCAAAAAAATGTTATACAATCAAGTAAATTTAACAAAAAGGATTTATGAAAGATATTTTACTAGATATTGTTAAGCATATTAACAGTATTGGTAGCTTTGAACACGCTAGAATTATTGGAACTGATGAACAAACAGAATTAGAAGCAATTGATCCAGACAAGTCTTGCATTCTTAAAGCAACATTTAATGAAGTTGTTCCTGAATTTAAAGGTACTTTTGGATTAGGAAATATTGGCTTTTTAAATAGCATTTTAAATCTTCCTGATTATGAAGAAGAAGCTAATATTAGTTTTACTACAGGAGAAAGAAATGGTGAAACTGTAGCTACAGGAATCATGTTTGAAAACAAACATGGTAGTGTGGATAGATATCGGTTTATGAGTAATGAAATTTTGGCCCAAACAATGAAATCTGTTGAATTCAAAGGAGCAAAATGGAACGTAACTGTAGAACCTACAAAAGTTGGTGTCGGTCAGTTTGCATCATTTACTAATGCTTATAGTTCTACAAAACAAGAGTTATTTACTATTACAACAGAAAATAACAACTTGATTTTTCAATTAGGAAGTAGTGATAGCAATAATAACGGCGGAAAACGAATTTTTGCACGTAATATTGATGGGACTTTATCACAAATGTGGAGTTGGAAAATTACTCCAGTATTGGAAGCCCTTAAATTAGGAATGTCTGGAACCTGTGTGATGAAAATTTCTGATCAAGGTGTGATCCAAATTGGAGTAGATAGTGGTATTGGAACATATAATTATTTATTTCCAGCCAGCTCAGTATAAATACACACAATGTTAAGTATTTTATTATAAAAATATAACATTTAACTTTTAAATTAAAAGAGGATTATGCCAGCAAAAAAAATTAGACTAATAGATGATTTAGATTTAGATATCCAAGAAAGTAAGGATACAGAGACTTCAGATAGTCAAGTATCTCAAGGCGAGATTGCTGAAGTAAAAAAATTATTGCAAGCAATTGATTGGAAATTATGGGAAATGTATCAAATTGCCAAAAAATTCCAAGAATATTTTGAAATTAAATAAATGGCTAGATTAGGTCAACTTATGTCAAACACAAATTATATTTGGGTGACATTCCGTAAGGAAGGTCTCCATAAATGGCCTGATGCAGTTAATTATCCTGGAGTAGAATTTTTAGCAAATGAACATCGACATGAGTTTCATTTTCGTGTACATTTAGAAGTATTCCACAACGACAGAGAAGTTGAGTTTATATTGTTTAAACGTGAACTTCAAAATCTTTATGAGGAAAAAACACTTCAACTTGATTATAAAAGTTGTGAAATGATGGCTGATGATCTATATTCATATATTGCTAAAAACTATCCGGGTAGAAATATGATTATAGAAGTTAGTGAAGATGGAGAAAACGGAGTAAGACAAGAATATATAGTTAATTCTAACACAATACCACATGATTAAATCAAATCTAGCAGTTAAAAATAGAGATTACTCAGTGTT
>Ga0208161_1000928_pt1 | contig 16141 bp, 6 predicted proteins | sample CB_VirMetaG_3_FD_184538 | JGI IMG/M metagenome (GOLD analysis project Ga0208161, IMG submission 184538) | Freshwater to marine saline gradient viral communities from Chesapeake Bay - CB_1508_1S Viral MetaG (SPAdes) (version 4) | ecosystem: Environmental > Aquatic > Marine > Coastal | place: USA...
TGCTAATTAAACTAGGTTTTTCAATGGGCGGTTTCCAATGCCCTTCTGAATTATCCCACACCCACGTATTGTATGGCTGATACAGCCTATCTTTATAATCAGTTAGTTCATTAAAAGCTGGTTCTACGATATTAAAATTAACTATATCCTCAATTTCGACATCAACTGCATACTCAATCACAAGATCCGTGTTGGCTTCAACTAGTTCTTTAATTTTTATTACATCTACAACTTCTACTTTAAATAAGTCAATAGCCCATGACTCAATAGAATTAATATCAAAGCCATCCCCCTTAGATAAAATTGTTAAACAATATCCATTACGATCTAGATCAATGATAAGTTTAGTGTTTAACAAATAATCTTCATAGTCAAACTCTGCATTTTTTTGTAAAATAATAAAATTACTCATTGCAAAACCTCATAACTGTATCTCAATTGTACCTCACTAACTGTTGAAACATACGAACTACCGCTTAAACCTCTCTGAACATTTAATTGAAGATACCAACCACTGCCTCCAGGTAGACCACTGCTAGAGTATGTCGGTGTAAAATTAGAACTAGCGACAGATGACAACAGAATACTGTTGGCGCTTCTTGCTCCAGACGCAATCAAACTACCATTAACTCTTATGTCAACATCAGAACTAGATATAGTACCATGCCTATAATATACACTATCAAGTTTTACATTACGTCTTGGAGATGACATACCAGTTGGTGCTGCAAAAAGAGTGAGGGTCTCTAGGCCAGAACCTTTGGGAGTGCTAACATTTGAAACAACATTATATGTTACAGTTCCGGTAGTAGTTGTTGAAGGCATAGTGCCAGGATTGCTTGACTCAAATCTCTGGAATGTATTGCTATCTACATAGTATAGATCACCACTACCACCGAGGCTTGATACAGAAGTTCCATTGAGTGTTCCAGAGCTACCGAGGTTCATAGTCCCCCCGCTTCCAATTTGATTAGCAAGCACTGATGACGGTCTAGCAAAAAGAACCTGTCGAACCCCACCTGTGACGGGTTGAGTTACCAGAATACTTCTTGGAACACCGTCAACACCGCTAATACCGCTATTAAATATAGTCGCAGTACCACGAACTATTGAATAAGTAGCATCAATTTCAAAATAAATATAAGTTGCATCAGTAAAGCATTTACCCGCTAAACCAAATGTTAAAGTGCTTATACTTGTCGAACCAGTTGTAGTCGGATTAGCAATATTATGAGAGCTGGAAGTATCGTGAATAATAACTCCAAATGTTGCATTATATGAAGTAGTAGTAATACTTCTTGATTGCTGTGTTACCTGCTGTGTTATTTCATTAGGGTCAGAGACCCATTGTGTTGATGTATTGCCATCCGAAGCATTCGATGGAGCACCACCAGATTTATCACTTGATGCGCTAGCAACAAACGAAGTAAAATAGCTAGAGTTTTGCATATCTTCCCAAGTTGAAGAACCAGGAACATACACCGTTGTCCAGTCAACAGTAGTTGCTGCAGATGAATACCCTGACCAGCTACTTTCTTCACCAATAGTTGTATAAACAGTTCTAGCCCGACAAATCCATTGTGTACCCAACCCTAGTCCGGTAAATGTAACACTTCTTGACTGTAACGAGTCATTGTTAGAAAGAGCAGAACTATTTAGAGTATAGAATGTTCCAAAGCCATTGGTTAATTCAAACTGAATATACGACGCACTAGCATTCTCAGAATAGAGGGGATTAGAGCTTGCTGTAGCAGTTAGTCTGCCTGTATACGTACTTCCAGATACGTCATATCCGTTTTTAACAAGAGATGGGGCTGCTGGTGTATAAAGATTATAAGTATTAGTAGCAACAGTAAACTCAGTTACATCACTTGTGATCATTACATTACCGCTACCGTCCAAATATTCAGCATAAGCACGGAAAGTATAGCTTGTACCTAAAGCAAGACCGGTCTGTGTAAAAGTACCACTAACTGTGCCTGTTGTACCAGATGAGTTAGGCAAATATTGACCGCCAGCCTGATTACCTACACGATAAACAAAAACACGAACCCTGTCAGAGTCTGGATTGGAGTGAGTTACATTAACAGTAATGGAGGTTTGAGTTTTAGAATTTAACGTGATAACAGGATCAACAACATTGATTCTTACATAAAAATAGGACCACCCATTATTAGGGCCGTTGCCTGTGTATATCTCGCCAAATAGAATATCCTCCCACCCTGACTGAGTATATATTTTAGGGTCATAGTAAGTGATCCATAGATCTTCACCACTACCACCTGCATAAACCATTGGAGTAAAAACTTCTATTGCCATAATTATCCTTAACTAAAATGAACGTCCCCATATTGCTGACCGGATGTTGGTGCAGGCCCGCCGTAGGATATATTTCTAAAAAACGAACCGTTATTAATTAGAAAATTTCCATAATCACTTGTGGAATACACTGGACCACTCACCGATATTCCGTTACTAATAGAACTAAAAGATACGGATTGCGCTGCAGCAGAACCAGATATACGCAAATCACCGCCATCAAGCGCACGGATTGAGGCTGTATTGCTAAAATTCTCACTAGCGTCCCCATAGTAAAATCTGATAGCATCATTACCAGAAGTACCAGAATATTCAGCAGGGGCTAAAACAACAGCGCCATAACTGCTAAAACTTGGATCATCCAAAGGTCTACTTGAAATCAAAACACCTTCAAGTGAAACAAGGTCATCTTCTTCACCAGAGTCAAAACCACCCCTGATGGTAAAAGTCGAACCATCCCATGACATGAAAGAATAAGCACCACCAACACGGAAAGTACCATCAGTATACCAATAGTTGTAAGTACCACCACCGATTTCAAGACCGGCTTTTGTACCAGACTGAAGATCATCATCAATCTCCAAGATGCTACCACCCGTGCCAACAGTAATGCTATCAGCAGCAAGTTCAGCATTAATAGTTACATTTGTTCCAATAGTTATTGTATTACCAGAATAGATAATACCATTAGCACCACCAAGCTGGAAACCGTAGTCATCATTCCAGTAGTCACCATTATCAAGAACAATAGAACTTACAATCAAAGCATTAGCATCAATAAGATCAGCAGTAATTGTACCAGCAGCAATATTATTACCAGTAATTGTATTTGCAGCAATGTTGTTACCAGTGATTGTATTTGCAGCAATCTCATCTGCTGTGATTGACCCAGCAATAATATTTCTAGAATTAATAATATTATCTTGCAGGACAATGCCGGCTGGTTCTAATACTGATTCATTTACTGTTTTAACAATAAAGTTTCTTAAACCATTCTGGTTAATATTTTGCTGATTGAGTCGATCTCTGTTATTGCTAACCAGTCCGAAATTAAAGTCAAATATAGAATATTTGCTAGTATCAATTAATGAAGAACTAACGCCATCATGATTATGACCACCAGCAGAAAAGAAAACGACACCGCTTTCAGATATCGATCCAGTTCTAGTTGTTCTCATTAAACGACCTTCCTCAGCATCATATTTTGAGTAGGTGATGTGCCGTACTGATACGACTTACTCAAAACCCAATACTCACCATTAATTATATCAAAAGCACCAAGTGAACTTATAGATATTCTGTCACCGACTTTTAGTTTAGGAGTCGGGACCGTATTAACATTTATAATTGGAACAGGGGTGCTCATTTTATCTATTATAAAATCAGCAATTTTTTGACCATGATTAAAATCAGTAATAAACTTGCTCTCAATAGAAATCTCTTTCAAGCCATATAATCTAATATTTTCTTCTAAATCAGCAACTTGCTCTTTAACTTGACTATTTTCTTCTGTGACCACAACTGGGATACCGGCAATTGCCGTATATGCAACTTCACCAGTAAGCGGGTTAGTCCCCTCAGCAAAAACAATATTCCCTTTAACCACATTGTTGCTTGCTGCAATAATAAGTTCTGCACCATAGTTCGATGGAACAAATCGAATAATCGATATCTCATCCGGCTCTTCAAATAAAATACCTGTAATGAAGGGATTTTTGACCTGGAAAGCAGGTGCTTTATCATACTTCAAGTCCCAGTACCGGACCTCCCTCACGGCAGCATTAGCAGAGTGAGTTGTTGCAGTAGTATTAAGAGCACCTCTTTCTAGATTATTAAAAGAATTTGGAGTTTTCGAACTATACTTGATAACTTCATCATCAATAATTAAATATCCAGCCTTACCAAATGGTGGTTCAACAGTTGTCGAAACATACATTGAGGTAGCATTTGCAGTGATATTAGATTCCAAGTTGACAACAGCCAAAGTTGTCGGGTCAGAAGCTCGCCAAAGAGATTGTGTCCCAACAAGATTCGTAGAAATACCAGCTATCTTAACAACAACTTTATTCGCTTGCAACTGAACGTTGTAGTCAGCATTTAAAATATGAGTATTATCATTTAAAGTTGCTTGTGTATTTGCATGAACATCAATGGTCGGCTCAAATAAACGATAATAATGTTCATACTTAGCGATATTTTCTTCATCTATGTAAAAACGTCCAAGGTCTGCGAGGGTTATTTCATCAATAACAGATCTAACCGGATTCTCACCGCCATACAAAAATGGGTATACAGTCAGTTCTTTCATTTTTACTTCTGTATACCTATCTTTCACATTTTTTTCCGATAGAGCAGAATTATATATTATAAACTCATCAAAGAAAATATTTCTTATAGTTACCGGAGCAACCTCGGCTCCAGTCACACCATCGTAGTAAGCATTTCTACCACCAAATGTCAAACTAACATTTGACCAAGAAGAAATTGAATCAGAATAAGCAACAGTATCTTCTAATTCTCCGTTTACATAGTAATGAAGTTCCGTACCATCTGACGAGACAATGATATGCGTCCACTCTGATGTAGACAGAGCAGTGTTGCTGGAGGCAACGTCAGTACCAGAGTCTGTTATGATCTTAAACCCATGAGATGAAGAGTTGCTATAAAATTCGAAGCCGCTAGAAGTCGCTCCCGAGTCCACCCATGTACTTAAATACTCCCCATCATTGCTATAAGCAGATGGTGTTTTAATAAGTAACTCTATTGACCAATCGCCGGTGTAGTTAACACTATTTGAATTATTTACATCCCATGACTCGTCATACGGAAGTCTTACATATTTAGAAGAACCTAACTGACATGACTTGTTCTCAGAATCAGAATCAAGACCGCCTTCAAGACCAATATCACCACCGCCAAGATACAAGCCATAATTTTGCTGATGGTTGCGATCAGTAGAGCTGGGCGTAAACGGTGCATCTTTCGCACCTATTTTGTCTAGCACAGCAACAGTTTTCACCATATCTGGCGTAATATAATCTGTAGGATTTAGACCTACAGCATAGCCAAATCTGATAGCGAAATCTCCTATTTTATGAAAAGCCTCTATCCTAATTTTATAAGGCTTACCAGCAACAAGATAAACAGGTTGTGATTCAATAGTAAAATATGCACCAGATGATACAGGATGTATTCTCCAATCATTCAAAACAAGAGTGTCATCCAAATATACTCGAACACCACCATTAGCAATGTCAACTATCAGATACTGCTCACCATCTTCATTAGGAGTATAAAAGCCATCAAAAACACAATTGAAATATTCAGAATACGTATCACCCGTGTTTGACACAAACGAGAAAGCGCTCGAATCACCCAGGTCAAGAGCTCTAGAGTTGCTTGAAATATCAGAACTGTTAACAACATAATCAGGAGATATAAAACTAAGTTCACCAAGTGCCTTTTCCAGTTCAGACAACTCTTTATCTAAAGCATCTGCTGTGATGTCAGTTACTTTATTCAGTAACGATGAGGGCATCGCAAAAAATCTAGATCTCAACCCGTCTTCAACATTAATTTCATTTCCAGCACGGTCAGATGTTGCCTCATTGAAGTCAAAGTGCAGAATAGAGCCTAGTTTTTTACATGATGTACTAAATCGATCTAAGTTATCAATATTGCCTTTAGGAAAATTAGACATCATAAGAAGTTTTTCACAAGCCCTAGGGACTGTTTCCTTCTCTACAAAAAATCCGCCAGTCAGTATTTTCTCGGACATAAACTTTGTCCAATCAGTGCATGACATTGTTACAGTCATACCCTCGGTTGTTGCACCCCACTCATCAACATAGAACTCACCATAATTAGGATATTCAAATGTTTCAAATCTGACGACCGACCCTATGTTATGTGACCTAGCAATCGTATTTTCATATCCACGCTCAGCAACGTTGAGGTCGTATGTCCCAGTCTTAGATGAACACAGCACAACTTCTCTACCAGTAGTTTCTGGATTTATGGTGACAACAAAATAATTACCAGAACCGCCATCAGGGATGTCGTCGTTTTCGTTGACAACAATAGTATTTGATAGTGGAGTTATATTGGCCATCAATACTTTGTCAATATATTCATTATCAGTTTTAGCAATTTGCCAGCCAGATGATATACGAACCTTTAAGTCTTTCTTCATGTAAGGTCCAAAAGCCGACGAACTTCCAAATATACTGAAGTCTTTGTTTGTGTTATCGAGCTGAATGCTTGCGCTTGCGGAACTACTACCGGCTATCGGTAGGCTTGAGTCATGTAAATCGCGAGTATGAGATGTATCATAAGAAATAACATAATCCGATATATCTTCTTGATATACAATATTAACCTCTTGAATTCTTGCATAGTCCAAGGGATTTTTAGTGCTATGAACAACGATCTCAACACGATCAATTGTTGCATGACCCAAATCACTTATAGGTAAGTAGTGCTCAGAAAAATAAGAATCATCTTGAATTCTGGACGTTTCTGTATAAAGAGGATCTGGTAGTCCAGCATCATTAGTTCTAACTGTAATAGTATATGTATCTATTTTCCCATAATATTCTGAAGTTACAACTCTTATAAGGTTGCACTTTCTATCATCAAACTGAAATGTGATCTGAGGATCCGTAGCAAATGAATAGCCGCTGTGAGTAACATGGGCATTAGACGACGACTTTGTTCCCGACCACCACCCGAATTCATAATTATCAGCTAGATCTTTAGGCATAGCATACCATGTACCGTCTGGCTTTATAACTTTGCCTTTGGTATCTAAAGCACCTGCGACTGCCCACGTATAAGATTGACGCTCAATACCGTTAATAGCCTGATTGGGAGAGAAGTAATATCCAATATCTCCTTGAGAAGTATTGGCATGAGCATCGTTTGTAGTTACAACAAGATTTGATGTGTGACGACTATCGAGCCAGTCAATTACAACCTTAGGCTTAATTCTTTGTGAGGCTGATGCAATCTTTGAATTGAATAGAGAGCTTAGATCTTTGCCGTATATATCTGTTCTAATCATGTCACACCTCCTCTAATTCTAGCGTACAATCCCACCAATATTCACCACCAACCAAATCTCTTCTTCTTAACGACTCAGAATAGTTTCTTACTATAACATTATACTCGTCTTCAGTGTATGGAGTGGTTCCAGAGGAGTCCATGTTTAAAAGTTTTACAGTATGTATATCAGGATCATTGCCAATACTATTTATAAGATCCCTAGCGAACTTCAAGTCCACAGTGCCTTCTCTTGTACCGGGTATCATTGTCCACTGCAAAGAGAATGTCTTTCGACCGGAAGAAGATTTATAGTATCTTGACCTTGTAGCCTTCCAGTTAACATTCTCAAACACAGGCTGCACAATAGACGACGACAGTGATCTATTCTGTTCTGTTATTGGCTTATTATCAATAATAAGCAGTGTTCGTATATTCTGCGTGTCTTCAACGATATTATCGCTGAATCTTGTTGGGTTAAGAACAAGAATAGCAGAATCCATACCAATAGAAATCTTGGCCAGCAGAATTTCTTTACCGACAACAACATTAAATGCTGTACCATCAAGAACCGCCCTGGCATACAGAATCTCAAGAGCTTCAGTAATAACTTCAGATGTAATCTGAGTTTCTTGTCTTGTATAAGCAAACTTGTAAGATGTCGGTGAAACATCCACATCACCTGAAGGCTGAGCAGAGGCCTTGGCTATCTTATAGGCTGTTGCATTAAGATCAGATTCACCAGAAATAGTAATCTGCGGATACAGAATCTCTTGTGCAAGAGTGAGAACATATCCATCGACAGCAAGATCCGCGTTTGCAAACAAAATCTCATAAGCAGTAACTGAAGCATCAGATTCGATTTCAATCTGAGATCCGGTCAGCAAGATTTCGGTTCCGACCGCCGTAACATCAGACTCAGATGACATTGGGTCAACAAAAGCATACAGAATCTCAATTGCTCTTGGTTGCACTGTGCAGTCAATGTCAATAGAAACAGTCGCAAATGTTTCTTTGTAAGCAGTTGCAGTTAGATCACCATCAATAAGGTTATCGATAAGAGCTCTAGCAAACTTGTAGGAGCCAACATTAACACTTGTCTCAACTGACAAAGAAGCAGAAACAACTCGAACTCGTGTAGCAGACGATGTAAAGTTTGACTCAATTGATTGATCAACTGGGTCAGCATAAAGTATCTCAATTGCCGTTGGTGTGCATTCGCCATCAAATGACACAGCAGCACTTGCGAATTGAATTTCAATTGGCGAAGATACAACCGATGCATCACCTGACAAGGAGGCGGCGGCATAAGCATCCTTCATTGTGTCAGAAGTCAATGAAGACTCAACATTTATGGCAATCTTAGCCAGGACTTGCTCAAGAGCAAGAGTAGCAGTTACAGCAAATCCAGATATGCTAATTCTTGCTTTCTGTATCTCAAGTGCAGTAGCATCAAATATTTCAATATTTGAAGATATAGAAGCAGAAGCATACTGAATTTCATAAGCGGAAACAGTAAGATTAGACTCAATAAACAGACCAGCAGCAGCAATACTTGGCTCAACATCCAAGCCATAAAACTTATAACCAGCTGCATTAAATGTTATCGAATAATATGAATCGTTCCAAGCATCAGCCATCTCACTTTTCCTCTATCGTAAAATTAATATCATAATAAATACACTGAGTATTTAAATCCCGCCTAATAATTCTCTCCTGATAAGCAGAAAGATAGCCATAGAAACTCTTGATCGGCAAATCAGGTATATCTTTGTACTCTACAAATACCAGCGGAGAGTTCATGGCTAGATTATAGATATAGTCTCGACCTTCCCGGCCATCAACAGTCTTGTCAGAATTAGAAGGCAGATAAGTAAAAGATAAACTCATAACTCTTTTATTATTTTTATAAAACCTTTTTAAACGGCCCGCAATAGTTTCAACGTCAGAAACACTCTGGGCAAACGAAAGGCTGTACGATCTGTTACCTTCTGTTATCTCACCATAATTTAAGGAAATAAAAGATAGCAGATCTGTTTGTTGATTCTGGATTGCTACCATCACATACCCCTATTGATGCCGGAGTACGTACTAATTGTTCTATTTTCTAGGCCGGCCTTCTTCTGATTTCGAGGAACAACTTTAACATTGTATTCTTTCATCATTGACTCAAACCACTGCTCCTGGCCAATAAACGTATCAACATAAATATTGACATTTTGAGTCTCATTAATAACAGTACCAGCCGGACCAGACATCTTACCTGGCGTAGCATAACGCATATTATTCAATGCTTCTAATGTTGCATAACCAATATTCTTAACTGCTTTAGCATTAACAACATATTCACCGCCATGAAGAATTGCAGGAATTCCTTGAGAGGAGAATCCTGGCATAATAACTCCACCAAATGCTCTTCTTACCCTGCCGCCAAAATATGCTCCAAACGCAGGCACATTAGAACCAAACGCAGGCACATTAGAACCAAATGCAGGCACATTAGAGCCAAACGCAGGCACATTAGAGCCAAACGCAGGTACGGCATTAAACGCTGGAACATTCGAGCCATAGGCAGGAACATTCGCAGAAAAACCAGGCCCAGAAGAAGAATTGGCTCTTTCCATTGAATCCGCAGTACCTGTTCTGCTAAATGTTGAAGGTGCTGGTGTTGTAACCATACCTGTCTTGAAATTCTTTATGATATAGGCAGCAAGTTTGCCAGCCTCTCTTGTGTATGGATCATTGCTATATGCCATACTCTGATACTTTCTCGCCAAACCAGACAAGACTGTATTATTAGGTGTAATTTTACCATTAACAATAGAATAGGCAGACTGGAACTCAGCAATCATCGATTCTCTTAAAAACACTCTCTTAGCATTATCCAAAGATGATCCGATACCACTATTCAGACCGCCCTGAACAATTCTTGCAAGCATTTGTTTTGCTGTTGAGCCTGTAGCCGGAGGAGCCGGCTCAGAGGGCATTCCGCTATCGTGGTTATTGCCGGGAGAGTTATTTCCTCCATTGTTGGAGCCAGAAGAACTGTCGTTACCGAGTTGACCGGTCAATTTAGCCTGCGCTACCGCAAGTTCAATAAGGGTTTTATCAATTTGCTGAGCTAAACCATCGACAAGACTGGCTACATGACCAACCGTCTTTTGCATTTCACGAAGAATAGTTTCATTAGCATCCTTGACTGCCTGTTCAAAAACCTTCATGGGATTCTTGTCTTGGAAGATTTTTGATATAGCATCAAGAGCAGGGCTAATAATATCATTAGCGATATTTCCAAAAGTAGCTGCTGTATTAAATACATCAGAAACAATTCCATCAAACGCCGCTACGATTGTATGTCTATTGCCAACAATTTGCCCCTCAATGCCAGCCAACATTCCAATTGTTGCACCAACAATAGTGTCAGTATTAGGGTTACCAGTTAAACCATATTTCTGTTGTGCAACCTGAACGAGTTCATCAAGACCAGTAGCAAAGACACCGACATTCGCGTTCGGCATCTTCAAATTGTCCTTCATCTTGGTCATCATCGTCTGTAGAATTTCGCCGTTTTCACCAGCGATCTTCTGAGCAGCGTCGTTAAGTTGACCTAGTTGTTCAGTATATTCTTCAATTGTTAGCGGTGGGAACTTCGTAATTTCTTTAGCCGCATCTTGGAAAGCCTTGATCTGATCATCAAGCATTTTCTGCGTTTCTTCTTGAGCATTCTTGATGGACTCCTTAAGATAGTCCATGTTTTCTTTAATAAGATCTTTTCTTCTTTCCTCATCTGTCTTTGAAAGATTATCTTGGAAATTAGTTTGATTCTTTTGATCTTCTAAAGAAAGAACTCTAGCATCGTCAATGCGACCTTCATAAATAGCAAGAGCTCTATTTCGAACATAGTTTGCTCTCTGCAATTCCCTTTCTTCAATCAACCTGCGTCTATTCGCCTGGTATTCCTTTTCTTTCGTTAAAGACTCTTCTGCTTTTTCAAGTTTTTCAATAGTCTTTAATTGCTCATCAAAGACCGCCAAGGCAGCTTCCTTTTGCTTTTCAAGAGCGTCCTGTAACTGACCTGATGCCTCATCCAAAGCACCCTTAACAGAGTCAAGAACCAGATCAACAAACTTCTGTTGTAGATCCTTAATTATTTCTAAAACTTTCTCTAAGAAGTTTTCTCCAGCCGCCTTACCTGCGGCATCACCAGCGTCACCACCAGCATCCACAAAAGGTGGAAACACCTCATCCGATCCCTCCTCAACAGCATCGCCAGCCTTATCTGTCGCATTAGAACCAAAGCCATCACCCGCAATATCTCCTGCCTGATTAAAGTTACCAATAATATCAATTAAAAAATCACCAAAAGAACTTACATATGAAGGAAGATTGCTTAAAAATCCATTAACACTATCCGCTACGCCATCAATAGCACCCTGAACTCCATCCAACATGCCCGGCAATGAGTCAAGAAACCCATTGACCCCATCAGCAACAGAATCAACAAGACCCATAGCATCAGATTCTAGATTTGATACATCTTCTCTAAGGGGGTCAATTAATTCAGCCATAAAGTCTGCAACATTACGACCAGCTACACCGACAGACTTACCAATATTTCTAATTGCGTCAGCACCACTGCGAGCAGCACCAACTATACCTGCCTTGTCAGCAAGCCAACCAATAAGGGGTGTTCCACGAACAGCATCAGCAATACCATCAATAAAATCAGCAAAAATATTACCAGCAGCCTCAACAGCATTACCAATACCTCTTGGCAACAAAGAAAACGCTGTCAGGATGAAATCGACAACATCAATAGCGCCTTGTGCTATTGCAGCTATTATCTGGATCTGAATCTTAACAGACTCTCTCCATATATTAACAAGTGTTTTACCGAGTGTTGAAAATATTTGAACAATAAATTTAACAATATTTAGAGCCGCTGATGCCAAATATCTGAGCAGATTAACAACGCCCCTGACCATTGAGGTAAATATTTCAAGAACAAGCTTAACAGCCTGCTGAATTGCTATAACAATTGGCTTTACTACAACATTCAACCACAGTCCGAAGATGGCTTTAGCGGCCTTACCCAAAGCCCCCACCATCATCTTCAATCCCTCCCTCCAGTTATCTTTTAATTTAATAATTCCCTGAATAAACTGGAAGATACCCTTTGCAACGTTTAAGATTGCACCAAGGAATGTACTAAGCAAAGGAACAACAAATTTGTTCACGAGCATTTCTACAAATGTAGCAACCTTTTCGACCGCCTTGCCTACAGTATTAAATGCACTAGCGATACCATCAGCGGTACTCTTACCTTTTTTACCACCACCACCAATAGCTCCAAATAAATTAAGGAAAGGAGTTATCAAGGCCATTCCGATTCTCTTAACCGCTTCTAAAGCGGATTTCAATGCATCTAATCCTGGTTTCGCTTGAGTTCTAATTTTATCAAAGTTTTTTGCAACAAATATTGCTGCAGCGGCTACACCAATTAATAAAGCACCAATCCCAGAGGATATCATCATAATTTTCAAAATCTTAAATGCTTTAGATGTAGACATAATAGATTTTGAAAACGCAAGAGCGCCAACTCTACCCCTAGCAAAGACACCTGGCGCTGCCCTTCCAAACGCCGCATTTCTTGCATTTAAAGTAGTAACCGCTGAAGAGGCTGAGAGAGTTGCTTGTCTGAAGTTTTTAATTGGCTTAGTTGCCATATCTTTTACTTTAAGAACTGGTTTTTGAGCAACATTACTTAACTGTTTAACCTGAAGTTTTGCTCGTTCTGCAACACTACCAAAACCACCACCAGCAATACGATCAGCACTAGCTTGACTAATTACTCTACCTTTTCTAGTAAACTCTCCAGTGTCCGAAACAGATATCTTCTTTTTTGCATAGAAGGGTTCCTTCATAGCCCTGACCTGAGCCGCTTTTTGTGCAGCGGCCTCATCTAATAACTTTTGCTTAGCAGTCGCAGATATTTGGTTTCTGTACTGTTGTTCAGCAGCCATTCGTGCAGCATGTACTTTGGCATATGACTGAACCTGCTGTGAGTTACTTGAAATAATTTGATTTGTATTAACATCTACAAATCTATTCATGGCGGCATTAAATTTAACTGTTTTAGACATCATCAAATCTTGAGATGTTACACCCTGCTTCGCCATTGATTGTATAATCTCTTTTTGAATCGATGTTCCCTTTACGGACAAACCTGCTGGTATCGCAGCAGCGCCTTTTTTGGCCGCCGCAACTTGTGTAGGGTCAAACGGGGTAGCCATCTTTAAAGCATCTGTGCCAGCCTTGCTTACTCCACTGACTGCCTTAGTAACATCAGCTGACGCTGTTGTAGTTGACTTTAAAATACCAGTAAAATTACCAAAACTATTAGCAAGTTTGGCAACAGGGCCATTACCACTAGCAAGTGTTGCAATAAAAGTAGAAAATCGACCATTAGTGTTAACAATAGTATTACCAGTCATTGTTAAACCATTTCTTAAATGAAGAAGTTTGCCTGAACTAGCAACACTAGTAACAGATAATGTCTTTAGACCTGGAACCAATTTCATTATTGATTCTAACAACACACCCCCAGCCAAGCGTGCCTGGCCGAAGATAAACACAAGGGGACCAATCGCTGCAGCAGCAGCAATAACTGCTGCGATCATCTTCCTAGTTTTTGGATCCATTTCTTGAATTGCTGCTACAAACTCCATAAATTTTCGAGATATACTCTCAATTGTTGGAGCCAGGTCGCCAATAAAAGTTGCTGTTAAATTTTTGAATGCTATCTTGATTCTATCAATTGCCATTGCAGTGGAATTCTTAGCCTTATCAAGTTCTTGATTAGCCAAATCCATTGCATTAGAAGCACCAGCAAAGTTAATAGCCAGCGCCTTGCCAGCTTCGCTAGTTATATCCTCAATAGCATTACGGCCCTCTTCAATGGCTTCCCGTTTAATAAATTCTTGAAGATCCAGCCTAGCCTGCTTAGCGGCATTAATCTCTGCTCTCGTCACCTGCCGTCCGAGGGCTTTGATATAAACACTCTCAGCACCATCTTCAAGAGTCTGATTCGCCATTGCTGTAACTTCAGACAACGTTTGAACATCTTTAACATACAGACTAGTTCCTGCTAATGATTCATTAATAGCAGCAATAAATCTTTCTTGAGCAGTGGCTGCTCCACCTGCGGCAGAAGCAAAGAATCCGGCTTGGAAGTTTGCCAGATCCTCCATAGCAACAAGCATTCTAGTTGCTTGTCTATCATCAAATAATTTAGAATAAAAGCTTAAAACAGCCTCGTCACCGCCAGCCGAAGCTTTCAAGGCAGCAGTGACATTCACAAGAGACTGCACCGCATCCATGCCAATTCCTTGGATATCCAAGAAATCCTGAGCAAGACTTGTATTGCCTAAGGCTTTTTGCTCGGCACTTAATGCTTTTAATTCTTTTTTAAGTTTTTCAGTCGGATTAACAAGTTTTTGGAATGAAACCTTGATACCTGTAGCAGCAGCACCAGTGTCAATACCGATTGCCTTCATCGGAGCAAGCAGAGCCATCATTTCTGTAAACTGGAGACCGAAGATCTGACCGGCGGCAGAAACTTCAGGCAGAGCTTCTGCAATTTCACGCATCGAAAGCGCTGTAGCGTTTTCAACTGCGTTAAACAAATACATTTGAGCAGTTACTCTCTTAATAGCGGCCTCTTGAATTTCAGCAGCGCTATTAAACTTTCTCACCTCTCCCGTCATCTCCATAGCACGCATGGATCCTAAATATAGAGTTTGAGTAAGTTCTCTAGCGGAAGTGACATCCATATCACCAAGAATGGTGAACTCTGATGTTAGCCTCGTCAAGGATGCAATATTTTTATCAGAGTTAATACCTAGTTCCGCAAAATCACCAGCAATACCAAGTAATAATTCTCTAGCAATGCCAAACTCATAACTAAAATCGTTAACAGCGTCCGATAGCTCACTAAATTTATCTCTAGTTCTACCAAGAAGTTTTTCAAGTCTAACAAATGCTTTATCAACAGCATAAACATTTTGTACACCCATTCTGCCGAAGGCAACAATCGGTGTTGTTAAACCAATGATAAGGCTTCGCCCAACGAACTGAGCGTCCTTACCCATTCGCTTCATTTCTTGACCAACACCTCTTAAGTCAGTGACAAGAGTTCTTGCTTTTACTTTTTTAAGATTTTTAGATGTTAACTCAAGATCTCTTGCAAGCGCACCCATGCCAGCGCCACCACGACCAGAAGCAGCAATTCTATTAAGATTTTTTAATTCTTGAGTAGTCTTTTTAATTTCAGCGCCAAGAACAGATTGATTAACAGCAGCCTGACGTAGCGACTTAGCATGGTCATTTAATCCACGGCCCGTATTGCCCAGCGCAGTATTAAGCGCTCGTTGCCTAGCGTCCAGAACAGCAGTGGCTTTAGCGCTATCCTGAACGCTCAGGATCATTCTACGTAGCGATACAGAGAGGTTTTTAAGCTCTTCTGCGCCGTTTACAATAACATTAACATCAATATTATTGTTCATAAATCACCACGTTAATTATCCCATTTTTTGCATAAAAACGCAATTAAGAACCGGCCTCATAGCCAAGTCCAATGGGAAGGAATTTAACCTCATTACCACCAATAGCCTCAGGTTTCTTCGGAGGCTCTGGGTCATACCAGTCTTCGTCCCAATCAATCTCAGCCCCCATAGCGGCAGCCTGACCCTTGAGGGTCATTGTAAATTGATGTTTAGAAGCG
>Ga0208161_1000929_pt1 | contig 16138 bp, 28 predicted proteins | sample CB_VirMetaG_3_FD_184538 | JGI IMG/M metagenome (GOLD analysis project Ga0208161, IMG submission 184538) | Freshwater to marine saline gradient viral communities from Chesapeake Bay - CB_1508_1S Viral MetaG (SPAdes) (version 4) | ecosystem: Environmental > Aquatic > Marine > Coastal | place: USA...
CCAAACCTAACAAAACTCCAAAAATTAATACTGCTATTGTGACGCCAAAAATAATTGAATTTAAAAAACCCTCATTAATCATACGATTAACTCTTCTATTTCTTTCTTCTAGCGTCTCGATCCAAAAATTTTCACCTTTTAAACCTCCTAATTTTCCAGAATGACCTTTAGGTAAATGTCTATTTTCCAGGTGATAAGTTTCTTCTTGCCAAACTCTTGTTTGAATTGAATGAATGAGTGAAATTAGTAAAGCTATTATTATGAATAGTAAATATAACATTATTTAAATCTTGGATCATTTCGCCACTCTTCATCTGAGCCACTTTTTTTAGAACCTTTGTTTTTAGATGGCTTGACAAGTAGCCAACAATAAGAAGTTATTGTGAATAATACGAGTATAAAACAAATCCACCAAATCATCTATAGTCCCTTATGAAATTTTAAAAGTATTCCTGTAATACAATTACGTAATTGCCACCAACAAAATGCAAAACCAATTAAAAATATAAACCAAAGAAATTTAACTAAATCTCTATTTCTAATATCAAAATCGTTTCTAAAAACGTAATAAAATTCTGTATCTCTAATTTCAGAAGTAAAGGCAATACCTCCTCTATGGGTTAAAAAAAATGTAATTAAAAGAACTACTAAACCAATAAATAAAGATAAATAGGTTGCTATTTTTTTACTGTCCATAAATTTAAAATTAATTTATGAACCAGATCTTACAAAAATTGCATTTTCAACTTTTTCAAAAGCATTTTGATAAGGTACTGGGTCTAAAATTTGCTTGTCTTCTCTGTCATTCTGTCCCCAACTAGAAGACTGTTTAACGACATTGATAAAATTTATTCGAACTTTTGTTTTACCTTGAACTTCTTCAATAAATGCATCTGCAGTTGTTTGAGAAACCTCCGCAATACCTAACCAAACTTTCATAGCAAGATTACTTTTAGCGGTACTTTCTGCAGTAATTAATCCCGTGTTTATATCAGCAACTTTAATTGAATAACCTAGATCTTGAAGCACGGACATTACACTTGGGAAAACAATGTCTTTCGGTTTATCGTATGCTCTTGATTGCATTGATTGGATTTCAAGTGGAGTTAAATTTATTTCTGGTTCCATTTGACAAGCTGATAAAGTTAGAAATAATGAAAGAAATAATATAATTGTTTTTTTCATATCAGTTTAAAAATTTGATTCTCTGCTGTTAAAATCAGTGACAATATCCTTATTATCAAATTTAATTATTAGAGTAATCATTCTTGATGAAGTTTCAAAACCTGAAGCACTAGAAGATTTGCCCGCGAATATAATTGTCCAATATCCATCTTGTGAAGATGATTGAGTTGCTTGAGCCTGTCTTTGATAAGTCCAAACTTCATCGCCGTTTCCATCTCTTGTGGTTATATTGGGTGCACCAAAAGTTTCTAAAACTTCTGCTTTAGAGGTCTTGCCTACCTCGAGGTTCATCTGAACCATACCTTGGGTTAAATCAGAATTCTTTTTTGTTAAAGGTTCTGGTGCTGTAACACATCCAGTTATAATTAAAGAAAAAAATATCAATAATGAGATTTTTTTTAAACTCATTTCTAATTTCTAACAAAATAAATCAAAAATATAAATCAATTTTATCTATCAAAATAAGCTTATAAAATCATAGTTAATGAAAATAATATTGACAGAATTACGAAAATATATACGTATTATTTTATGGCGAAGAAAGATGATAAAGATTTAATCCCAAGTGAATACAGAAACAAATCTGGTGAGGTCACTCTAGGTGCCCTTGAGGGTTATCTAAAGAAACACGAGATTACACCAGAGGAAGCTTTAGGATATGTTATAGAAAGCTCAAGAATTGACCCCTCTCACCCTCGTACAGAATGGAAGATTTTGAGATTTACAATGTATTTGTGGGAACGTCATAGAGAATACAAAAGCAATGCAATAGGTAAAAAGAAAGATACTTGTTTTAAAGTGGTTAACTCAAAGAAGTTTAAAGATTTATATACTGCCTACTCTTTTAACCCTAAAAAACTGAACGAATTAAAAGAAGCTGAAAATCTATTTAAATTGGTTGGTGATAAAAGACAAAAACATTTCTTTAAAAGTAGATTTTACAAAGAAGAACACTCATCTAATAAGCTCATCCCCCAAGAAATCATAGATAAAATCAAATAAAATAATTACGAATATTTACTCGTAGTACGTTGACATTATCGTATTAATAATTATATTACGAGTATATGGACGTTAATATAAAAATATCGGAATATAAATTTGATAAACCTTATTATCCACAGTCAGAGATAATAGCTTTATTCAATATCTCGGAAACTACCATCAAGAGATATATTGCTGAATGTAAATCAGCAGATGAATTAGGTTTATTCAGAATTGATGGTGTTCGACAAAATATGTTTGAACCAAGATCATTTTTAAATTGGTTAATTGAAAATAAAATCAAGGCACCCGTCCAGTATGACTATCAGATTAAAGAAGTTGATAGTTTAAAAACTAACATAACTAAACTCAAGAGGAGTACTAACTAATGACGACTACAGAAAAAAGTGCTTGGGGTGAAGCTTCATTCCCCCATTTAAATAACCCAGATACTGAATTTAACAGCGAGGGTATTTACCAGGTGAAACTTCTGGTTGACTTCAAGGAAGCTCAAAAAGACATCGAGATTATCAACAATGTTATTGTTGAAGAATTAAAAATACAAAATCTGAAACATCCAAATAAGACGGATAAGTTTGAAAGAGCCCCACTACCCTATAAACAGCTTGAGGATGGTAGAGTTCAATTTCATTTCAAAACTAAATTTAAACCTAAATTAGTAGATCATAACCTAGATGATTTAGACAAGAATATTTGGGGAGGTTCTATTATCAGAGTTAATTATAAGCCAGTTGGCTATTATGTAGCCGGAACTGGTTTAGGATGTACTCTACGACTTGTTGCAGTCCAAGTGAAAAAGCTTGTGGAGGGTAATACGGCCATTCAAGGATTTGATAAAGTTGAAGCCGTTGCAGATGAGGAGATTGCATAATGTCCAAAGTACTTCCTACAACACTTCATAAAATCGTTCAAAAGATAAAATTAGATCTACGCAATGTAGATAAGATTGTCGATTACAACCCGATAAACAAAAATGAATTATTAATGGTCTATCACAAAGGGAAGCTGTTTAAACAATATGAGTATGAAAATGACAAAGGTTCTTACAAAGGGTTTGAATGGTACATCCCAGAAAATAATAAGGAGTAAATTATGAAAACTATTAACAACATTGACAAACCATTAGAAAATGCACCGACAGTTAATGAGTCAATTAAAGTGGCTGAAAAAGATCCTATGAACCATATTGAATTAGAGCTTATGAATAGACTTGAGCAGGCATTTCAAGAAGCAAAAGATAATGGGTTCCCTGGAAATTATGATGATTGGATTTCAATAACACCAGTAGAGGAATTAAAAGAAATTGCAAAATTTTCTGACGGTGGATTTGTAGATTTTTCTGGATTAACACCAGGTCAACTCAAGGCAATCTTCATATCTGAAAATGGTTATGAACCAAGATCAGTTAAAGAATTAGTACGTGGTGTAAAATTATATTTTAAAGGGATGGATAAAGACGGCGTCCCTTTTGGAAAGATGGGTAATAGATAATGGTTAAAAAAAATGACAAAAAAATTTTAAAACAAATTGTAAAAGCACCTAAAAAACTATTTCAATCTTCCACTAAACTAGTGATGAGTCCAAAATCATACAATCAGTTTTTTAAAGATGTTGGACCACGTGCAAACATAACCATAAAAGCTAAAAAATTAAAGCGGGGTGAAAAGCGGAAAGTAATCTAATGAAGATACACGAATATAATCAGATGAAAGCTTATTTGACTAGACCAAGCTCACCCGACAAAGTCAAAGCAGTTGAAGAAAAGCAAAAAAAAGAGCTTGAGGAAAGACGTCTCAATACCAGAAAAAGATATGGTTTAGATACAGTGGTCTATGATGGCTCTAATGTTGTTGTAGCAAACAATGAGCTCACGACTGAAAACCAATTAAAACAAAAAATTGAAGCTGAAGAACAGAAAAAATCACTTCCTCCGATTATTAAACCAGAGTCTATCTATGAGAAGATGGTCGAGTTCGGTGATGTAAAAGCTGATGATATGATGGTTAAATACGACAGCACTACTGGTTTATTTTCAAATAAGGACCGAAATATTGCTTTTAAAAATGTTGCTGAAGCTAGAAAGTGGAATGGTACTTTTGAAAAATACTCACCTACAGTTAAAAAGAATAATGAGGCAGTGAAACCTATAGTCACACAAACAGTAAAGCCTAAAGTTAAACCATTTGTAAAACCAATTACTTCATCAAATATTGATATGAATATTATTCCATCAATACCAGATCTATCACCACCTGAAAAAACTGCAGAAGAAATTCGTTTAGAACAGAATTTTTATAAAATGATGGAACAGCGTGAGAGAGAAAGAATTATCCGAGAGACTTCGGGGTTAAATGCTTTAGCACCTAGAATTTTCGGTAATAACAGAAAGGGCCAGAAAGTGAAATTAAATCAATTAACCAAAAACAACGGAGGTACAAATGACTTGTAAATATAATTACAAGAATGTCTCTTTAAAGAATAGCACTTATTCTGAACTTGATGAATGCTCTAGAAGATTGGCACCACAAGGCGAACACTGGTCTAAGGCTAAGACAATCGAACATCTTATATTTTTCTGTAAGTCATTAATGCCCACAAGGAGTGTAATTAATGACAGCACAGCAGAAAAAACAAGTAGTAAGATATAAACAAAAGATAAAAGACCTAATATCAATCATTAGATATCAAGAGGGATATATTGATAAACTAGATAAAACCTACTGTAGTTTCTATAATCAGTATATCGAACTTGTAAAACTAATCAGTACAGATAGAGCTCATTATAACGAACAAGTTTTACACTTTGCAGAAATTTCTAAAGTCTACGAACAAAATCAAAAACATTTAGAGGAAGATGTCCGTAAGGCTAACGCAATGTTGCGATGGTCCTGGATGTGTGAAGAAATGGACATTGATACAGAGAATGATCTAATCAAATTTACCGCTACCAAAAGGATGGAATACAAAAATGATTTTGAGCTAGATGTATTAACCAAACAGCTCGAGAGTGGCAAACGTATTGAACAACTAACCTTACGTAAAAAGAAAAGACCAGAATTAAAAACTAAAGAGGAAATAAAAAATGAGCATTAATTATTCACAATATAAAAGAACTAAAACTAAATCTAAAAAATTAGAAAGAAAATTTGGCTACCCTGGAAATGGTTCTATGCCTAATGAAGTTAGAAATCTTTCTAAATATTCTGATACTCGTAATAGAGATTATTTTGAATATAATAATGAGTTTGGGGCTACTGCATTTTATATAGTTCGTAAGGAAGCTAACCAAACTAAAAATGGAAAGAAATTATTTGTTCCCTACTCCTATGATGAAAGTACCCAAGACTGGGTTAAAGAAGCTTGGGAAAATGGCAGACCTTTATTTCAAATACAGAAACTAAAAGAAGCAACAACTGCAATTATTCATGAGGGAGAAAAAGCTGTAATTCATGCTAATAAAATATTGCCTGAATTTACACATACAACCTGGTCAGGTGGTTCAAACCAGGTAGAAAAAACTACATTTAATGCTCTAAAAGATAAAGAAGTAATTCTATTTCCAGATAATGATAAACCGGGCATTAAAGCCATGGTTCAAGTTGCTCTCATACTTTTAGAGAATGACATTACAGAAAATATTAAAATCGTCTCTGTAGACAGTTTCCCTGAGGGGTTTGATGTAGCTGATGAAGTTTATCACAAAGAATTTAATCTCAATGAATTTATTAAAAATGCCAAAGAATTTAATCCTGAAGACTACGAGGAAGAAATTGAAGCTATAGAAAAATCTATAAATAAAAAAGAATTTGAAAGTAAAATTGAAAGATTTCTAGCACATTATATCTATGTCAGATCTATCACCTCTTTTATAGAAACTGATACAAAAGAAATTCTAAGCAAAATTCAAATTAATGATTGGAACCTCCATCAAACTAAAGGCAAATCTTTATCACATGAATTGTTAATTAATAAGGACATGACAAAAGTACATAGTGTTTTTACTCACGCGGGAATTAATCCAGGGGTTGTTGAAGTTAAACCTGGTGAACATGAAGCTATAAGGGAGGGAATGTATTATAATTTGTATTATCCAACACACATTAAAGCTAAACCTGGAGATTGTAGTAAAGTTTTAGAATACTATGAATGGTTCCTCGGTGAACACTGGGATACTATTGAACAATTTATTGCATTAATGGTTCAAAAACCAGGTTTAAAGGTTAGATGGACACCAACAATAATTAGTCCTGAGGGAGGTGGTAAAGGATTGTTGGCGAAGTTTATATCCGCACTACTCGGGCATCATAATTGTAATACTCAGTTAGAATTTTCCCAAATGATAAATCAGTTCTCTAATGTATTACTTGGATTACAATTTGGGATTATCAATGAGTTAGATTTGAGTTCTAGAAAAAATATCAAATCTGCAACCAACTCATTAAAGAAATTTATAACTGATGATGTACTAACCATCGAACTAAAAGGTAAACCCCAGATTAAAATACCATTCTTCGCAAACTTTATGATTTTCTCTAATGAGGATGATTGTCTACATTTAACAAAAGAAGGCCGTAGATATTTCATAATTAAAATTAAACATACTCAAGACGAAATAATTTCAAAATTAGAGGGAGGTTATAAGGATTTAATTCTAGATGCTCTACAAAATGACTCCGACCAACTGTCTTACTTACTGCATCATTTTCAAAATGTTGAAATAAAAGATATAAAAATGTTTCAGAGAAATGCACCTAAGACTGAAGATTTTTATGAGGTTGTAGAATCTAGTAAACCAGTAATTCATAGATTACTAGATGAACGACTTAGGGCTAATGAGTGGCCATTCAATCACAATGGCTGGATCAAAACTATTGATAACTTTAGTAAAGATAGATCAAAAGTAGTTAGCACTGAGTATATAACTGACTTGAATTGGTGTGGATTAGTAATTGTTAATGACCTGTATTCACTCATAAAATTGGATCCGTTATTAGGTAAAGAGTTTGTGACGTTAGACCTAATTACTAATTGGTGTAAGGAGAATTGTATTTTATGGGGCAACGGTAAACATACCAAACAAATTACGATTCAACATAGCCGTACCTACCCTAGAGCATATTTAATTAGAAATTTTAAATATATGGATGGCCAAGAGTTAATTAATAAAACTGAAGGTCAACTTGGTGATATCTATTGGGAACACTCATTCCACTCTAAGCACCTTAGATTAGACACCATCACAGGTTCCAAAAGACGAGATAACATCAAAGAACTGCCAGGTTATTTAGAAAAAGAAATAAACTTATGAAGCAAAACAGCAGACAAAATAAAGCTCGATATTTACAGAACTTAGTAAAAGAAAAAATTACTAAAATATTTAATCTAAATAATAATGATCTTAGAACCTCTACTGTAGGTGAAAATGGTGAAGATGTTAAACTACTATCACTAACTGCTAAAAAGGTATTTCCGTATGCTACAGAATGCTCCAATACTGAACAGTATATTGGTTTGTATAAAAAGTTTAAACAAAGCACCGGCCATAATCACAGAGAACCCCTTTTAGTTATTAAAAAGAATAGATCACAACCACTAGCTGTAATCACTCTAGATCACTTTTTTGAATTATTAAAGAAAGAGGATTAGATCGGTCCATCATCCCAATCAATAAAATGATTAAACTAATATATATTGATTCCGGCTTCCGGAAGCCCCCTACAATTCTGATATAGATTTAACTTGATGGGGTTGATGGGTTGATGGATTTAATAAAGTATTTTTTATAGGATTAATAAGACTTTATTAGGTTTCCCTGGTCCAATAAAATGGGGACATTATTAGACTAACATTATGAACAACAAAAACTACAATTTAACCAGATCAGAATTTGCCAACACTTTAGGTATTAGCGTAGACACGTTGAAAAAACGTATGAAACGAGGACACCTGAAGGACCAGTATATTTTAAAAGACGGAAAATATTTATTCACTGGGGATACAAAGGTCGGTCCAAAGCAAGAAAAGATAAAGCCCATGTCCCTAGGTACAAAGCGAATTAGAAATCGTGGCAATCACTTCAATAGTAAGAACCCTAATTATAAACCACAGTTTCAAAGAACTAATGAGATAAGAATGTTGGCTAAATTAAAACATAATGTATCTGAAGATGTACAAGAGTTATTGCCTGAAGCGATTGAGATTGCCAAACAGAAGAAGCGGGAAAAACTGCAAGAAAGATTAAATGAAACTATTCCTAAAAATTATGGTGGTTTTGTTAATAGGTATAATAGTACCCCTATAGTCGACTTTAGGACGCCTTGGAGGACCTTAGAGACACCTTTAAAGGATGAATACGACAAGTACCTCGAGGACAATGATTTAAACTCAAAGCCGACTAAAAGCTACTACTAGAAACTTATAGGAAACTTATAGGATCAACATTATTTGTAAAACTTTAGGTTAACTATTAAATTACAAACATCATTAATAGTACACTTTGTGTGTGACCTGGATGTATCTTTTATTTGGCGTCCATAACCTACTAAAAACTCCAGGTCATACATTTCAAAAAGTTTTAAAATTTTTATAATTTTTCTGGCCTTACCTCCCCTGGACCCTTTTTTATTTCACCTTTACTAAAATAAAACTTTCTTTCAATTTTTAGAAATATTTGGAAAGTTTTTAATGCTTATGAATGAGTGAATGATAGTAAAGTATGTCATATTATCTAAAGTGTATTTCTACAGTTTGAATCGATTATTTAAAAAAGATTCAATTTTTGGAACCCAATTGGGTCCTACTTTTTTATATAAATGTTGCCTTGGTGTTGCCTTGAGAGAATAATGTAAGTTGTATTTGAGATTAAAAATCTTGATATAAAATAAAACGTTGGTATTAGTACACGAACTAGAGCGAACTATCTAAATGGCAACGTGGCGGAATGGTTACGCAGAGGATTGCAAATGTTATAAAAAGCAATTTTCTACCTTTCCCAGAGGTCCAGTGAGGACCAAGATTTATTGCCAGTGCTGACTTTTTTAATAGATATCCTATCTAGACAGTATGGACGTTGTATTAAAAAAAAAGACAAATGTTGCCTTGGTGTTGCCTTGGAGAGCTAAAACTATAGAAAACCTAGAGAAGAACTTTAGGCACCTAAAGGGTAATATCCAATTCAAGTTTGAAACCTCTGGTAGATTAAAAGGTCTTCACCTACGGTGGAATACTAAAACTGGTGTTAAATCATTTGTTATAATTGGTAGATGTATCAATAAAGTATTCACTCACAGTTGTGGAATATATTCTGGTCCCACAAGTCTACACGTGATTGAAAACTATGTTTCAACTTTATGTGACAAGTATAAAGACAGATACGGAAGATGGAATCAAAATCCAAATAAAGAAAATGTCACAAAAAAGGATTTAGAAAATTTACAGCAGTACACGATAAGACAGGTCATTGAGTTGATTGCTAAAGAGGGATTTCCTAAACAGAAATATGATAACCCAATTGATATTAAAAGTATTCAACAGTACTCCCAAATATTATTTGGATGGAATGAAAGACGAAACTATTTATCTTTTAAAATGGATAACCAACAAAATGCCTATATCGAAATCAAAGATGATATGACTTGGGACAGATTATTTAAAAAATTCCCCCCTTATAAAGATTGTGAAGATGATAAAGAAAGAAGTATTTATGACAGTCAAATCGGAGGATTACCTATAGACGACTTGACGGTTAAACTTGTGCAAACTTGGTGCAATAAAGGATCATCAGAGGGTGCTAGAACTAACAGATTGAAAGCATTTAAATATTTATACAGAATTGCACAGAAACTAAATCTTGTTTCAGATGAAGATAAACTTGATCCAACCAGAATAGAAAACGGTGGAGTGATTATTCAAAGTTCAATGAAGAAAATATCTAGGACCAGTAAATATAATAATATGGCTTTTACTACCAGTCAGCTTGAAAGAATTTTAGATAGTACTTGGAAACTAAAAGATCAATATCCATTTAAAGCTGAAGCTATTTTATTTATGGCTTATTCGGGAAGACGTGGAGAAGAAGTTAAAAAAATTAAAATTGATAACTTATATAATCACTTCGGAGTACCTAACCCGGAAGTAATTACATTGCCTGCAAACATTGTAAAATCACGTAAGGAACCAGAGATAGTAATAGTTAACGACAATATAAAAAAGGTATTGATTAGTCTTGAGGAACAAAGACGTAAACCAGAACACAATAAACTGAAGTTTGTACCCTGGTTATTTCCTAATCCACATTTTGCTATAGAAAAATATGGTGATGTTGAATTCTGTAATTCAGATAAATCTAGATATCACTATTTGAGTGACGTTTGGAAAGCCATTGAAAAGGACACAGGTGTTCTAGGTGCTCAAAAACTATTCAGAAAATCTATTGCTACAATAGGTGCTAAATTATTTGGTCCATCTAGAGCTACACAAATAACCGGGCATAAAGACATTCGAACTTTAGAAAAATACTATAATAAACCATCATTAGAGGACACAATAAGTACTGCTAAAGAACTTGGTAAGATCTATCAATTCAAGAAATAATTAATCTCTTCTTATTACAAATGCCATAAATACAGATATACCAAATAAAACTAACAATCTATTCAATGTCGAATGTTGACTGCCTATATCACCTAACCATCCTATAATTCCATATACCAACATCCAACCCAAAACATTAATTGCAAAACTTTTGAGTTGTGACCATCTAATTATATCTGGATCATCTTTCACTACTCACCCCATTTTAATATGAAACTACTAGGTGTTTGTTGATATTGTTGTTCACAGATAGTGTAGTGATCTATATAACCATTAACAGTTTTAGCTTTTGATTTGAGATCAAAATCAGAGTCTTTGATAAATTTTGAAGCTTGTTGTCGAATAAAAATATCTGTTTCTATCTCAATTTGCTTTAATCTATTAGAAGTTGGTAAAATAACTTTTTTACCTATTTCGATCATAGCTTCGTAGTCTGCTTTTCGCCAAATTTCATTTTTTTCTTGATACTGTTCCATTGTATAAACTTTATTTGCATTATCACTATAAGATGGCATTTTAGGTTTTGGATTTTGTGATAACCATTTATCATATTCTTCATTAAATTTTTTAGTGTTTTGATTTTTTTTTTGCAGGAGTTCTTTTTCTTCATTTTTTAGTTCTTTGAATTTAGGTTGAACTAAATAGAGCATAGTTGAAAAATTAGAAATCTCCGTTTTATTAATATACCTATCATCAGCACATTTTTCTAATGCTTGATCTACTTTTTTGTCAGCAAAAAGGTTTGAAGATAAAAAGACAGTAAAAAAGAATATTAGGAGAAGCTTTTTCATTAATTTTCCCAATTTGGATTTAGGAGTTTATCAATTCTTTCAAATGAATTTTCAATATTGCTTATAATGAATCTAATTCTATCCTCAGATATTTCTATAACTGGACCTTGTAAAGATTGAAAGTTGGTTCTTGATGCTGCTGATCTTATAAGTTCATCGGAATTTTGCATTGATACTTTTAGTTGCATTATAACTTGTTCTCTCTCCTCTTGGTTAGGTATATTTTTTGAAACTCTATTTATAAAATCAAGTACGATATCTTTGGCTTTTAAATAATCATCAGATTTAAAAACCTGTTTAGTTTGATACGAAATTAATGCAGTTTTCCAAAGTTCTTTTTGATAATTCATACCATCTTTAGTCAACTTGGCCATTAGTCCTGAAGTTTCCATAAAACCAATAATGTCATCTTTATCTGGTACATCATTCCAAAAGTCAGCGTGCATTTGTTTTGTAATTTTACCTTGATCTACATTTAATACTTGATTGATAATCATCATTTGATTTTGCGTCATAGCAATTAGTTCTGACGCTGAAAGAATAAAAAATAATAAAATTATAACTGCTTTCTTCATATTAATTTATCATTTTAAAATTCTTTACATTCACCATTAGCATAAAGAGTATTTTTTACTTTATTTTGCCAATCATTTTTTGAATCCCAATTTTCTTTCCAACTAATAAAGTTTTCAAAACTTGGATCATTTAATTTAACCCAATCTTCGTAAGCATCATAATTTAATACATACGTATTAGTAAAAAAATATCCCCCATCATAATCTTCCCACATAAATAATTCATAAGTTGTTATTGTTGGAAAGCGAAGTTTAGAAACATAAATTCCTTTTAACTCGTGCGTTACATAAGCATATTCTCCGTCTACTTTAATTGTTTTTTTATACGATCTAGACCAATCAATTTCATTCCAATCTACAGTATTGGAGCTAATTCGCTTTAGCCTTTCATCATCAAAATTGTAATAAATTTTTTCTTTTATAAGGTGATACCATTTAACTTTATCTCTAGAATTATGCTCTATTTTGCACCTAATTGTAATTTCTCCATAAGCAAAATTAGAAAACGATAAACCAAAAATTAAAATTATTGAGAACAGTTTTTTCATTTATTTAAACTGCTTTAAAATTAATAGTTATATTTTTCCAAGCTTCATATTTATCTTTAGGCAAACTATATGGAGCACAAAGTTTAATTGCTCTCATTCCACTTTGAGCTAAAACTTTGAAGTTTGATTGCCCTGAAGACTGCATTTTAATTTTATCTTCTGCTGTATGTTCAGCACTAATAATGTTGCCATCTTCTTTCAATTGTAAGTTAATTTTAAATGTTTTGTCTACATTTGATGGTAGACCTAACGGTATACTCCAACAACTGTATATCTTTTTCATTAACTGGCTCATTTCAGCATCAGTTAATTTATTTACATTTTCTTCCTCAAATTTGATTATTGAGTTTGTAGAAATATTTGATGAACTTATTTCATTCAATAATTTTTTCTCTCGCATAGGATCATAATTATTTTCAACATCACAAGTATCCTGAATTGATGTTAGTAATTCCCCCTTCTCAACATTTTCTTCAATAAATTTTTTGAATTCATTGGAGGCATTTTGTTTTGTATCTACAATCAAAGATACTAAATGATTTTCAATATCTAATGTCATTTCTACTGAAGCATTATCAGTAAAAAATTTTAGAAAGTCTGCTGGCATATTAGAACTATGTTTGATGTTGGATGAAATCAGAACAGTACCAAATGCTTTATCTATAGTGTGTACCACTACACCTCTTTCATTTGGGCTAACTACTTTTATAATTTTAGATTCTAAATCAATATGAATTTCTGCACCTTTATCGTAATTAGGTTCTAAATTACAATTTCTATATATTATTTGTGAGTAAGAACTTGAGATAAATAAAATTTTTAAAACAATTATTAATAATAATTTTTTAACTAATAACATCTCACAATTCCAAAAGCATCAGTACTACAGGTATTTCCATTGTTATCTCTTGTGATACCAAAAGAGTCTGTGCTCCAGGAGTTACCATTATTATCTCTTGTTATACCAAATGAATCTGTACTCCAGGTGTTACCATTATTATCTCTTGTTATACCAAATGAATCTGTACTCCAAGAATTACCTTGGTTATCTCTAGTAATTCCAAAGGAGTCTGTTGAAAATGTTTGACCATTGCTACACCTTGTTATGCCAAAGGAGTCTGTGCTACACGAAACTTGAGCTATTGATGTGTTGAGACCAAAATCTAATGAAATAAAAGAAACTATGAAACCAAAAATAAGAATAATTTTTTTCACAAAATTATTTTACAAAATCCTACACATAAAGTCCAATATCTCAATCACTGATTATTTAAATAGATTGCATAAGCTAGTGCAGTTAGCTCAAGAGCAATCCATAATTCAAGCATATTAAAATTTAGAAAGTCCTCTTTTTTCACATTTCATAGAGTATGCCTCTTCAATGCTATAGTTTTTTTTACCTATTTTATAAGGTTCTTTAGTTACACCTATTCCTACATAGCCTTCTAAACGATCAATCTTCACAAACCATAAATGTTTTATAAAATCCTTACTATACCATTCATTCCAATCAGAAATATAGGTATCATAAGTAAGTACTTCACCTGATTGAATTGTATGTTTGGCGCCTTTCTCTAGAGGCCTATCCCAAGATACCACTGTATATTCATCTATACTTCTAATTTCAAATTCTACTTTATTTCCTCCGGATCCTTGAACAACTTCAACAATTTTATCATCAAAATTTACATATATAAATTCATTAAATACTGCTCCAACTAATCCTTGACATTTTAATTGTATTTTTTCTGCGATCGAGTCTTCAATAAAAGCTAGCATGAATAGGCTTACTAAGAGGAGTTTTTTCATAAAAATTTCAAAAAATAATCTAATATCATAATTGGTATTCCGTAAGTGATAAGATTAACACCGCCTGCAACAGGAATAGCCACGTAAGTGTCGTTTTTAGTTTTTTCATACTTCCATTTTTTTCCTTTATACATGTTCACATTATGAACAGCGAAATGACCCATCATTAAACAAGCAACATACCAATACACGCATGTAAAAATACTCAATTCTAATTGTAGTTTTTTTGAAACATGTAAATAGAAAATTGTAAAAAGAATTCCCATTACATGGTTTGAGTAGCCATATTGTTTAATGTCATCTAATTGATCTTTCAAGTAACTGTTCTTTTTCATTTAATCAGCTAGTAGTTTGTAGCTCCAATACACTAGTTCAATAACTATAATAATTTCTAATACTGACATTAGTTAATTCTCTCACAATGAGAATACCAAACAGAGTTTGCTAAACCTGAACCAAGTGAATCATTATGAGAATTACCTTTTTGAAATATTAAAAACATATCAGGTATAGATAAGTTCCATTGGTTCCAATAAAAACCATTTGCAAAATTTTTATCAAAAACTATCCAATGATAGAAATCATCATTGTATCCTAATAATTTGATTTTCTCGTTATCTTTCCCCCAAATTCTTTGGATGTGGTCTGGGGTAGTTGAATCGTATATAAATTCAATTTTGTCATCATCTGAAAATCGATCACTTTCAAATCCATTATGAAAAACTTTATTATCTGATTTTCTTAGACTCTTATCTACTCTTTGTCCTGTAGGTTTATCGCAAATTATTCTAAAAATTATTTCTGAATAAGCTGTGTTAGTAAAAGCAAACATAATTATAATTAATAAATATTTTCTCATTTAATCATCTTCATCTGTTTTAACTGAATTAAAATGCACCGATGCTTCTATAATTTTCAAATGATGAGAAGAATTTCCCTTTTTTAACTTTGCTATATCTTTTCTGTCTACAGTAATTTGTATTTTTAGTTTTTCTAAAAAATCTTTACCATTATTAATTAAATTAGATTCTAGTCTTCCAAATGAAGCTTCATCTAAAACAAACTCCCAAAACATCTGTTTGTCATCATTATCACTTTTTTCAAATACTGTAAGTAATCCATCTTGCTTTTTTGATGATGGAAAAATACTTACATAACAGTTTTTGCTACCTTGAAGAAGCTCAACTTCTTTGGGAAGTTCATATCTTGTAGGATATGCACTGTTTCCTATAATATTGATAGATGAACCGCTATGTTTATAAGATGTTGAAAAAGATGATTTTTTATTACACTCAAGTAAAAAATTAACTTCATCTAAATATTTAGTCATATTTACTTCTTTTCTTTGACTTATTCTCGATTGCTAATGCTTCTAATTTTTTAATTCTTTCATCTAGTGGATCATACATATTTTTTTTAACTGATTTTGTGAACCACCAACCTCCAAAAACAAAAAATATAAATATCAAAAACTCCATTATAACAAATTTATAATTTCCAAATAATCCAAACCTAACAAAACTCCAAAAATTAATACTGCTATTGTGACGCCAAAAATAATTGAATTTAAAAAACCCTCATTAATCATACGATTAACTCTTCTATTTCTTTCTTCTAGCGTCTCGATCCAAAA
>Ga0208161_1000930_pt1 | contig 16137 bp, 33 predicted proteins | sample CB_VirMetaG_3_FD_184538 | JGI IMG/M metagenome (GOLD analysis project Ga0208161, IMG submission 184538) | Freshwater to marine saline gradient viral communities from Chesapeake Bay - CB_1508_1S Viral MetaG (SPAdes) (version 4) | ecosystem: Environmental > Aquatic > Marine > Coastal | place: USA...
CACACAAAAATCACCCATGTTCCATTTGGGCTCGTGAAAGTATGGATAATTATTTGTGGCTTTGTGAGTTGGGAATGGAACTGTGTGCGGAATATACATTCCGTTACGGTAAGAAACATAAGTCTCAACAGGTTATTGAGTGGTGTATTGATAATCACCCGAATATTCCTGAAGAAGGTTTTACCACACCAGCGAAGGCGATGCCCGACCAATATAAAGTAGAAGATGTGGTACAATCATATCGAAATTATTACTTGGGGGAGAAGAAATCTTTCAGTAATTGGAAAAATCGCTCAATCCCCTCTTGGTTTTTAACAGAATAACACTTATACTTAAATAAAACGCTATGCACATTGTAGGAAAACTGATATTGCTTATTTTTGGAGCCTTTATCTTAAATGAAATTGTAAAAATGATAATGAATAAAAAACGATGAATAATATTAAAAAATACTTTGAATTCTCTGGTACCATTAACGGTACAAATTATGTATTACGTAACCTTTTGGCAACGTTAGGTGGGTTTATTGGTGGTTTTACTGTCGGTATGGGTATTGGAGCGTCTATGCCTGTTCTTACAGTATTGGGTGGTCTGTTTCTAATCCCTGTTTTTTGGTTTAACGCTTGTACTATCTACAAGAGGTCAAAGGCGTTGTTTCCTGAATATGCTGTGGTAATTACTATCGCTATGTTTTTATTTCAGATTTTGGATGAGGTGAACCCTTTGTTTTCGGTACCCGCACTTATCATGGGATTGATTCTTATCTTTAAAAATTCTAACATTGAAGAACACAACGGATAATGAAAAACCTTATAATTACCCTCCTCATTCTTGAAGACCAAATAGAACTCCTACCCCAACTTAGGATTATCAGAAACCATGAGAAATATGGTTGCGACTCTGTGGAAATTGCATGGATAAAGTGGGGGGTGGCATTTGATTGGAATCACTAAAAAATAATAGATATGTTTAGTTTTGATGTAAAAACAGTAAAATTTGAAAACCCAAGTGAGACTTGGTTTCAAGTAATGGTAGTAAAATATATTTTTGGTATACCATATAGTAAGTCTTATCATTCAACAGGTTATGGTGAACACGAAAAACCTATTAAGTACGATACTTATGAAGATGCGAAAAATGATAATACGAAACTTAACAAAAAGTTGAAAGTAATGTATCATACAAAAACAGTAAAAACGATTCTTGATTGAGTTGTTGGAGAGGTGGCAGAGTGGTCGAATGCGACGGTCTTGAAAACCGTTTTAGTGAAAGCTAACGGGGGTTCGAATCCCTCCCTCTCCGCTTAAATTAAAAATATTTGAAATGGATTTCGGAAAAGATTTTAGAAAATATGCTATGAGTGACCACAATATTTCGTCACTTAATATGGATTATTATGAGAATCAAATTAAAGGGTCATTAACACCTTATATCCTTGAAGAAAGGGAAATGCGTGTCACACAGATGGATATCTTCTCTCGATTGATGAGAGAGCGTTTGTTGTGGGTTGCAGGTCCTGTAGATGACCGTATGTCTACTGTTGTACAAGCACAACTTATGTACTTGGATAGTATAGATAGTTTGGATATAACGATGCATATTGATTCACCAGGTGGTTCTGTTAAATCAGGTCTATCTATGGTAGATGTTATGCAATATATTAAATCGGATATTAAGACCGTTAACACAGGTATGGCAGCGTCTATGGGTTCAGTTCTACTTGGCGCAGGAACAAAAGGTAAACGCTCATCATTAAGATTTTCTAAGACCATGTTACACCAATCTTCTGGAGGAGCAGTTGGCAACATTGAGGATGCCAAAATAACTATGAGAGAGTGGGAAAAAACAAATAAGATTCTTTTTGAACTTCTCGGTGAGTTTTGTGGTAAAGACCCAGAACAAGTGACAAAAGACTCTGAACGCGATTTTTGGTTAAGTGCAGAAGAAGCTTTGGATTATGGGATAATTGACGAAATTATTAAATCTAAAAAATAAATAAAATCACAACAAATTAATCGTCACAATATGACGATTAATTTGTTTTTTTACAGTTAAAAAAATAATAAAACTTATTATTATATAATATTTATACGTTATATAAGATAAGAAAAATGAATTGGATTAACGTAGTTGAAGTTTTTATCACCTCAGTAAGTTCTATTATAGTTGCTTTGGTTGGAGCAGGGTTTTTTAAAAGATATAACGATAAAAAAGATAAAATTAAATCCAAGAACGTTTTGATGGAACAAATTAAAAAGGATGAAATTGTTCATCTTGCCATTAGAGACGTTAGAAGAAGATATAATGCCGATAGGGTTTATTTATGGCAATTCCACAATGGAGGTACATTTTATACAACTTCACCGATGCAAAAATTATCAATAACATACGAAAGATGTTCTCAAGGTTTAGAAAGAAAATCAAGTAAAAATCAAAATCATTTAATTACTAATTTTACTTCTTATATTAAAGATGTTATGGATGGTAAAATGTTTTTTAATGACATCACAAAAATGGAAGATATTGGTATGAGGTCATTATCACAGTCTGAAGGGACTAAATCCCACTGTGCCGTACCAATATATGATAAAGATTCTCACTTAGTTGCGATGTTATGTTTAGACTGGGTATGGAGTGAAATACCTTCTGAGTACTTAAAAAAAGACGGTAACTTTACACATGACTTTATTGACGAGTTTAGTAAGGATGCTGATACATTAGACAAATACTTATGAATATAATACAAAAATATAAAAAAGACAAAAGTTTAATTAACTGTGTTTTACTATTGTGTTTATTTTCTATATTAAACACAATACAAGGGTATATCTATGGAAAATTTGGTTTGAATGTATATGTATTTTTGTTAGAAATACCATCATTAACCACACTTTTAATATTACTACACAAGATGATTTGTGTTTATGAAGATGGTAAGTGTACTACAATAAAAAAATAATCACCTAAGAGCAGTAATTTTGTTTTTACCACTAAGGTTATTTCCACTAATAACTTTGTAGTTTTTAAAATTAACTCTAGTCGATTCTAACTTGTCCCTAACAGAACTGTCTCCACCCCATTCATAATCAAACTCTTCAGTATCGTTAATAACATCTATAACTAAAATTTCATTACTATATTTTTCTATAAACTGACCAAACTCTTTTATCTCATCATCATTAGGGTCATGTAGAGTATCTAACTCTTCCATAAGTTTAGGGTTTTGCGTTATTATTGTAGACATCTCAACATCTATAACTTCATTTGGACCTTCTACTTCACCTTCACCTTCACATTCCCCACACTGAATTCTACCATCCCCGTAACATTCATCACAATGAACATCTCCACTCCCACCACAATCTCCGCAGTGTACTTCACCATCACCTCCACAATAGTGACATTCTTCACCGTCTACTTCTCCGTCACCACCACACTCATCGCAATTAAGATTTCCTGAACCTATACAAGTACTACAATCCATTTCACCGGTACCTCTACATTCATCACATTCATATTCTCCACCACCACCGCATACATCACACTCTTCCATTCTATTATATTCCTCACCTTGTATTGATTTAACATCAATCATGAAGATATCTTTTGTTCTATTCACGGCAACTTCGTCACTATCACCGTTTAAAAGATTATATGCAATAAATAATACCCTAACCAATTCATCACCCTCCAAACTACTTAAAATACTTGTAATTGCTGGGAAATTAAGTGCAATGTCCGATACATAGGATACTGATGGTTTTTTATCTAATAAATCATTATTTGATAACTCTCTTGTTACCAAAGTTTCAATAGATTTTGCTAATATCAATATTTTTTTATCCATAATCTAATAATACTATAAATAGTAAGTATTAATGTAATATACCATACCGTAATGAGTAATATTAAGAAAAATATAAAGAAGGTTTTAAAAGAATATACTGAAGAAGAATTATATGATTACAAACCAAACTTTTCAGCGGAAGATTTATTAAAATATATTGAGTCTGAATGGGATTCTGAAATGTTAGAACTCATAGATTCTAAAATACAAGAAAGGTTACGATTTTTATATACACTACAAAGTGTTGCAATGAAAAAAGATATTCAGGGGTTTAAATTATCCGACGATTAATAGTGTTAATTATTATGTATTTTTCTATTATTTTTTTCGTAATTTAAAAGTATCATCAATTTTTCATTCAAACTTTTCATTGAATTTTGCATATTATAAATCGTGTCCTCCAATAGGTCTATTTTATATTTATTTTCTATATTTAATTGAACTAATTTTTCGTTTTTATTTTCCAAAATTTCTATCATAGAATGATTTTGTGAAATTATGATTTTTTGATTAAGATTTATTTTAGTTAAACTATCAATAGTTGATTTACTATCAGACATAATCTCATCAATCATTCTATTTCGATTATAAATTTCGTTATTTAATCTTTTTATTTCACCTATTAACAACTTATGCTCTAACTCACTTTCTCTATTACTATGTACGATATTGTCAATTTCACTGTCTGCATAATTTAATACACTATCTATATGTGATAAAAAAATATCCGTATCTGTTTCATCTGTTTGTATTTTTTCTTGTCTTGGTGTTAAACACGAAAACATAAACAATGTTATGAAAAATATTAACGGTTGTTGACTTTTAAACATTCTAATAATTTTTGATTTAACTCGTCTAGTTTAATTTCATAAGATTCAATCTTACCTTCTAATTTTTCTATTCTGTCTTCCTGATTTAACAATTGTTCATTATAGGATTCTCTTAATTCATAAAATAAAAAACCTACAGCTAATACTGAAATAAACGCAACGGCACCTATTGGATTGGATGTGAACTGCTCGAAACTTATCGGTGATTTCATGTTTTTATTTTATTATAAATATCCTATAAAAAATAAACCCTCCATTTTTGGAGGGTTTATTTATCAAACAAATACCTAACCTTAATATACTGATGTCTCCATTACTTCAAATCCTCCATACTTACGCCACTCATCGTTTGGTTTTCCAACATCCAACCACATTACACCTTCTTTCTCACGACTATCGGAATACACTTTCATCTCAGGTTGTTCGTCAAATATGAGTTGATACGCTTCATCCTCATCATCAAAATGTTCCATGTTTTCCTCATACCAATCATAATCACCACGAATATCCTCCAAATATTCAAGTAGGTCGGCTGCGGTTTCTCCTTCATATGCAGGAGTACATTTTCGCAACGCATCAACATCAACCTCAATGGGTTCGGACGCTTCCCAAATGGTGTATCGTTCACACATTCGGACATAAAGTTTTTCTTCTGACATTTTTGTTTTTTTATTTGTTCTCTACAAATGTAAAACAAAAATCCTATTAAGACAAATTATTTTTTAATCTTTTTCGTAACGGTCAACATAATTCTTACCCTCAATCCATCCATATTCACTTAGTAATGTTTTAAGTTTTCCTTTAAAACCATACTCACTAAAATCTCTTCTACAAAATTGGTCTTTCTCATTGGTAGACCAATAATCAAATTTTTTAAATCTTGGAACTATCTGTATTCTTTGTCTCCAAGTACTACTACTATCAGGTTGCTTAAATATTAAACTATGAACGCAACCTTTAGGGTCTAATTCTGAATTTACTCTATCTTTGATTTCTTTTCTGAAAACATCTTTTATATAGTCGTCCAAACCAATATAATTTATCTTTCTAAAATTAATTCCAACTTCATTACTTAAGTATCTTCTCCAAAACATTTCAACTCTTCTTATAATATCGACAACCGCGCCAACATCCCCTTTTTGTTTCAACATTTCATTTAAATCAATATAAGGTATAACATTTATAAGACCATGATACCCAATATCGTCAAGTTCAAAAGAAACCCAATCAGGATAAAGTGACGGATTACCTTTTTTATCCATAACAATGAATGAAATAACGTAATCTTTTAAACTATGACCTTTTCTATTATTTAATATACGGTTTATACTCATCTGTTCTTTTCCTGATTCTTGTAAAGTATCGTATAAATCATTAAAATAGTCTTGTCTCTTCATTCTATTCCCCGTTTTTATTGAGACGTATATATATCTTGGTTCGTTTTGGCCCTCGTCACTCCAATTATAATTTCTATTATAATCTTGTCTAACTTTTGCAAGAATTTCTCGGATTTTTTCTATCCTTCTTTTTAAAACGGAAAGTCTTCTCTTTAAAGAGTCGTCCGACATCTTTTCTAACTTATCAAACTCTATTATATTCATATTTATAAATATTACGGACTTATTATTCTACAAATAAGTAAATTATCTTTTTTTTCTATCTATAAATAGTTTTTAAGACAAAAAATACCTATATTTATAAAAAAAACGACATGGAAAAGATTTATGAACTACGAGATGAGTTAATGAAATACAAAAAAGATGGATTTTGGCAATTTCAACTTAGTAAAAACGGAAAATGGTTACAAATTGACGACTTAATTGAAGAAATTGACAATCTAAATGCGTGTAATTGTCCTCCTACAGACATTAATTCTTAATTAGTGGTATAATCTACCACTGACCACACTTTTAAGGTCATATCACCCCTCAAAAGGGCTGCAATCAGTCTTCCCATACCCCAAAGTAGTTCACCATTGACCATTGTAGATGGTTCAGCGGTTTTTGGGTCATAATTAGCGTATTCTTCGTATCTTTCGGGGTTTTGGTCAAAGATTTCACCCGATTTTAGTCCAAATTTACGACCAACTTCGGTATCTGATACATGTTCTACGTCTTTTAACTCCAATCTATACTTAGGATTGGTCTTTATCATCTCCATTACGTGTCTTGGGGTACGAGAAATAACTTCTTTTACTGAATTTGTCTGTAATAAGTTAAAAATATTCATTTCTATGGGGTGATTTGGGTCTAAATACCAATTTTTTACCTCATTTTTGTCACTTTCACTACCTTCAGGTCTCTCATCTATGATTTCTCTTTGAAAACCTTCGGGAAATCTCTCCAAAATGTCTACCCACTCTGAATTACCTGACTCTTTTTGTGATTTTTTGTATGTTTCAAGGTTAATATCGGAAATTTTACTCTCATTTAATAGTCCCATAACCTCTTTTATACGATTTATCTCCTCAAAAACATAATCTACCTCCCAATTATCGTTATCCGACAACTCACGAGCTGAATATATCTCAGTTGTCATAAATAGATATACTGTTTTTTCTATTAAAAATGTCTTACCATCCAAATAAAGTACCCTAACACCCAAAAAATCCATTAATCTATACCCAACTAAAGGTAAAAAGTCTTCAACATACCTCAAAAATACGTCTGTCATTCTTTTCCATTCTGGATTATATGGTAAGTCGTCAACAGAACCTTTTAACTCCACTATAATATCTAAAACACCGGGTCCGTTATATGTTACATTCGCCTTATTACTGACATTATTTACTCTAAATGTGTTGGTATGCATCTGAGTAAGGTCAATACTGATATTTTCTATGTAATCACAAACCTTAGGGTGGTCATACCTATCTGGCATCAGCATCATTTTCTTTTCTAACTCACAATACCTATTGTGATTATAATAAGAGTTAAATGAAGATATTATTGCATCGTTCATTATCTCAATACCTTCTTAACTATTCTATTTATATCTTCTTCAGTAATCTGTTCAATACTCGTTATATCTATATCACCCTCAGCATCGTGAACTTCGGCATACGTTTCATCTCCCTCATAATAACAAGGGTCACAATGATAAAGTGAGTCTTTTATATCATATTCATCATAACCCTCTATTCTATGACCATAGGTTCTGGTGAGGTACTCATTTCCTGTCCAATCAACTGAAACATCAAAAGTATTTAATTTCGGTATCTTTAAGTCGTCTCCCATCTTACCCCAGTCATCAAAACTATCAATGTTATGATACATTAATGCTTTTACAAATCTTTCATCTAAACCCAAAGATAAGACAGGTTGTGGTACATCATAATCTTCGTATGGATTACCATTATAATCTTTAGGTTCTTCATTTTTAAGATAAAATTTTATTAAACCCAATACTTTATTTAGTTGTAACTTATCCATCAGTCTAAAGGTATTTCTTTGTCAATTTCAGCAAATTTATTTTCTATATACGGACCAAGATGACTATCATCCAAACCATATCTTATAACCAATTTTTTTATATCTTCAAATTTTTTAAGAAGTTTACCATGAGCGTGCCAAACAGCAGCAGGTGCTTCATTAACACTGGTCAGCTCTTCCTCTTTAAGACCTCCTTTTTTTAATTCTCTTCTAAGGTTTCTATATAAATCAAATAACTCATTTTCAATCTTCGTGGATTGAATGAATTTTATTGCTGGTGACAATTCTTTTTCCATAATAATAAATATTATCATACACAAAAAAACCCACACACATAAGTGAATGGGATTCCGATTAATAATATAAACTACTGTCTCTTATCTGTATATCAAAATCTTTTTTGGAGAACAAAACACATTTAAAATATTTACTCATAACATACTATATTTCTGGATAATCATTATTCCAAGACATATCGTTTGGGTGACCACATTTATTACATTCTATTATTGTGGAGTGATTAGGGATAATTTTCCCCTCTTTACTACCACATTCACGACAAACAAAAATGTAATTATATTCAATCTCTATCATTTTATCTTTTTAAGACTTTGCAACACTTCTTTTATTCTCATTTCATAATTTTTAGCCTTCGCACCATATCCATTATCCATAGCACGATTCCATCGTTTTTGAAGTTGGTGCAACTTGTGTCCGAGACGAAATTTATCCCATTTGTTCAAAATTTTTTTCATTATTTAATTGATTTTAATATATACGTATAACCATTGTATTTTATGAAACTTGTATGATTTGACGATGAGGTTTTCAACCAAGTTTCTTTTCTATCTTCATATGTTAACGAAATTTCGTTATCTGAAACCTTAATTTTGTTCATTTTTACTTTTTTATAAGTATAAACCCTTAAATCACTATAGTCAAATAAAAAAATCATTAAACATTTGGATTTAAAGAAATTTATTTTGTATCTTTGTCCCGTCGACAAAATCAAAAAAACAAAATCAATTAAAATCAAAAAAAATGTTAGAAGTAATCGGAGTTATTATTGTTCTCTTGGGAGTTACGTCCATTGTTTGGAAAAGTGTTAAAAAAAATACCGACGCACGGGATGCACAACTTAGTGATGGATATTACCGTCGTAACATGCGTGAATTCCCAATCAAAACTAACCCTTGGTATTTAATCGCGATTGGTTTATTTATCTCGGTTATTAGTGGAGCCTTCTTTTGGGCGGAAGCGGGTACAGCTTATGCGGTTCAATACCCATGGGGTGGTGATTCCATGGTGAAAACTCAGGGTATTAAATTTAAAGGGTGGGGACGAGTCATTCCTCTATCATATGAAATTTCAATTAAAGATGTAATCCAACAAAAAGACAGTGATGGTGACCTAATTCCAATCTCTGGGTCTGGTGACGGTATTTATAACCGAGCATCTTCATTGTGGGAGTTCTCAGACGCAATTAAAGCACGAATTGGTAGTTCTGTTATTGTAGGAGTTAATACTGATGACTCTGACGTCTTTCTTAACATGGCAGACCGTAACCGAAGTGAGTCAAAACTTATTTATGGTCGTGTTATTCCAAATATTGACGCGGCACTTAAGAATACTTGTAAGTTGATGGATGCTCAGGAATACATCAGTGGTAAAGCATCAGACTTTGACCGTTATTTCCGTGACCAACTTGAGAATGGTATGTACTTGGTTGAAGAATATGTAGAAGAAACAAAAGACCCTGAGATTATCGGTGATACTACGACTGTTCGTACTATTGAATCGGTGAGTACTTCTCGTCAAGTTAAATATCGTATCAAACGAGACGAACAAGGTAACATCGTTCGTGATAATAAGTCAAACACCCTCAAACAATATGGTATTGTAATTTACCAAGCGCAAGTAACGGGTATCGATTGGGAAGACAGTTTTGATGAACGTCTACAACTTCAAAAGGAACAGGTCGCACAAACTCAACTTGAAAAACAAGAAGCTGAAAAGGAATACTATCGAGCAAAGAAAGAAATTGCCCGTGGTGAATCTGAAAAAGCTGCGGAACGTGCTCGACTTGAGAAGGAACAAATTAAGTTGACTATCGCGGCAGAAACTGAAGCTAAAGTTGCAGAACAAAACCTTATCGCGGAACGTAAGAAACTTGAGGTTGCCAGACTACAAGCAGAATCACAACGAGTGGCAGCAGACGCTCAGTACTACGAAAACTATAAGTTGGTATCTGCGGGTCTTACACCACAAGAAAAAGCACAATTTCAGTTAGATATGGTAGATGTTGTATCTAAAAACCTATCAACAATGCAAACACCTGATAATATTGTAATTAATGGTGGTTCAGGTGGTGGAAACGCGACAGAAGCGATGCTTCAAGTAAAATTGTTACAAGATATTCTGAGTGGAAAGACCACAGGAGGTAAATAAAGTAACAAATTAGTCAAACAAGAAAACGGGACATTAATATGTCCCGTTTTTTTTGATAAAATGTCTAAAAAACAATGGGTCTTCAATAAATCCACCCTGATGACCTGTAATACTCATGTTTTTTACCAATTCTTGTCGATTCATGTTAAAAATTTGGTAATATTTATCAAATTGACTTCCACCTTCCCAAGCAATGTCGTTAATTAGGTCAAAATATAGGTTTTCTTCAGGAAAATAGTTCCATGCATGTACTATAGGGATAAAATACTGAACATAACCCTCAATATAATGAATATTTAGGTCAGGAGTCCTTGTAGCAGCAATAACAGCAGTATCAAAACACCCTTTTTTCTGACAAAATCGGTCAACCATAGGGTTTTTATCCCTTAATTCGTTAATATATTTAGATAAAACCTTACTATCCCGATAATTTCCGACATTAACCTCCTTAAGATTGTCCAATAACATCTGATAATACCCTCTTGAACCAAGATTTGTGGACTGTGCCAACATTTTTAGGTATTCTTCCACAGATGGATAATTAGATTTTGTTGTTTCCTCCAATAAAATTCGTTTAATTAGGTTTTTCATCCTTTTTTAAAGTTATTTATAAATGATAACATTTCAATACTATCAGATGAAAATGATTTTGCAACGTCATATAACGTTTTATTTTCCTCAAATATAACTGTCTTTGACCATTTAATTGCTTTTTGAAAATCTTCGGGAGTGTATTTGAATTTTACCATGATGTGTTCTATAACAATAAATATTAAATGAAAAAAAATAAGACAATATTTTGTTTAAATCAATTTTATGACTATATTTGTAAAAATAAACGTTATGAAAAACACACTTATCACCCTTTCCTTACTGTTTACTTGTTTGGTTGCCTCCTCACAGGTTTACACCTTTGACTTTTACGCACACAACAATTACGTAAATGGAACACCAGGTCAAGTCGTTGTATTAAACGATAATTGGCAGGATAATATTGAATACACAGGTTCAGGTGATGGTTACCACGTTAGGTACGTTATTGATGCGCAGAATTGGACGTTTGAAACGTTTATCATTGATTATGGTGGTGAGTCAGTTATTGGTGAAGAGCACACACTTGAGTATGTTGAAATTTTGTCATCATCTGACAAGTCACTTCACGTATATAACCCTGTTTCAGAAAAGACTTCGTTATTTTACTTCAATAAAGAAGGAATCCCCTACTTTATTGTAGAGGATTCAAATGGGGAAGGGTTTTTTAGCGGAGATGACGATTTTACTTATCAAATCGATTAAGATTAAATCTTAGTATCCAACCAAGTATTATATAAGATTGCCATTCCTTGGTCATTCTTACTCATAGCCTTTTTTAGTTGACCATAAGTATATTTTGGAACTCCGAATTGTTCTCTAGCTGCAAGACCGGGGTCAATAGTATAGTTATCACCACCGATTAAGGTTTTAAGCCTTTCACCTGAAGGATTCTTCTTGTCTCCCATATATAAAGCTTGAGTTGTCGAATCTTCCTTACCCTTATTTAATTCATAGATTTTTTCAGATATTGTTCTAAATAATTTCAATGCAGAAATACCAAGTTTTACATCATTACTAACCGCTCTAGCATCTCTCGCTAAATTATTAGAACTTCCAAATATAGTTGGGTCAATATCCGATAGTTTCCTCGTGTTTTCGGTCGAGGTGGCAGGTCTTGATTCAGGTTGTTCAGATAAAACTCTTTTAACTATTCTAACCAAATCAGATTCTTTTAGTGTTACGATTTTTCTTTTCATATTGTTAATTTTATTTATAAATATGTTATTATTTACGTTTTTTCAAACCTTTACTTATAAATATCAAGAAAAAGGGAAATATGAAATATTAATCATCAATTTTAATCCAATTCTTAGAATAATTTCTTCTAACATTAATAGATTCGTATTTTAATGTATAACTACCATAATTTTTTCCGTTATCACCAAAAAAATTAAATGTGATATCTGCAAAATCATGAGAAGCGTCTAAACCAAGGTATTTAAAAAATATTTCGTTCAACCATGACAATATTGTCGTGCCTTCAACATATTCTATATGTTCTAAAAGTTCATCAGCAATAAAAGACTCTTTAACGTGAAAATTAACAATTAAATTACCACACCCCTTAAAAACATATCCCATATGTTTTATGGGAACATTACCATTACGGTCTGTGGCGTTAATGTCAATATCAATGTCAACTCTAACATATTCACTATTTAGGTAATTTTTAAAAAGTTTAACCAAATCTTGACCATGAAATACAGCTCTTGTCATATGAGGAAGCAAATCACTTATGTATTTAGGACTTATTTTTTTAAACATCTCCTTAAAAGCCTCAACGTTTTCCTGTGTGCACATATTCAGTTTTTAAATAAATATCAATCATCAACTTTAACCCAACTTTTACCTTCGTAATTATAAAGGTGAAGTTCAAGATAATTTGAAGTATACGAACCATAAGAATTTCCGTCATCATCATAAACTTTAACAGTTACATCAGCAAAATCAAAATCAACATCCATACCTAAGTATCTAAAAAAACTCTTCTGAATCCATTTCATTACTGACTGACACTCATTAACGAAAATATGGTCTGAAATTTCATTTGCAATGAGACGTTTTTTATCACCCTTAACATAGATATTAATTAATAAATCACCACAACCATTAAAAACATAACCCATATGTCTTATGGGGTATTCACCATTACGTCCTTTAGGTTTAATGTCAATATCGATATCAACACGAATATTATCCTTATTCATGTAATCTTTCATAATATCATCAATGGCGGCACTAAAATATTCTTCTCTAATCATATGGGGATACAAAGTATCTATAAAATTAGGACTAGTCCTATTAAATATCTCCTTAAAAGTATCAACGTTTTCCTGTGTGCACATATTCAGTTTTTAAATAAATACCATCACATTAAATTAATGGTCTTATTTCTTCTCTTTTTACATTCATAGATATTCCTACCATCAAAACGAGAGGTCACCATATTCCGAATATATGCGCGGAAATCCCCCAAACTAACACCATAACGACCATAGTGTTTGTCATACATATCAGGATGCCATCTCAACTCACCAGAGGGGGTTAAAATCAAATAACAGACCCCCTGACCATTAACATAACATAATGTGCTATTCATGTCCTTATTCTCAAGAATAACCCACTCAAACCCCTTTAATAAGTTATGATAAGTTGGGGGAAAATAATTCATACAGCAAAAATATACAAATACATTGAAAAAAACAATTAATCAGTAAAATAACTACTTAATCTTTTAATTAAACTTTGATTTTTCTGCAATAATGCGCGTGTAAATAGAAGTTCATTATCAGGGTCATCAAGATACAACTCACCAAAAACCTTAAATTCAATGGGGGTCAATGGATTTGATGCATTTATTTGCTGTTACCAACAAGTATTTCATCAACATATTGTATTTTTCTTTAAACTCTTCCATAACAAATAAATACCCATAAAACATAAACTTTTTTATGGACTCACAAAAAAAAAAGGGGGGGGTGATATAATTCACGGAGTGAAAAAAATTTTTTCGGTATCCCGGCACCAGAAAGAAAAACCCCTCAGTAAGTTAAGGGGGAGGTGTTTTAATTATTTTATGTTTGACTAGGAAATAGTCCTCTATAACAGATGACATAATGAACATCATCAGAAGGTGGACTCACATTTGGAAGATTGTAAGTTAATTCAGAGTCCACATCTTCACCACTCCTATAACCTTCAGGCCATTTCACACCACAAATCACAGATAGAATATCGTAATCTTTAAATCTTACTTCTCTACCATCACATACTAACCAACCATTAGGAACCCAATCCTTAGGGAATAGTCTTATCTCACCAATATACCCCTCCATGATGTCTATTTTTTAATTAGAAATTTACTTTTCCAATAATTCCTTAATTAATTTTAAATTATTGTTATATACGAGTTGACCTTTCTTATTTGTTTTTCTTTCTTTTTTTAAAGAGGTTCTTTTTCTTGCCATTATAATAAAGTTTAATAATAAATACCTTGTTACCTTGGAAAACCAATACCACGTTCAACCAAAGAAATGACAACATCAGAATCACCAAACAATTCTTTGATGTAGTCAATTGCTTTGTCAACATCAAAATTCTTACAAGAGAATATGTCAATGAAACACCATCCCTTATCTTCAAATGAATGTATTGATATATGACTCTCAGCGATTATCTGAAATCCTGTAATCCCCTTATCCTCAGGAACCAATCCCGAATAAGGAAAAACATATGGTTGAGTTATGGGAGTCATACCAATCATCTTTGGTAAGTTCATTAAAAAATCAAAGTGTAAGTTGATGTCACTTAGTTTTTCTTTAGATGCGTTCTTTACATCAATGGTTAAATGTGGTCCGAATTCTTTCATTAATTATTAAATTTTTGTTAATATAAATACTCCTATAATAAAAAAAACTCTAAGTAAGTTGAGGGGTATAAAATAGTGAGACCAGGAAGTAGCGAACCCCTGGTCTCTGTTTCCGAGAACTATCCCGGTCCTAAGATGTGGTCTTTAAACCACAACACCTTTAAATCCTAATTTCCCCAAATTTTTCTGGAAATTTTCAGAGAGGATTTTACCCCTTATTTAGAAAGGGGGGTCTTTTACATAACAATGTATGGGGATAAGTTGTCAATAAGATAACTCATGTTGATAAATAGTTATAAAACTATTTTCCGATTGGTATTATCAAATTTGCTGACATTTGTTTTGAACTTGGAGTATAACCGAGACTTAGATTACCCAATGAAGCCCCAAATGTTCCAGGTTCATATGATACTCCAATATTTGTATTTGGGATATAATATGTTAGTCCTCCTGATACCCCACCACTAGCATCATCATTTGCATATTCATAAAAATATGGTTCAATACCTTTTTCTTGTAATTTCTTTGATAATTGTGAAATAAAATCTTTATTGTTGGGATTTAAGTCCAAGTCAATCTTATCCGACAGTTCACTTTGTTTTAATTTGTTTAATAGTTGTTGATTGCTATTAACATATTTTGAATTGATGTTTGGGACATTTAAAATAGAATGTGAGATGGGTTTGGTTTTTTGTTCTTCATTAATAACCCCCATCATTGACTTTATTCTATATATCTGTTCTTGTAAATTCATTATCCCAATAACTTATTAATCAATTTTAAATTATTGTTATTTATTAATTGTCCTTTTTTATTTGACTTCTTTTCTTTTTTAAATGATTTTCTTTTCCTTGCCATAATAATTAAATTTAATAATAAATATCCAAATTTTTCCGGAAATTTCCAGAATGGATTTTACCCCTTATTTAGAAAGGGGGTCTTGTTTTCAGAATGGATGCCAAGGTTTAATCCAATTCTCGTAAAATATTTTTCTAAACTTTTTCATATTAAAAATTACATATTTCTATATTCATAATCAAATTTACCTTCACAGTCGTATGACCAATCCACAGCGTTTTCTCTCATAATCTTATGAAGGTATTCTATTGTTTTTTCATC
>Ga0208161_1000932_pt1 | contig 16109 bp, 22 predicted proteins | sample CB_VirMetaG_3_FD_184538 | JGI IMG/M metagenome (GOLD analysis project Ga0208161, IMG submission 184538) | Freshwater to marine saline gradient viral communities from Chesapeake Bay - CB_1508_1S Viral MetaG (SPAdes) (version 4) | ecosystem: Environmental > Aquatic > Marine > Coastal | place: USA...
ACAACTAACTGTTACTAATCCTTTATTAACCGTGTTTGCTTCTAAATTAATTGCTGTTTCACATTTTTTGTATAAAGTTGAACCTAAATGTCCAGTGGCTTTGTCAGAACCAAAATTAGAATGGATTACAGTTATTATATGACAATTTAATTCTTTACTCCATTGCATCAATTTTTGAGAAACATAATTTCCTTGAGTTATATCATTAACATCAGAACATAAATCTGCAATTCCATCAATAACAACTAAACCAATATTTTTGCCTTCTAATTTTCCATATAAATAATATTCTATAAAATCAATTCTAGTAGAATAAGGTAAATGACGCAAAGCTAATGTATGATAGTTTTCTGGCATTTTACCCGTCATCTCAATTGGTCTTCTAAATACTTTTTGTGCGTGCCAATTACCTTGTTCTGTATCAAAATGGATAACATGTTTTTTATCGTGATTATGTCCTTGAAGTTCTCCTGTAAAACCATCTATTTCGTTATATAAATAAGTTGCTGTCAATAAACTTATAAAGAATGTTTTTTTAGTTTTAGGAGGTGCTTGTATAAAACTAAAATTCCCATAAGTTCCAATAGGAATAGGATAGCTAATATCTCCTTTTTTTGTCTTATAAGTTCTAGTTCCACAGCTTATAACTGGTTCTGGATAATGTTGCTCTTCTGATATGTCTATTAAGCAATCTTGCTCTAATAGCTCCATTGTCATTCTTTTAATCTCTAGTGAATCTTCTTCCATTTGTTTGTTTGTATATTGTTTTAATAAAAAGGAGGCCACTAAGGCCTCCTAATTGCTTGGTTGGTAGATTAGAAAGGTAAATCAGTCGTAGCCTCATTGACTTTGACTTCTTCTTCAGCTTTAGCAGATTCATTATCTTGCCACTCAGCTTTAGTACATTGACCATCAGTCCATACAACTTTTCCATTACCTAAATACTTCTTAGGTTTTTTAACTTCTCTTTCTTCTTTAGTTTGAGAGTCAAATACTGAAACATTTTGCCCATATTGGTTTGTTTCATCATTTACTGAAATTGTAAAGTTATAATAAACTTTCCCATTTTTACCTTCTACAAATTTCTCTTTAGGTAAACTTGCCACGTCAATACTTACATTAATTAATGCACTCATAATTTAATTGTTTTTAAAAATTGTTTGCTTACTCTTTGGATTTTCTGCTTCCTCCTTTTTTTTATTCAAAATGTTTTAAATCACTATGGTTAATAGAATATTTTTTTCTAATTTCAGATAACGTTCCATTTCCTTCTTTCACGAATTTAATAGCTTTTTGCAAAGCATCTCCAGATAAAATAGGTTTTTCTAAAGTTGTTTTTGTTTTGCCATGTGTGTTAGTTGCGTCAGCATCTTTAGTGTCATCAATCAAAAATAAATTACCTAAAGAATATTTTTTTCCGTAAGATGAAGCAGAACCAAACTGCTGAGCTACTGCCATTCCTTTTTGGTCAAGGTCTACCCCTACAATTGCTGTTGCCTTAATATAAGCTCCTGTTGTATTACAAAAGATTTTAGATACACTTTTCAACCTGTCTCCTTTAATATATTTTTCATTTATTGTTACATAACATCCATGCTTCTCTAAATGTGGTTTAAGTGCTTCTAATACATCTTCTGCACTTCTGTAATTGTACTTACCAAAAGAATTTTTCTTATCCTTAGAAGCTTTTAATTCAACTTGTATTCTTGTCAATTTCTGACCAATACTTAATTCCTGTTTACTCATAATTTAATTGTTTTATGAGGAGGCTTTTACACCTCCTCTGTTGTTTTATAATTGTTTTAAAAAGTTTAATATTTCAATTTTATTTTCAAATTCCCATGTTGAGGTCATATTGGTAACTTCACAAGTACTCCTCTTACGAACATTCCAAGCTCTAAATAAATCTGTTTCATATCGGTCTACAAATTGTTTTATTAATACTTCTATCATATCGTAATCATTATCATTACCATCTACATCTTTTAATATAAATGTTAAAATTTCAATCCATTGGTTAGCATCGTAAATTGCTCTTAATACCCAATTAATCTCGTTATTGAAGTCTTTAAATAATCTTTCTTTAGAACCTTTTAATTCGTTTTGTTTTAATCTTAATTTTGTTTCTAATTCTAATCTTTTAATTTCCATGATGTTTGTTTTAATTTGTTGTGTCAAATATATAACCATTAATTGGTTTAAAAAAATAAAGATATAAATTTTAACAAAATTTTAACATTTATAGTGATTCACGTTCTAAACGTAAGCTTCTTTCTAAATCTATTTTCATTTTAAGTATCTCATTTTCTCTTTCAAGTTGATTAACATATAATCCAATAGTTGTAGTCGCTTTTAATACATTATTAATATCTTTGTTGTTTTTTGATTTATCTTTCCATTCTAGAACTTTATGTCCTAAATACTGAAACCAATGATAGTACTCTTGTTTTTGTAAAATTGTCATTTTGTTTGTTTTTAATTATAATGTTTGTCTATTACTATTTTTTCAATTTCAAAAATATCTTGTTCAGATAGCAAATCCATTATGTCAATATCTTGTGCTACCATTATTCTTTCAATTTCAAATTCTTCTTCGTCAGAAGGTGTATCTAAATTACCATAATAACCTTTGTAATACGTTCCTCCTACTGTTAATGTTATTCCTTTAAATGAAATCTCGTGTGTTGTTATATTTCTATTCATTTTCTATTTGTTTTAGTTTGATAGGTCAAATATATAATGATTAATTCGTTTAAAAAAATAATTTATTAAATTTTAACAAAATTTTAACATATAAAAAAAAAGAGACTATCAATTAGATAATCTCCTTTTTAACAAACAACAAACAAATTATATATAGATTAGACAGATTTTATTAAAACCTCAACTCTAGGATTATTTCTATCTATTTCAGTAGGTAATATTATTTCTTTTTTAATGATATCGTCATTATCATCTACCCAACAACCAAATTCTGTTATTGCATCCATTAAATATTTAGAAATTATAGATATAACATTCATTTTATCTAACTTTCTTTTTGATTGTTTAAATACTTTATATGTTACCTCAACTGGAACTTTAAATTCTACATCTTCCAATTGATTTCTCATTATTTCTTTAAACTGTTTTTTACATTTAGATTCAACTAAAAAATGTTGATTTCTATAAGTGTTTAAATTAATATAAACTTTTTTATCTTTCTTATTTTTATATTCAAATATAATATAAGTAGGACAAATCAATAATTTACTTTCAATCATTATTCAAATATAATACTTTTTGTGTTTATATTAACTAATATACGATTAACAAACTTTAACAAAACAATATATATAATATATGTTTTTTTTAAAAATATCTATCCTGTATAATAATTTTATTAATTTTATATTAATATTTTTTTTATTTATATATTCCTTTTAAAGTTATTTAAAAATGTTTTTTTTAAAAAGTTTTAACAAAATTAATAAAAATTTTTGACAAAGTACATAGGAGAAAGTGAAAGTTATTGTTTCTTATTAACAAGTATCTTCTCTACAGAACGAGCTCCAAAATAACCTCCATAAACAACTAACAATAAAGAACTCAATAAATCAATCCAACCATCTTTAATTGCGAAGCCTTTAATAGAACTATCTAATATAATATATATAAATAATGATAATGTTAAAAAAGCTAAAGACAAAGGTCTTATATTTTTGCTTAACCAAGAATCAGAAGTCATATCTGACTCCCATCTTTTAGTTACTTCTTGCATCTCTACAACATCCATTTCAAGCTCTTTTAAAGCCATTTGTAATTGCTGAGGAGATAAATCTCCACTATTGGTTAATATATTTATAGCTTCTTTAATATCTCCCGTCATGACACTTCCTACAACAGCAGCTACATCTTTAAAGTTTATACTTCTTAGGAAGTTACCAACTCTAGTCCCTTCTCCTCCGTTTTTAATTAATTTATCTTTACCCATTTAACATATATTTTTTGAAAGTTATTAATGTAGAAACATTCCATTCATTATTTTTTTCTTTCCAAAATTCTAATAACTCGTCTACATCTGTTATTTCAACTTCCTCATGCAAGCTATATAGCCATTTATGAAATTCTTGTGGTGAGTTTAATAATAATAATTCTTCTTCAGTAAATTCTAACTCTCCCATGTTATTAATTTTTCTGAATTTCTAATATCTACATGAGTAAAAGTTTCATATTTACCCAGTCCTTTAACTTCAACATCATCATATATTTCTGTAAAAAATTCTATTGCATTAAAAACATGATGTGGCTTATAACCTTTAACTACAATATCAGCTGCTTTTCCTAAAATGTGTTGACTATTTTTTACTCCTCCTATTTTCTTATTATATGTTTCACATCTATAACCACTATTTATTCTTATAGGTGCATCAAAAATTGAACGTAGTATTTCTAATTGTCCACATAATTTAAACACATTAGAAACAACCTTAGCTGGCATATCGCAACCACATTTACAATCAAATTCCGTAGAATCGAAATTATCTGTTATTTTCATTCTTTATTATCATTTTTGAAGAATATTTCAATCTCGGAAAAGTTATAAACATAACATCCTCGCTAAATAAATCTTCTTTGGATTGATAGAAACCCTTTTTAATGACTTTACCTAATAAATTATATATAATATAAGGCTCATTAATTTTAAGATTCTTAGAATATTCTAAAATGCTTAAAGAAGCATTTGTAATTATACTTCCGTAAACAACTAAACCTTCAGCTTCAGTATCTATAGCTCCTGATGTTATTATTAAATTACCAGTTATAATTAATTCGCTTGTACAGTTATCGCTGAATGTTACTTGACTTTCAGAATCTAAAGCGTAAAAATCTCCGTTGACTGTTAGCGTAGTATTGCTAATTCTTAAATGATTGTCATTTATATTAACATCTCCGTTAGTGTAGTAATCTTGATAGTCAGAAAAGACACATTCAGGAAAGTCGGAATGGTTATCGTCATCTGTAGAACAGCAACCTAATCTCAAGTCCCATTGTAAATCACTCAACACATCTCCTATAGATGTTTGACTTAATCCATTTAAAGAAAATGCTAATAATAGAATTGTAATAATTTTTTTCATTTTTATTTTTGTTTTTTATTTCTCAAATCGTTTTTTATTATTGCTACTATTTTAACAATAGTGTAAGCAATAGATACCATAAGCAAACCAGTTTTAAGTACAGCGTCAATACTGCTAAGCGTTGATAAAAAGGCGAGTGTATTAATGCTGTATATTTTAATCGTATCAAATGTCCCCATCTTGTAAATAAGAGTTTCAAATTTCATTTTATTGTGTCGTTAATTCTGCTAATTTTGTATCTGTTAAAGCTGTATTATATACTCTTACCTCTTTTGTTTTTTCTTTTATTCGCTCGACCTACCAAAAAATCAAATGTGTAAGTAGCCACTATTCCGCCACCTACGGTATACCCTAAATCAGCCCAATCAAATTTATTATTAGACTTTGTGCTATCTGATAACTCTTTTATAGTACCTACAATTATTGGTGTTAATATACCTACTATTTTAGACTTTTTACGGTCTTTAGTTCCTCCGTATGTTACAATATAAGAAACACCACCTAAATACATTCCACCAGCACCGTGCATCTGCTTATCTAAAGGTATTGTATTTTCGTTTACAAATAACCACCCCAACGAACTTTCTTGTTGTGCATTACTTAATAAGGGGAAGATTAAAAGTATAAATATTAGTTTTCTCATATCGTTGTTAATTTTATTAATTCATCGTCTGTTAATGCTTTGTCGTATATTCTTAAGTCTTTAGTGTTTCCGTAGAAAGGTAATGAACCTCCACCTCTATTAAAACTTAATTTAGTTAAAGTATTTGCTGAAAATACTGAACCAACTAAATCAGTATCAACTTTAACACCATTTACCCAAAAAGCAAAATCATTTTCTTTGTATTTTAACGCTACTTTAATTATGTCTGTTGAATCTGATATGTTATGTGTTTCTAAAAATTCGTAGCTTGTAGACACCCTTACGGCAGATGTCAACCTGTTGGCACTTGTTCCATCATAACCAATATAAACAGTATTGTTTTGTGTGCCATCGCTTAATGACATTAATCTAAAACTTCCTTCATTCGCCAAAGCACTTATTTCTGCATATAAAACACCCTCTTCACTATTAATAGTAGGAGTAGCATCTACACAAGATTCTGCGCTTCTTGTAACCACGCTTCCGTTAGTAGGTATATAAGATGTGGCGTAAGTTAATTCTTCTACTTGAACACCCCATAGATATAAACTTTCACCTACAGGTAAATCTCTTACTAATTGAATTGTAGTAGAAGTTCCTGAGGAAGTTGTAAAACTAAATTCGACTCTGCTCCAACCATTTGAATTAATACTACTCTCGTAATTTGTACTTGACGCTGACGCGGTATTTGTAAAGAACAACCTGACCGCACTTGCATCTGTATTTTTAGCGTAAAAAGAAACAGTGTAATCTGTACTTGGTGTTACTGATATGGTAGTTCCAAATCTACCTAAACCACTTGTTGATGTTATTTTATAAGAACCAAGTTCTCCGTAAGGATTAACTTCTGCGTTATCTAAAGCAACATTGGTTTCACCATAGTCATTAAAACTACTATCACTAAAATCCTCACTATAAGGAAGTAAATTAGTACTCTGTGGCTCAAGTAAGAAAGCAGGTTCTCCTGTTGAATAGTCTATTCTTGGTACATCGTCTTCTAATACTTTTTTGACAGATATGCTGTTTAATGTAAAAGGGTTATCTGTTAGAGAGTCGGGAGCAAATAACCTATTCACTGAACCATCAATACCCGTTACAGTAGTTACAAACTTAGTCACTCCATTAGGGAAGTCCGTATACTGAAATAGTATTGTTTGTGCATTACCACTTGAAACTCTGAAATTAGCGTTACCACTTGAAATAGTTACATCTACAGTTACTTCATATTGCTCCCCTACAACAACATCAAAATCATCTGTGCTAAGGAAACCACTTGTAACATCATCAAAAAACCATTTACCATTAACTAAACTCCAACCACCCGTACCATACGTTAGATTACTATAATCAATCAACTCATTTCCTAAGTCTGTTACCGTTTCTATTAAACCAAACTCGTTAACTCTTGTAGCGAATGAATTACGAGTAAATGTAAAATCTGTACTAATCAAATCGTACTTTAATTTAAATGTAGGCTGAATTCCACCTATTATATTTGTTTCTCCACTTGGTGAATTACCATAAATATTCCCCCAATTAATTGAATTATTTGAAGAACCTCTTCCCCATTGATTAGTGTTGTTTGCAGAGCCTTGACCCCAGCCTATTGTATTTGCCATTATTCCGTTAGTTTAATTATGTTGTTAATTCTGCTAATTCTGTGTCTGTTAAAGCTGTGTTATAAACTCTTGCTCCTTTAGTTCTGCCTACAAAATTCGCTGTTCCCCCACCGTTATCGAATGCAAATTCTGTCAAAGTGTTAATACTAAAAACATTCCCAGAAACATCTGTTCCAATCTCATTGCCATCAATCCATAAAGCAAAATCGTTTAACTTCCATTTGAATGCTATTTTATGAAAATCTGTTATTGTTAAAGCAACAGTATTAATATTGGCTTCTATTACACCAGCGACTGTGCATAAAGCTATTATCCTTTGGCTTACAGCATCATATCTTACTAAAACAGTGTTTGATGTAGTGCTATCTGAAATTGAAATTTCTCTATTTGTCAAGTCATCTGATAGAGCTTTTATCTCAACATAAAGAACACCTTCAGTAGAATTAAAAGTGTCTACAGTTCCAGCACCATTGCATACGTCTGCTCCTCTAGTTATAACTGAGCTAGTTGTGCTTATATAGCTTGTAGGATATCCCATTGCTTCGGTTTGAGCTCCCCAATAATAACGATTTCCTAATTGAGAAGTTGTATCTGCATAAAAAGCAGGTGTTAATATTCCTGCACCTATAGAAGTTGCTGTAGCTGAACATCTGAACCAGCCATTTCCGTAGTCCTCTATTTTTCCCGTAGCACTACTTTCTGACGTTATAGTTCCATCTTCAATGTTAAAAATAACATTTTGTCCAGAAAAACCAGAACCTCCAAAATTAATCCTTAGAGAATTAGTTCCATCAATATATCTAGCAAAAATGGAAGAAGTCCAAACTTCTCCAGCTCCTACAATAGTAGGTCTATTACCAGTTCCCGTAAACATTCCAGCCGAAGTTATCGATGCTGTAAACTCGAATAAAGAAGCCGTATTTTTTCCATCTGGAGCTATAGAACTATTAGCTGTTAATGTGTAAGAAGATGAATTTTTGACATAGTAAGTAGAAGCACTAAAATCTTCAGAAAATCTAAGATAATTAGTAGAAGCTCCTTCTAATAATAACTGAGGACACTTAAGCAAACCTCCATCTGTATTTCTATAGTCTAACCTTGGGACATCAATAGCAGCTGTTTCTAAATAGCCGTCTTTGTTAGTGAATGTTGCTGCCCTATTTCTTGAAAAAGTAAAATCTCCTTCTCCATTTGCAGGAATAAGGCTATATAATTTTCCTGCTTTTTTAGCTGCTGGTAGTATTTCTAGAGCTGGTATTTTTGTCATGTTGTATTTTTTCTATGAAAACTTTAAGTTTCACTATATTAGATTCTTTTGGCTTGTAGTATGCTTTTTTTATATAACCCATCCGGTGTAATGTGATTTTTTAGTAGGATACATATCTCCATTGGAGTTGGTTGAATATTCTGGAAAATCAATTGAATTATTGCATAAGTACTCAATCAATCTTTCTGTATAAAATTGAGCTGTATTTCTGCTTTTTTCCATTAACAATCTCACCTCATCAAGACTAGCTGTTTCAGACGTTTCAGCTGAATGTTTATAAATACCACCATTTGATATTGTGTAAGCTAAATAAGGCATAAATTCTACAACAGTCCAATGTATCTGCATTGGTTTCACGTAAGTTTCTAACAACAACTTATAGTTCTCATTACCTACATTGCCTATAGTGTTATTTATTATTAGTTGCTGAATTTTCTCGTACAAATCAGTTCCTAAATAAGTTTGCACATGAATATCTTGAGCTATTTCTATGAATTGAGAAAATTTATCGTTATCTACATTTCCATCTAATATAGAATATCTCTTTATGTCGCTAGTTGTTATAAAAATTGCTTTCATTTATCCTTTATAGTTTGGGTGGTGTCCGTTGTTAGGCATATCTTTTGGTGCTATTTTAGCATCTTCGTATTGTTTTCCTTTGGTTTCGTATGTTTTAGGAATAGAATTTATTTCTTCTCCTTTAGATATGTATTTTTCTGTTTTAGATTTTAACCTATAGAGTTCTTCTTGCCAATAATGTCCACAATTAACTCCTCCTTTGTATCTAAATAATGAATAATTTTGTCCTTTATGTCCATGTGATTTATTAACTCCAGAAAAAGAAGCTTGGTCTATATCTTCTTTACGATATACAATTCCTTTAGATGTTCTACTCATCATAGTTCTACAGAACTCTCTGCTTTTATCTGAACTATATCTTTCTTGATATGTATATCTAATCTTGTAAAAGGATTTGTCTAGTGAACTTTCGCTGTTTGGAGATGATTTTATATACTTAGATAGTTTTTGTGCAATAGAGAGCTTCTCACGTATCTTAGAATTGACCCAATCACTTATTGATTCGTTATCTTCACTATATTCTCTTGTATCTACTAATTCCCATTCGTCTAAATCAATCAATTCGCCTTCTAAAGAATTTAGCATTTCCTCATCATTAAAACCTTCATTGTCTTTAGCCATTTTTATTCCAGTTTCTTCTTCTTTTGTTTCAGAGTCTAAACCATCAGCTTCTATAAATTCTAAAGGTTGAATAGTTTTAAAATAAAGCTTTAAAGATATATCATTTATTGCTAATATTTCATCAATAGCTTCTATTAATTCTTCTTGGTATGGTTTAATAACTATGTTGTCGAAAAATAAGCTAGAATTTTTTATTTCTTCTGCATTAGAACTAAATCCACTTCCAGCTTCTCTAACACCTATAAGCAAAGGAGATGTCACATTGTGTGCTACAATTAATTTATTTCTGCATTCATCTGCTAAATATTGGTAATGTTCTGGTGCATTGTTTAAAGGCAAATCCTCTACAGTGGTTGCATTTTCCACTCCATTATTAAATGCTACTACGACTTTAGTTCCTCTTGCACCCGTGAATTTCTTAGTAACATCTAACATTATTTCCCTCTGTTTTTCAACATCAGGAATGCCATTGTTGAAATTAACTACTTTTGTACCAGAAAAACCGTTTAAAGTGTCGTTAATTAAATAATCAGCTATTTCTTCTTCTAATAATGCATAAGGCAAAGCTCCAACATAGTCAACTGGTTGATAATATTTATACCCAGCATTGTAAGAAGATATTATATATATTTCATTCCCTTTTTTATTACCATATCCAAAAGCTTTAAACGACTTTACTTCGTCACTTGGTCTTTTATCAGCCCAATTAGGGTGGTAATACCAATCTTCTATTTCACCTTTTTCATTACATATACCAGCTCTTAATGTTTCCATAGGAAAGTGAGTAACAGAAGAAACAATTCCTTTGTTGTATGTTATTTGCATAGCACCCATCCCAAGTTTCTTTCTATCTGAAATTACTCTTTTCAAGTCTTTAGGCTTAAAAAGTATTTTCATTTTTGCATATTGTTCTGGCTTCTTATTAGAATCTAAAGCATCTAAACCTTTGCCATAAATCATATTGCAAATTCCTTTAATAATAGAGTTGTTGGTAGTCGAACCGTTAAACCTATCTATTAAATATTGAAAATAGTTGTTATCTCCACCATATTCAACTATGTTACTTCTTTTGTTTTCCTCAATCTCAGGAGAGGTATATTTACTAAGTGAGATTATTCCAATATTATTCATATATTTTATATTTGTTTTCTGTTGAATTAGAAACAATATTGCCAACGCTATATGACGTTTCTTTATTTTCTATATATTTACTATAATTCTCAGTAGAAAGTCCCTTAAATGTGCCCCTAAACGTTATAGCACTATTTAAAATCAATTTAAAATCGTATACATGATTCTCTAAAACCGTAAAAGTGTTTTCTTCTATAGAAATATAATTAACCATGTCCACAATAAGTAAATCACCAAAAGAAAAAGTAGTTTCTTCTTTTGTTTGGTCGTCAACAATAATTAAACTATCGAAAGAATCATTTCTAGGCATTATGTTTAAAACAAAACCTATTTTAGCTTCTACTATTTGCATTAGTTAATAATTTAATTATTATAATAAAAAACAATATTTTGTATAAAATAAAAAAGCCCTTAAATTAATAAGAGCTTTTTCAAATTATGTTAAATAAAATTAAACACCTTCTACCACAGTGAAGTTGATGCCATCACCTATAATAGTTGGGTCAACAAAGAATGCTGGTTGAACTTCTTTTGAAGTTATTGTAAGAGTATATCCATTAAAATCTCCCATACCAGACCCAGAATTAGTATTCATAGAAACAGTACAACCGTTTACAGCTCCATGAAGCTTGAAAGTACCATCCCAACCTTCGCTAATTATCGCTGGTTTGCTGTAAGTTAATAATTTCAATTGTTTTCTAGTTACTTTGTCTTGAGCTTTCAATTGAATAGAACCATTGGTTGCCCAAAAAGAAGTTCCATTTTCTTCGTTTGTTTCTCCAACCTCATCCATAGTGTTTGCTCCTCTTAAATCGAATTTATAAAGAGAAACATCATTAGAATCAGTACTTGTCACAAGCTCATCAGCATCAAAAGTCAAATCAGAATAATTATATTCACTATCATTCATTATATAAATAGCTTTTAATCCTCCGACTGTTTTGCAAGGTTCTAAACGCCCTAAAGTTATATCGCAAGCCATAATTAAATAGTTAAATAGTTAGCTGAAAAAGTTAATCCAGAAGCTGGTATATTTACAAATCTAGCTAACTCAGTTGAATTACCAGAAACTGTAAGATTATATCCATTGAAATCCCCCATACTTGCTCCAGAAGCCGTTGATATACTAATCTCACAACCATCTTCTAAACCATATATTTTATATTTTCCATCATATCCTTCAGTCATCACAAAATGAAGACCTTTAGCTATTGCATCTAATTCTTCTCTAGCTATTCCATCTTGAGCTTTTATCTGAGCAGCTCCTGCTATTGTGTAGAAAGTTGTACCATTTTCTTTTGAACTTTCTCCAGTTTCGTCAAATGTGTTTGCTCCTCTAACTTCCCACTTAAAAGCGGTCATAGCTGGTGCAAATGCCGTTATAATACCATTCGCATCTGTAGTAATGCCAGCGTAAGCAGCTGATTCAAATGGGATTATGTATATGTTTTTAAGTCCTCCGACTGTTTTGCATGGTTCTAAACGACCAGCCGTTACTTCACAAGCCATAATTATTTTTTGTTTTTTTAATTAATAAAAAAAAGGAAGGCAAGAATATTTCTACACCTCCCTTTCTATGAGTTTTACTGTTATTCTAATTGTTAGTTAACAGCGTTAACGATTCCGTAAGTTACGATATCTTCTACGTTAGCGTACATAACACCAGCAGTTAATCTCATAATTACTCTTACATTTTGAGAACCATCTAAGTCAGCCATATCTAATACTTTAACTTCGTTGTGGTCTGATAATAAACCAGTTCCAAAGAATAAGTTAGATTTTTCAGCACAAATAGCTGTGTTGTCAGATAAACCGTTTGCTACGAATAATTTAACACCGTCAAATGTCAAAGCACCGTTAGTGTACCATTGTGTTCCTTGAGCATTCGTACCGTTTCCACCTAAACCAGCTGTCGCAAATCCACCTAATGAGCGAACATAGGCTCTAGCAATATTTTGAGAAACATAAATGTATAAATCTTCTTTTCCATATAAAGCACTTGGAATAGCATCAACGATTTTACCTAATTCATCTACAACGTTAGCTGCAGTTACAGTAGTTCCTGTTACTTCATTAGCAGCTGGTAAATCAGCATCCTCAGCAAGTAAGATTTCGAATCCATCGTATTGAGAAGTTACTCCAGCCTCACCTTGCCAAATGTTTTGTTCAGTTTTTTCAGCAACTTTAGCTGCAACATATCCAATTAAATAATCTTGGAAAGTTTTAGGCATAACATCGTGAGCAGAGAAGCCCATTTCTAAAGCTTGCCAATCGCTTCTGAAGTCTTCTTTACATAATTGTAAGTTAACTTGAGCTTCAGCTGGTTGTAAAATTCTTTCTGTTTTAGTAACAGTAGAAGTAGCTGTAAAATCACAAGTAGCATCAGATAATAAATCTGTAGTTGATAATTTAGAAAGAACTTGCTTGTATTTTACATTTGGTTTAATAGTAATACCACCGTTTGCGATAGTGTTACCAGACAATAAAGCTGCAGATACGAATTCTCCTGCGTGTTCTCCAGCGTAAGTTGTTGTAATTGAAGTTGTAGTTGGCATAATTTATTTTTTAAATAGTTTTGCAAAAACTCTGTCTTGCGTAGTTAATAATGTTTTTTTGTTTTCTAATTTTGTGATTTTTTTACTAGAAAAAGCTTCTGGATTGTGAGCAACAGGCTCAACAATTTCTTCTTCTTCTACAATTTCTTCTTCTACTACTTGAGTAGCTAAAGCTAATTGTTCTTTAAGACCTTTAATAACGTCTTCTAATTGTTTTACTTTTTCAAAATGAGTTTCTTTCGAGATTGATTCAACTACTTTTTTAGGAGTAGCAGTTTCAGCATTGCTCATTTCTGGTTCATCCATTGGTTGTTCAGCTTCTTCAGGAGCTTCTTCTTCTTGAGCTTCTTTGATTTCTCCAATAATACCTTCTTCTGAAGCAACTAAAACTCTACCATCTTCAAGTGTATATTCTCCTTCTGGTAATGCAATTTTTTCATCGTCTTGAACGATAAAAACATTATAACCAGCTTCGAAAACCTCAGCTTCTATCTCCACTCCATTGTCGAGTTTCATAGATTCTAAAGCAACTTGAACACCTAGCATCGTCTTTATTTTTTTCAATGTTTCTTTTGGGTTCATACTTGTTTTAATTTTAATTGTTAATTATAATAATATTAATATTTTTGTAAAATTTTGTTAATTAATAACCTTGTTTCCAATAATGAGGACACGCTGAACATTCACAAGGCTCAGACGTATAAGTGTTTTTACATTTGCAATAATAAGCTTTAATGGCTGCCATATTATATTTGAGATTTTATTAGGTCTATAATTTCTTGAGCTTCTTCTTCTGTCAATTCATCAATATCTTTCTCTAATAATTGTGCAGCTCTCTCTTCAGTCATTATTCCTTTTTCTTCTGAAGCATTTATTTTTCTATCTGAAAATATTCCTTCAATAGAAAAACCTAAATATTTCCCTTTTTTAACATCGTTCCAAACCTCATCATTGTCTACTTTCATAATAACTACCCAAGAACCTTTTGTTGCATTTAATTTGTAAAGATTTGATTTATCATTGCTCTCATCTTCAACAATCCAAGATTCAACCGTAGAGACTCCAGAAGTATCTTTTTCATGCTCTAAAGTTGCGTTGTTATTATTCAATCTTTTCATGTATAAATGAGCTGCTTGTTTTACGGTTTCTTTACTGAAAACAACGTTATACTCATATTCTCCTTTTCTTCTGTATATTTCTTTTTCTGGTATTAAAGCCACACCCACAACCATTCGCTTTTCGTCATCTATGCTCTTAAAAGCTATTTTTTGCTTAGATAATGCTATCCAATTTTCTTCTATTGCTGGTTCTTTAACAAAAGAGATTGCTTCTATCCCATCTTCCTCTCCCGATAAATAAAGTTCTATTGTATCTAATTTCATTGTTGATTAATTTTATATTATAATAATTTAATTTGTTTTGTATTATATTGAAGCCTGCTGTACTATATTTCTATCTAGAGCTTGCTGGCTTGTTATATCATTTGACGCAACATAAGCTTGAACTATTTGTGGAGTATTTTGTTGATTAATAGTTGCTATATTTGATTGCTGAGCTAAACTCGATTGTGGAGAAAAGTTAGTAGCTTGAGCAGAACCAATATCTATATTTGGAGCTGAAATTTCACCAGCTCCCTTTGCAGCTGAACGAACTGAGGAAATGATACCAGCAGCTTGAGCTGCATAACCAACCAACAATGGAATGTTTTGTGGAAAACCAACTTTAGCTGTTTGAGCAACTCCTTCAGATATTGCAACTTGGCTTCTAGCAAGTGCTCCTTTAGAAAGTGATATTGTTTTAGAAAAATCTAAAACCAATTCTTTAGCTTGTAAAAGAGATTTAGCAATTAAAAGAGCTTTTCCAACTTTAGATTCAGCATTTGCCAACCCAATTATTTTATTGAAAGTATCTTCTTTTTGTTGTCTTTTTTGTTCTTCTAAACCAATTTCCTTTTGTAAATTTAAAGCTAACGCCTTTTGTCTTTCTTCGTTAGTTAACAATTCATCTTGTAATATCAACTCACGTTGTTCTTGCAATAATGCTCTTTTAGCTTCAAATGTTAACAAATCTGATTCTGCTTGTTCTGCAAGTCTTTCAATTTCAGCTTCTCGGTCTTCTTTCTCTTTTAGTTTTTTATCTTCTTTTATTTTTTTCTTTTCATTATCTAAAGCAACTTCTTGCTCATAAAATTCTTGCTTTTTTGCGTTCAATTCTATTTCTGCATCTACGTAGGCTTGAGTTCCTTCTTTATAAGAATCTTTTTTAGCTTGTAGTCGTTCTAACTCTATTCGTTTTTCTTCTTCTAAAACAGTTTTTAGAGCTTCGATTCTCATCTCATCATCAGTTATCTGTTCTGCTATGAATCTTTTCTTTCGAATAGATAGAGCATTTTCTGCTTCTGATTTTGCTTGTGTAAGTTCTAAACTTTCTTTGTCTAGACCTAAGTCATTTATTTTTTGCTCGGATATGAAACCTTCTATTTGAGCTAATACAGCTTTCCTTTCATTTAGCGCATTTATTAAAGCTACTTCATTTTCTATATTCTTATTAGCATTGAATTTAGCTCTCGCATTA
>Ga0208161_1000933_pt1 | contig 16109 bp, 16 predicted proteins | sample CB_VirMetaG_3_FD_184538 | JGI IMG/M metagenome (GOLD analysis project Ga0208161, IMG submission 184538) | Freshwater to marine saline gradient viral communities from Chesapeake Bay - CB_1508_1S Viral MetaG (SPAdes) (version 4) | ecosystem: Environmental > Aquatic > Marine > Coastal | place: USA...
TGTAGCACCATCAACATCAAGAGTATTGTTAAGAGTAGTAGCACCATCAACATCTAAGGTGTTATTAAGAGTTGTAGCACCATCAACATCTAAGGTGTTATTAAGAGTTGTAGCACCATCAACATCAAGAGTATTGTTAAGAGTAGTAGCACCATCAACATTTAAAGTTGAATCAAAATCAACTGCCCCCGTAGCGTGAACATTTCCAGTTATATCTAAAGTTGCTGATGGATTATTGTTTTGAATACCAACTTTTGTCATTCTATAAATGTCACCACCTCCAGTAAACCCCCATAAGTCTTGAGATTGTATATCTGCAATAAAAGTTGGGTTTGTTACATTGGGAATTGGAATAATTGTATCAGTGCCTATTCCAAGACTATTAAGTTGTGTAAAGTTTAAAACAGTGAATGATTGTGCTATTCCTACTGTTGGAATATATACTCCTTCATCTTGTACATATATTCCTTGAGTAAAGTTTGGAGTTCCTGCTATCCATCGAACTCCGTTGGCGTCCATATTTAAGTAATAACCATTTATTCCAGGAGAATTTACAGAGTCATAGATAAACTCATCAATTTTAACACTTCCCGATACATCAAGTTTTTGTTCTGGTTCTGTACTTCCAATTCCAACCTTTTCACTAATTATTGCAGTTCCTACTACATCTAACTCTTTTTTTGGAATTGCAGTTCTAATACCAACTTTACTTGTTTCTGTATCTGCTCTTAAAGTTGTACCACCTACACCAACATCAAGTCTTTTTCTTGCTGTTATTATACCTGCACTAATATCTTTATTAAAATAAACATTTCCATAAAAATTAGATGATCCAAAAACTTCTAAATTTCCTTCTATCTTTACATTATTAAATTCTATGAGATTATTTTTTCTAAAATCATAATAAAGGGTTCCATAAATGTAAACATCTTTATAAAATTTTACATCTTCATTAAAAAAAGTTTCTAAACCAAAATACTGATTGTTACTCATAATACTGCATCTATAACTGTGCTGACTACATTTTTAACGATTCCACCAACAGCATTATCAATAAAATCAATACCAACAAAACTACCTTCAAAAACTCTTTTGGTAAAATCAATACCAAGTAATGCTGGCATATTTCCACTAGTTCCTTTTATATCTACCTTTTCACCATCAATTAGAATGCGCCCAGCACCACTTTTCATTATAACATTTCTTCCTGCCTTAAAATGAATATCTTCCTCCGCTTCAACCATAATATTAGTTGCATACAAACGAATCATTCCGTTTGCTGAAATAGAAACATTTCCATTGTTTCCAATAATAACTACATCTTCTCTTCCTTCTTCATTTTTAGAACCACCAGAAATTTGAATAGTGTGATCGTTATAAACAGAAAATAAACCACCACTACTTAAACTAATTGAAGATTGATTATCTCCTTTATCAGTTACACCATAAATTTTGTAAACATCAGTGCCACTTAAACCCATCTGAGGATTTGCAGTGTCAATCCTGAAGTTTGGGTTAAAACTGATTAACTGTCTTTTGTAGATATTTTTGTTTCTTTCTGCCATGTTATGTTGGACAATCTATGGATACTTGAACTTTTTGTGAGAATAGATTTGCTGTATTTGGAGACTTAGGATCTGCATCTGGTGAAGCAGGTATATTTCCAGACTCCTTGAGAGCACCTACAACTGGACGCAATATTGCACCAAATCCATTATCAGATTCTATACTGAGTTTTGGAAGACTATCAACAATATTATTTAGAGGTGTGACCTGATAGATACGACCATCAACAATCTGATAGTCATATTCATTTCCAAGATCGTCAGTGATAATGGTAGTAAGATCATCATATCCACTGCCGCCTTCTTCAACTAATACTTTCAATACAGAGAATTCTGCAATGTTTCCAACTGAATAGTTTTCTCCTTCAGAAACCATATAAATTGATTCAATTTCTCCATTTGAATTGATAATAGATCTTGCCACTGCACCGTATCCCTGATCATTATCATCTACAATTTCTATAAATGGTGGGAAGGTATAACCAGAACCAGGATTTGTGAGTTGCACTCCAATGACACTTGCAGTCACATTTCCATCTGGATTAGTGACAAGATTTCCAAAGATTGGAATTGCAGTTGCACCAGATCCTCTTCCACCAAAAATATTAATTACTGGAGGACTTGCAAATTGCAACGCACCAGTAAAACATTCAGTTATTGCTTCAACACCAGAGTTAATAGTATTTGTAATATCACGAATATTAGTGTAAGTACCAACTAATGAAGTTGCTAATGTTGATACAGATCCAGATGGTCCTCCACCAACTGTCCACTCATTTACAAGACCTTTATAATTATCTAAACTCTGATTACAAGCAAATGCTGCTCCAAATTCAGAAAGTATTCCAATTCCTTCACGAAGTATATTGCCAACATTAAAATCTGAGAAAAATTGAAGTAAGTTTGCAATTGCACCTAAAGGACCTTCAAACAATCCCTCTAATACTCCAATAATTGAATTCAAAAGAGTGCCTGCAAATTGATCTGCCGCACAATTCACAAAACGCTCTACATTTCCAATAGTTGAATCTAAAATATCATAAACCAAATCTTTCATAATTTCGATTACTTCACCAGCAATACAACCAAATGCTTCTTCAAGTGCTTTCACAGGTAAAACCATTGCTTCTTGTGCTGCAACTCCAGCAAGGTGTGCTGCGACTGGATTTCCTGTTGCTGCCAATACTTGAGAATAAACTAATTTGTAAAGAAGATCTAACCCCTGTTTTAAAAGACCAATTAATCCGGGGAAATTATCATTTCCATTGATTAAAAAATTAAACATTCCACCAATTAAATCATTACAGAGAGTAACAATTTTGTCTGCTGCTTGACGAATGACTTGTCTTATTTTTTCAATATCGCCTTGAAGATTTCTTATTTTGCGTATAACATTTTTCACAATCGACTGAATCTTGTCAATTTTTGTATTCTTGGTAGTGTTTGCTAAGGGAATCTTATTTCCAATTGCAAAGTTTTCTGAAAATACTTGATATCCTACTTTTTGAGATATTGCATCTGCTTGCTCTTGTGTTGCACTTACTGGAGATGGATTTGAATCTTGTCTTATTTCATTTGTTTGATTTTGAGTTGTTTTTGTTGGTTCGACTTTACTTGAATATCCAGTAAAAGGAACAAATGGTGACTGATAAGTTGTTGAAGGAACAGAAAAAGATCTGCCAAATGTTGCTAAAATAACTGGAATTTGAGCATTATCACCATCTAAAAAGAATCCCAAAACCGTATCGCCTGGTTGCAATTGCACTCCTGTAGAAACATTTGCAGCACCACTACCTGCCGTAGTTGGAATCAAACATTGTGCCCAAGGAAGATCTTCATTTGGAAGTTCTGCTTCACTATAAGGATGATAACCTATAATTCTTACTTTGAATCTATTCCCCCAACCTTCCCCATCAACCTGCCCTCCCATAGCAGAAATTGGTGGAATCTGTCCAATCCACCAACGAAATCCATCTCTACCAATAAAATTACTTTTAAGAAGTGATTCGTCTATCATTTATTATGCCTTCTTATTGATTCCAAAAGTGTCTCTTACTAACTTCATTGATGTATATGAATTATTCACATCAAAATGATGACACAATTCCTTAATCATATATAGTCCACTAGTTTCAGTGTCGTATTCTTTTGCATCAGATTGTGTAATCTTTGGAAATTGACACTCAATAATATCCCCTGCTCTCAGATTTGTATTTGATGGTACGATTACATTCAAAGATTGTGTGAATAGGATATTATATCTCATTAAAGATTGTGATTGATATAATGTCTGATCAGAATTAATCTCTGTTGAAACTGACGGGTCCATTGTTCCAACATCATATACTGCAGTGATGATTCTTGTTGGCACATCTCCTAGTGTTAAATCAGAACCTTCAGATAATGGTGGGAGTTTTATTTGACTACCTAAATTACTTGTCTTTCCAGAATAGTTTTCAAGTTTAAATGTACCTTCTTCTGGACTAGAGAACGAAAAGTCTAGCGGATTAAAAAACATTCTATGACTTGCATAAGTTCCAAGTTTGAGTTTTTCAATTAAGTTCTGATTTTTTTCAAAATGGTAATTTAAGATTTTAAAATCATTATTTACTTTCATTTCTTTATCATCATATGAATCTTGCGATTGTGTATAGGTATATGTTGCCTTAGGTGTTTGTTCTAATAAACCATCAATTGATCTAAATTGAAATCCATCTTGAGTTTGATAAAACAAAAATCCTGCGGTCCCACTTCCAGATTTTTCAGGAACTCCTTTCGATGCTAACCAAACTAATATAGTAAAGGGTTTTCTTAAATTTCCAATAAATCCATATTTGTTGGAAGATTTATCAATCTTTCCTATTTTATTAGTCTTTAAATAATCTCTTAAAATACTTTCTACAGAATCATTGATAGAATTATCAACTTTAAATTTTTTACCAACTCTTACAGTTTCGTTTGTAATTGCCTCTCTCGAAACTAAATGTAATGTAAAACTTTCCCTATTTGATTCTGCGATTACATCAGTAATACTAGACACATAAAAGTAATCTTCTACTCTTTTTGAAAAATCCAATCCAGGATTTGTTGAAGAGTTTCCTGCAATTTTTAAAGAAAGTCTTTCTCCTCCTCTGAGAGGTAGTCCGTTATAAATTGATTGTTTATCCCCGTCTGGATTACTTTGAGGAGCAATCACATTTCCATTATCAACTATTTTAATTTTTGCAGTAATTGTGGGAGAAAATACATCTTCATAATATTCAAAAAGAATCGCACCACCTATGAGACCAACAGATCTAGATCTATCATTTGATTCTAAAATTAATTCATCGTATAGGGACTTTTTAATTGACATTATAGGTATGCTAGGTCGATTAGAAGTTTGTTCTTAATAAAATTATTTAACATCTTAAATTCACTTACTATTGATGTAACAGAAGGTTGTTGTTGAGATGGATATGCTGCTTGGGGTGCTTGTGGTTGAGTGTCATCAATGATCATAACCTGTGATCCTTTTCTTTCAGGAGTCATTGCAGAAGGTTGTGATGGTTTTGGTTGTGCTGAGATTTGTGCTGCTGGCGGGGATGTTACTTTTGGAGTTTGACCTTTCTCAATACTAGTAATGTATTTTGTTGGGTCTAATAATTTAGATCCAGAATATAATTCAATATGTAAATGTGTTTGATTTCCTAAATTAACTAATCTTCCAATTCTTTGTCCGGCAGATACTTTTTGTCCAGGTTTTATAGACGGGGACATATGTAAATATCTTACCGAATATCCATCATCCTGGTCAACCACTACTCCACTCAAATACTGTTCTCCAGGAACATACTTTCTAGAAGAAACAATGCCTCCTCTAATTGCAACTACGGGTATTCTTGGATCAGACCCTGGTTTCCAATTAGATTCAGTAATATCAAGACCCAAATGTTTTCTTGTTCCACCATCTCTAGAAGCACCAAATCCTTGACCGCTTCCACCTTTATAAGATCCTTGAGGTAGAGGTCTAAAATACTCACCGAGTGTAGTTGTCATTTGAGTTTGTGGAGCAACTGTCGGTTTTTGTGGTGTTGAAGGTTTTGCACCTTCTTTTTGTAAATAATCATAAGCAACTTTAGAATACTTCCAACGATCTCCCTCATCACCCCATACAATATAACCATAAGATGCCTTTTTAAGTTGTTCATCGGTTGCATTTGGATTCATAAAAGTTTTTAGAACTCCATATTGCTTCATTTCTTCTTTAATCCAGTCAATCTGCTCCGATGCACTTGCAGTTTCAAGTGGTTTTCCTAAGAACTTTTCAGCTGCCGTTATTCTAGTTCTATTCCAACTAATTAAACCTTTATTTGTACCAGCACCATCATTCAAAACCCAAGGTTTTCTTTTTGCCTTCCATCCAGATTCTTGTTGTATATTACCCGCCAAATAAGCAGCACCTTTTGCAGGAAATCCTTTTTGCATTAAAAGTTTTGCTCCACTCTTTAAATCAGTTGGATCAGATCCACCACCAGAAGGAGAAGATATGGGAGACTCTGCAGTTTCTTGTTGAACTCCAGGAAACATTGTATCTGGTTGCTGTTCTTCAAGTCCAGGTGCTTGCTCGCCAGTTTCTAAGGATTCTGTCAGTGGTGTTGTAAAAAGTTTAAAAGTGTCTGTAATATTAGTTCCTAAATCTTGAACGGAAAGATTTAATTCTTCAAAAGATTTTGCAACAGTTCCTTCTCCAGCAAACTCATCAAAATCTAAACGAATAATTGCATCAAAAGAATATTTTAAAGTATCACCAAAATATTTGATTATATTTTGCATATTATAGACCATATTATACATGGATCTTCCAAAAGAGTTAATCCTAGATATGAATTCTTGACCCATGAAAATCCATGTTGGCAGATTTTCTAGGATCCATCCAGCAAATGTAAATCCTAAAAATCCCAATAATCTTGCTAAAGGACCCTTTTCACTTCTAGATGCAAATGCAAGTCCTGCTTGTGGAGATGTTGATACTTTTGTGGATTCAATTTGATCTTCAAGTTCTTGTCTTTTAGATGCCTCTTCTCTTCTAGAATTTAAAATATTAGATCTTTCAAATAATTCTCTTTTAACTCTAGTATTTGTCGCAACAATTCTTGAAATATTTTCTACAGAATTATTTACTGCTGAAGTACTTTTTTTAGTCTCAGATAAAGTTTGAGAAATATTTTGAATATTAATATTTGATTTGCGAAGAACCTCTGCTACTGTTGCCATATCACATCACCACATTATAATTTAATTGTGAATATAATACATAAAAATTATCAGGATTTGCAGAATTAATTAAAGGGACATCAGACAAAGGACCATTTGTTAATGGAGGATTTGGTTGTTGCTGTTGAGCACTTGATGTTTTAATCATAGTTAAAGATGGTTTTGGTTCTGGTAATTCTCCAACCTGTTGAGGTTCTTTGGGTGGTGTTGACATTTGTGCGGGAGTTATTTCTGCACTTTCAGGTTTTGTTGTTTGATTCATGTTAGCAGAATCTTTCAATTTCATCTCACTCCAATCATATCCTTTTGATGATGCCCAGGTTTTTGCTTGCTGTTGTTGATCTGGAGTCATTTTACTCCAAGCATCTTCAATTCTTCCTCTTGCCATAGGGTTATTACGATATTGCCATGCCTGCTCAAATTTTTTTTCCATCTCAGGAGAAGGGGCAGATACTGATGGTTTTTGTTCACCCATCATTGGAGTTTGAGGTTGTGTTGCAGGAGATGGTGCAGGAGATTGTGCTGATGGTGTTGCAGGTGCTGGTGTAACAACAGTGGAGGGAGGTGCCGATTCTACTGCTGGTTTTAGAGATTCTTTTAGGTTTTCTTTTTTTAAAGTTCCACTATTTGTTTCTGTTTTTCCAAAAAATTTATCATATATTTCTTTTGCATATTCTTGACCCGGACCATAAGCAAGAGCACCAGAAATAACTCCAGTTCCAGGAAAAGGTATCAAAGATCCCAAACCAAATGCAGCTGCAGAAGTAATCATACCACCAGCAGCCCCCGCGGCCGCTCTAATAGGATCTTCACCACCAGCAATATCAAGTCCAGTCATTAATGCGCCAACTGCAAGGTTACCTCTTACATTAAGACCACTACCAACTCTTGAACCTGTATTTGTAGATGGTTTTGGACCACCTGGTTTTGGACCACCACCAAGACCAGGAATTAATCTAGTAGCAAGTGCAAGAGGTTTTGCAATTAAAAGTTTAGTTAATCCTAAAGCAATTGCTCCAATTGTTCTTTTAATGAGTGAAAATCCTGCCCTGATTGCAAACAATCCACCAACTGCTATTCCAACATTTTTAAGAATATTAAATCGAATTTCATTGAATAATTTTGTATTACCTTCTTCAGATGCTTTTATTGCTTGAACAGTCTGATTAGTTAACCATCCACCAAATAAAATTCCAAGAGCTGCACCGATCCTACCAAAAATATCATTTACTTTTGGAACTAATCTTTGTACAGGTTCGGTAACTGCATTTTGAATTTTTTGTTCTATTTCATTCTCTTTTCCAATTCTAATTTGACGCTCTGCTAATCTTCTCTCTTTTTCCTGATCTGCTCTAACTTTACTTTGATCTTCCGTTGCATCTTGTTGAAGTAAAAGTGCAATACCAGAAAGACCAGTCCCTAACTTTACAATATCTGTTCTTATCGCTTGGAGCGTTGAATTAAATCCTAAGAGAGCTTCGTTTTGTCCTGTAGATAATTGTACATTTTGTTCGTCTACTTTTTTTCTTCTCTCTTCAACCGATAAAAGGTCATTGCGAAGAACAGAAGCATTAATTGTAGATTTTTTTAAAAGAGTATCTCGAACTTCTTGAGACAATATAGATCCCGTAACTGGATCAACACCAGATCTACCAACTTTTTCGGGATCTAACTCAGCCATTTGATTGGTTCTTTAAGTTTTCTTCTTCAATATATTGTTTTAGAAGAGCAATATAAATTTCTCTCTCCCAAGGTAACATATTTTCTATCTCTGTCAATGAGTATTTATGATGCTGAACTAGAGAAAAGTTTGTCTTATAATATGACTCAAGAGATTCGTGAGCCATTCCTAGGCGAAAAAACTTGAAAGTCCCTCCAATAAGACTTCACTTTCAACACCAGTATTAGGATTTTTAATTTTAATAGTATGAGAAAGTTTAGGCATTGTTGAAAAGAACTTTTCAACCTCCTTAAATTGTTTTGAACTTAATTGTTCGATGAACTCAGACAACTCTTTTTGAGTACAATCAGATGCAGACCAAGACTCCTCTTCATTATATACTTGTTCCATACAAGAAATAATAAGATTGAATGTATCATCGACACTCATATTAAATTCATTTCCAAAATTAGATTTAATGAACTCATTCATTGATGGATATTTCATCCTCAAAGTTAAATTATCATCAAGTTTAATGTCTCTTGAATGATTTTCATTCACACTAATTTGGATGTCATCAAGATTAATACTTACAGGAACTTGAGTTTGCCCATCATCGGGGCAAGTGATTAAAACATCAACTGTTTCTCCGACAGACTTTCCACGAATATTCAGAAACAAATATTCAATATCAAAAGTTGCAAGTTGTTCAACCTTAATTCCTCTAGTTAAAATACAATTGCTGATTACAGTTTTAACAGCATTTGCAATTTGCTTTGGATCTTCACTCTCCATTGCAATGATAAGAATTTTTTCTTCTTTTACAAGAAATGGGCGATATTTAATTTCTTTTTTAAGGGATGGAATTTCTAAAGAATAAGAAGGAGTTGCAATCTTAGGTAATGACATTTTCAACTACAAATATGATCAAATTATTTATCTGTTATTTGTAGATCCATAAAGAGATTCTGCTAAAGTCTGCCCAGAAGGAAATAGTTCTACTCCATTTGAAGGTATGGAACCAGGAGATCTTGGAACTAATCTTGGTCTTGGTTGAGAAACTGGTTGAGGTTGGGGTTGAGAAGGAAGTTTATTATTATCATTATTTCTATTATAATCTACACTATAAGATTTACCAATTACATATCGATCAATCTTAAATGTTGCTTGCATCTTTAATACATCAGACTGTCCATAAGAAACTGGTATAGATGCAATATTATATGGATATAAACCAACAAAAGTATATTCTATTTCTCTTCGATAGTCACGATCAAATTTAATAATACTTGTTCGATTTGATTTGTAATATTCAGGATACTGCATTCTTATGAAATAACCTCGATCAACATTTCTGTTAATTGCTAGATTATTTCCATTGATTGGGTTTGACGATCCACTTGCAATAAACTCCATCCAATGCTCTAAGAATTTTAATGTATTATAATTATTGTCAACATAAAATTCCAGACTTATATCTTGATAAATTCTTCTATGAGCAAAAGTTTCAGTAATACCAATATAGTTGCCTGCAATATCTACAGTTGCAAGTTGTGTTGTTGGAAGTGCTGCATTATGACACAATAGACCAGCATCTTCAGCAATAAACCTTGATGTCACTCCTCTTTGTCCCAAATAACTTACCAGTTCTCCAGGAAGTCCACCAAATTTTACTTCATAATGAGAAGTCTGTGCAAGATTAGTAAATAGTGGTCTGATATCTGATATCCTACGTGGTGTTGCCACTCTAAATACCTATTATGAGTTTCTTGTTGTAAGTATTTAGATGTCATATAAAGGAAAATTTAAACCATCAAATCCAGAAAAGTATCGTGGAAATGTTTGTAATATTATCTACAGATCTTTATGGGAACGTAAATTTATGATTTATTGTGATACAAATGAAAAAATAATTGAATGGCAATCTGAAGAAAAAGCAATTCCCTACCGTTCTCCATTGGACGGGAAAATTCACCGGTACTACCCTGATTTTCTCATAAAAGTAAAAGAGTCTGATGGTACTATTAAAAAATATATGATTGAGATTAAACCATCAAAACAAACGGTTCCTCCAGTCAAACCTCAAAGACAAACAAAGAAATATATCAGTGAAGTCTATGAGTATGCTAAAAACCAATCAAAGTGGGAAGCTGCAAGAGATTGGTGTGCTGATCGTGGATATGAGTTCAAAATCATCACAGAACACGAATTAAATTTAAAGTAAAATGGCACTCACAGGATACGAAAAACCATTAGATCAATATTCACAGAAAGAATTAGTTGAAATTGCTGAAAAATATAGCATATATTATACAACAGCAACTGGTCAAGGTAGAATTAGTGGTTATCAACGATTAACCAAAACTCAATTAATAAGTTTAATTCGAAATGATCATGATTATAAGAGTGCGAATCCAAATTCACCTAAATTACCAGGAACTGATCGAACAGGAAATAGATTCTCAAAGTTTAAAGAATCTTTATTTGGAACAGAGTCACCAGAAGAGTTAATGGATGAAATATTAACAATTGCAAGTGATACAAAAAGGAATTTTCCAGTTCCTGGTAAATATTATACTTATATCTATTATGCAGGAACTCCAGGAATACTTTATGATCGCCATCCTTTGATTATTGCTGGGGATATTTTACCAAAAGGATTCCGTGCTTTTAATTATCATTGGGGAAAAATAAGACAGTATAATACTGCAGATGGTGATCGACTAGTTAGTGGATTGTATGAATTAACTCCTCAAGAATTTAATACTTTGAAATCAGTCCCTTATGGAAAAATCGTAAGAAACTAACAATAAATAGTTAGAAAAAGTAAATGGCAGAAACATTAAGATATCCTCTTAGTAATATTGGGCCGCAAGATGATTATTTTAAAATACAGGTGATTAAATATGAACCTCCAGGTCTAGGACTGCAAAGTCCTAGTAGTTTTGCTCTTGGAACTACTGAAGACGCTTTAAAAAGAGAGAGTATTAAAAAATCTTTGGCAAATATTATTTTGCCAATGCCAGCAAATATTCAAGACAGTAACGCTGCTGATTGGCAATCTGGGACTATGAATCCAATAGCAGCAAGTTTAGGATCCGCGGCCGCTGAATCTATTTTAAGTTCAAATTTTGTAGGATCATTATTGACTTCTGGAAAACAATTTTTTCAAAGAGTTGGTGAAGCAGTGTCTACGGGAGAAGGCCAACAAGCAGTTGCAGCTGGCGCAGCTGCAGCAGGTCTTCAAGCAGCATTAGGACAAGGAAATATCAATCAAATTATTTCAAGAGCAACTGGACAAGTATTCAATGAAAATGTGGAGATTCTTTTTAACGGAGTCACCATGCGCCCTGCATTTAATTTCACATTTGACATGGTTCCAAGAGACAATAAGGAATCTGCAGTAATTAAAACTATAATTAGAACTTTTAAAAAAAACATGACTCCTCAAAAAGGAACACCAGATCAAAATGGTGGTGGTCTTTTTGTTTCAGCACCAAATGTCTTTAAATTGGAATATATGAGTGGAGGAAGGCAACATCCATTCTTGCATACTTTTAAACCATGTGCTCTCACACAAATGAGTGTTAATTATAATGGATCTGGACAATATGCAACATATGCTGATGCAACTCCAGTTCATATGCAATTGACTTTACAATTCCAAGAATTGTCACCAATTTATGCAGAAGACTACAAGAGTACAGATATAGGAGTTGGATACTAATGACATACTTCCGCGAATTACCTAACCTAGAATATCAATCATTTTTACCAGATTCAAAATCCTCTGATCAATACTTGCTTGTTAAGAATCTATTTCGTAGAGTTAAACTTCGTGACGACTTGCAGAATGTCTTCACTGTCTTTGATAAGTATCAGATTCCAGATGGGTCTAGACCTGAATTAGTCGCTCAAGAACTTTATGGTAGCACTCAGTATGACTGGGTTGTGATTGTATCCGCAGGAATTACAAGACTAAGAGACCAATGGCCACTTTCAGATAGACAAGTCTATGATTATGCAGAGTCAATCTATGGCAATGATTTAAATGGAATTCACCATTACGAAACTACAGAAGTTAGAGATTCGGAAGATAGACTAATTCTCCCTGCAGGTCAAATTGTTGATGCAGACTTTAAAATTTCTTATTATGATAATGGAAGTCTTTATACAAATGATGCAACAATACTTGGATCAAATGTAGATTATATTCCAAATCCTGTTATTGGAATTAGTAATTATGAATATGAAGTGAGAAAGAATAATGATAAGAGAGGTATCTATGTATTAAAACCAAGATACCTACAGCAAGTTATTAATGACACAAGAAAAGCGATGATTTATGATAGGTCATCACAATATGTAAACGATACTCTAATTAAGACTGAAAATACTAGAGCTTCAATTCCATTTTAATTCTAGATTTTTATCAAATATCATCACATAACGGTGCTTTCGGGATCTTTCTCTCCATTCTCCCTCAGCACCTTTTACTTTTCCACGAGAGTGCTTAGTTCCGTTTGAATAGTAGAAATCTTTTTTTGCATCTGATAGACCGCAATACCTAAAGTTGCAAGCCCGATAAATTGTGCCGTGATGATAGTCGCTATCAGCGTAAGAGATGATTGCTTTAACTTCAGTATCCTTTCGTAACTGTCTAATCGCTTTTGAAACAAACCAAGAAGTGATATTATACTCACTCTGTTGAGTTTGTGGATGAATACAGAGTCTTGATAGTTCGAAGAGTCCTTGTTGTTCATGGCGTTCTAATCCAAAGGCACCTTTTGCGATTTCTGGCACTGGCAGTCCAGTAAAAATACAAACTCCTACTGGTCCTCCGATATTCAAAGGAGAAAACTCATTCTTCTTAAACAAACCATAATTTTTTCCTGATTTATATCCCTTTGAAAAATCTTTAAGGTAATGATAAGTCAGTAGAAGGTCTTCTGCCTGCTTCTTTGTGATTCGGTCAAGGTAATAATCGGATTTCATAAAAAAGAACTGTATTTGGTAATATGATATTTTGTTTTACCAGTCAGTCTCACAGCATCATTTATAGACTCATATATCACGCCATTATAGCATAATTTTCTTGATCTGCCGTTTTTCTGAACTCCTTTCAATCCTTTATTCCAGGGAACTCTTCCTTGTGTTACTTCACTTATTTTTCTTTTAGTTTCCTCACTATGTTTTTGTTTTGGTTTTCCTCTTGCTCTTAAACCTTTTTCTATATCTGACTGTTTTCTTCTTTCAGTCATAGTTTTTGGAGTTCCTTTATTTGCCTCTGCTATTTTTCTTTTATGATCTTCAGTTAATTTTCTCCCTTTAATTGCTTTACTTATTTTTTTCTTTGCTTCTTCTGATACTTTTCTACCTTTACAAATAAGACTTAATTTTTGCCTTTGCTCTAAACTCATTTTTTTACCTTTATTATGAGCAGATTTTCCTTTTTGACTAAATCCTGTTGAAGTTTGATATGATCTATTAGCAAAGTGTGGATTTTCTACTACTTTATAATATTCTTGTAAAATAATCTCATCTGCGTATGCTTCTTCTCTTGTAGCATAATCACTTTTTAAGATTATTTTTTGAGTTGGTTTAAAATTTTTGTCCTTGAAAGACCCAAAATACTTTACATCTTCTTCGGGTAAACCTTTACAACTTCTACTACCAATATATCCCATTCCCCATTCTTCATAGGAGTAATAGACATAATGATACTCTGTTTGAGTTTCCATAGTTCTGCTTCTAAATTGAGTTCGCAATAGTATTTATATAAGAAAAGGAGCATTTCTGCTCCCTTTCCACTCTTATGGATGCGAACTCATTAGAGCACTATTATTTATTCCGCCAATTTTGCGAAATATGACAAAGTAGAATCTTCATCGTCCTCATCATCCTCCACAGGTGCCGAAGCACGACGGGTGGGTTGAAGACTATTCAATTCAGAACGAAGATCATCATCAAGTTCCTTCGCAGGACCACGATAACCTTCTTCCTCTTCAACTTCCTCATCAAGACTTACAGGTGCCTTAGAACCAAGCACAGAGTGAAGACGTGCCTTCAGTTCTTCATAAGTCTTGAATTGGTCTGGAGAAACAAACTCGGCAAGAGAATACTGCTTCTTCCAGATTGCTTCCAGAGCATCATCATCGTCCAACAGAGCATCAGGACGGGCAAACTCACTGGAATCATAATTACGATAACCAGCAACATTCTTTGCCTTCAGTTTGAAGTTTGCACCCTGCCAGAAGTCAAACGGATCAATTGGAGTCTCATCTTCAAACTCAGGTTGCATTGCTTCGGTGAGTTTGTCAAAGATCTTCTTACCATACTTAAAGAGGAAGACTTTGCCTTCGTTTTCAGGATTGGCAGGGTCCTTCACCACATAGATGTTAGAAACATAAGTCAGTTTGCGTTTCTGCTTACGAGCAACTTCTTTACCAGCATCAGTGCCATTATTCCACAGAGTAGAGTTATGCTCACACACAGGGCACTTTTGATTCAGAGTGGTGAGGCATCCATCCAGAATCCACCCCCCAGGACCTTGAAATGCGTGACTATAAACTTTCACAAAAGGCAGGTCTTCTCCTTCAGGGGCAGGAAGAAAACGAATCACGGCATAACCATTGCCACTCTTGTCGCAATCAAGTTTCCATACACGGTCATCAGAAGAACCTGTGCTATTAGTATTCATTTTTTCGACTTCTTTCACCAGTTTTGCGGTGAGAGAGCCAAGTTTAGACTGTTTTTTAAGGTCGGAAAAACCCATTTGGATACCTCGGATAAATTGGATTCGTTGGATTACTTGGATAGTATAGCAAGGATTCCCTCAACCGTCAATGTATTGTTTGAGGGATTTGATTGTTTTGGTCATACTATTGAATAAGACTTGCATATCAGTATCTGGTGAGAATCCCATCAGCGCGACTGATTTGCGTAGATTCTCTTTCATTTCAACTGCTTGTGGGTCGTCAGAAAGAGACAATCTAGTATACATCACTCTTTGCTTTTCAAGCAAGATTTCAAGTTTTTCAATGTGTTCCAGTTTAGTTTCACGGTCCATCATACCAAAAGTAAGAATACTTCCGTAAATACTTTCTTGTAACTGATTGATTTCTTTCAGTTCTTCTTGAATAATATCAGAATCAAAAAAGTTACTCATTGATGATGTCCCGCAAAATCTTTTTAAACTGGAATATGTCAGTATTTAGGAATGGTGTGTATTTTTTAATTTTCAAACTTACGGTTTCCCAAACAGGGTCCACAAGTTTCTTATCAAAATCTTTTGAGAAATGGAATATTTTTTCGTAGATTGTTAAGGTTTCTAGCGACAACTGCCCGCTTAGAAACTTTTTGAGGATTGTTGGGTGTCCTTTGGAACAATTCAAAGCATCCTCTAATTTGATCTCCGAGAATAATTCGTTGCTTTGCTCTTTGAATAAGTAGGTCAAACTCTGTTGTCGTTTTTTCCAGTCCAAATAAACTTGTTCTCCGCCATTTATTAAGGAACCAATCCATAGATTTTGTGGGTTATCTGCTGCTACAAAGTTTGATACAAGAAAATCTACGACTTCTTTATCATTATACTTTCTCGAAGTCTTTTCGAACCAGTATTTGTCTTT
>Ga0208161_1000934_pt1 | contig 16107 bp, 5 predicted proteins | sample CB_VirMetaG_3_FD_184538 | JGI IMG/M metagenome (GOLD analysis project Ga0208161, IMG submission 184538) | Freshwater to marine saline gradient viral communities from Chesapeake Bay - CB_1508_1S Viral MetaG (SPAdes) (version 4) | ecosystem: Environmental > Aquatic > Marine > Coastal | place: USA...
AGGGATGGATACTTTATATTTCCAATATCTGTTAAAATCTGAAAGATTAGCAAATAGTATTACAGGAAACTCAGGTTCAATTTCAAATGTTTCAAATGTTCCTTATGCTAATCCAATTTACACACAGATTAATTCTGTAGGTAGAAGTTGGGTTTTTGAATATGCTTTAGCATTATGTAAAGAAATGTTAGGATATGTTCGTGGTAAATACACCCAAGTTCCTATTCCTGGGGCTGAAGTAACTATGAACCAAGCAGATTTACTATCATCAGCTACAACCGACAAAACAGCTTTAATTGATAGATTAAGAGCTTATCTTGATGAAACTTCAAGAGAAAAATTATTAGAAAGAAGATCATTGGAAACGGATTACAGGCAAAAAGAACTGTCTCAAGTTCCTTTCCCAATTTATATAGGATAATATGGCATTATTTGGAGGTCAAAGAGATATAAGTCTGTTTAGACATATAAACAGAGAGCTGATGGGTGATATAATCACCCAACAGTGTTCTTTCTATAAATTTAAAATAGAGGAAACTAAAATTAATCTCTATGGTGAAGCAGCTGAAGAAAAGTATTATATGGGTCCGGTTTTACTGAATTGTTTAGTAGAAAGAAGAGACCAAGAATATCCTGAAACAGATTTAGGTACAGATTTTAGCTGGGGTGCTACATTTAAATTCCTTAGGGATGATTTATTAGATAAAAATAAAGATTTTAACTTAGATACTACTCTTTATGGAGCAGACTTGGTTCCAGAAGTAGGAGATATTATTATGTATAACGAAGGATATTATGAAGTAGATAATATTATTTCTAACCAATACTTTGTTGGTAAGAATCCTGATTACCCAAATGCTACAAACCCACTTAATCCTGGATTAGAAGAATTTGGTTCGTCTATTTCTATTATCTGTGAAACACATTATGTACCAGCTGATAAAGTAGGTATTACACAAGAAAGATATATCTAATGGCAGAAAGAGGAAAAATACCAACTCCTAAAACTCAAAGAGAAATTAGCATTTCTCAACAGGATTCTTATGTTAACCCTGATAATGGGATGACTGCTGGCAATCCTAATTCTTCCTCTACATTTAATAGAGGTAACCAAGTGTCATTTAGAGATGATAATACTAAACCATTTACTTTAGGTTTTAAAGAAATTGATGAAGCAATTTTCTATTATATGGAAAATGTTATCAAACCTACAGTACAACAAAATGGTGTAGTACAAAAAGTACCTGTAATTTATGGGTCTCCTGAAAGATGGAAACAGATCCAAAAAGATGGATATTATAGAGATAAGAAAGGTAAAATTATGATGCCTCTTATCACATTTAAACGTGATAGTATTGAACGTAATAGGTCTTTAACAAAAAAATTGGATGCTAATAATCCTAATAATGTTCAAATATTTACAAAAAAATACTCGAATAAAAGCGCCTATAACAACTTTGATTTATTAAACAACAGAACCCCTGACGTTCAATATTACACCGTTGTTATACCAGACTATGTGAATATAACGTATGATTTTATTGTATCCACATATTATATTGAGCAACTTAATAAGGTAGTAGAAGCCATTAACTATGCTTCAGATTCATATTGGGGTAACCCCGAACGCTTTAAATTTAGAGCAACTATAGATAACTTTGCTACACCAACTGAATTAGTACAGGGTGGTGAAAGAACAGTAAAAGCAACATTCCAATTAAAGTTATATGGATATGTTGTTCCAGATACAATACAGAAAGAATTAACAGCTTTGAAGAAATTTAATAAAAAAACACAAATTATTTTTAGTATGGAGAATGTTTCAAATATTAACGATATCACCCCCTCTTATCCCGACAGAACAGAAATACAAAGTTCTGCAAACCCTACAACTTTTGAGGAGTAATACTAATTTCGTTAATATTTATAAATAAAAATGAGCATTATACTAAGGTCAAACAAGGGTTCCGAGTTAACTTGGAATGAAGTAGACACCAACTGGCAGTCGCTTTACTACTCTAGCTCATTGTCCGGAAATACAATTAATTTTTATTTCACGGGTAGTAACCCCCCTGTTTCTCACAGTATAGACTTAAGTGGGATGCCCGGTATTGGGGGTGTCCAAGTTTATTATAATGGTGCCCAAGTAAATTACGCTCAATCCTTTTACTTTACAGGTTCTGGAGTTAATGTAACATCTCTTCCCGGAGGTGGCGTTTTAATCGATATCCCAGAAGCTGATTCAGCTGGGGGTGAAGATAAGACAGTTCAATTTGCTTCAGGTTCACCCGCTGATTTAAATTTAAGTGGTTCAAATAAGTTTACATACGACTATAACACAGGAGAACTTGGTTTAACAGGTTCTATGCATATTAAAGGAGTTGATCCTTTAACTATTGATTATCTTACTGAAAGACCTGACCTACTTACAGTAGCTACTTATGATACTGTAACTAATAAAATTCAATATAGAACCTTACCAGGAGCTGGTGGTATAGCAGGTACTTCAGGTACCTCAGGTACTGCAGGTTCATCGGGTACATCAGGTACCTCAGGTACTACAGGTACTTCCGGTACTACGGGTTCATCTGGTACATCAGGTACAAGTGGTTCTAGTGGAAAAACAGGATCATCAGGTAGATCTAGTACTTCAGGAACTGCAGGTACTTCAGGTTACACTGGTACTTCAGGAACTAGTGGTGCCTCAGGTAGTTCAGGTACTTTTGGTAGTCATGGACAATCAGGAGCTTCTCGTACAAACGGTACCTCAGGTACTTCAGGTTCATCAGGAACTAACGGAACTGCAGGTACATCAGGTACTTCGGGTACATCAGGTACTAGTGGTTCAGCTGGTACTTCAGGTAGTTCAGGTACTTCCGGTACCTCAGGTACTGCAGGTTCATCTGGTACTAATGGTTCTTCGGGCCAAGATGCCTTATCAGGTTCTTCAGGAACTTCAGGAACTTCTGGTAGTTCAGGTACATCAGGTACTGCAGGTTCTAGTGGTACATCAGGTAGTTCAGGTACTTCAGGAACAGCAGGAACTTCAGGTTCAGCTGGTACTTCAGGTTCATCCGGAGAAAGTAGTACATCCGGTACAGCTGGTACCTCAGGTACAAGCGGCTCAACAGGTACAGCAGGTTCATCAGGACAAAGTGACATTTCAGGAGTTTCAGGAACTTCAGGTTCCTCAGGTACTTCAGGATCTTCAGGTGCCTCAGGTACTTCAGGAACCGTGGGTACATCAGGTACTAGTGGTTCTTCAGGTACCTCAGGTACTTCTGGTACAAACGGATCTGCGGGTACATCAGGACAAAGTGACATTTCAGGAGTAAGTGGTACATCAGGTACTTCAGGTTCTTCAGGTACATCTGGAAACTCAGGTACTTCAGGAACAGCAGGTACAGCAGGTACTTCAGGTTCTTCAGGTACAAATGGTACTAGTGGTACAAGTGGTACCACAGGTTCAGCTGGTACTTCAGGCCAATCAGATATTTCAGGAGCTTCAGGAACTAGTGGTTCATCAGGTACTTCAGGTAGTGCTGGAGATTCAGGCACATCAGGTACTTCAGGAACAGCAGGAACTTCAGGTTCATCAGGAACTTCAGGTACATCTGGTACAAACGGATCTGCAGGTACCTCAGGACAAAGCGATATTTCAGGTGCTTCAGGAACTAGTGGTTCTTCAGGTACATCAGGATCTTCAGGAGATACAGGTACTTCTGGTACCGCGGGTTCATCAGGTACTTCAGGTACATCTGGTACTAGTGGTTCAACTGGTACAGCTGGTTCATCAGGACAAAGTGATATTTCTGGAGTAAGTGGTACATCAGGTTCAAGTGGTACTTCAGGATCTTCAGGTGTTTCGGGTACTTCAGGAACTGTAGGCACTTCAGGCACTTCAGGTAGCTCGGGTACATCAGGTACCTCAGGTACAACTGGTTCAGCAGGTACATCAGGACAAAGTGATATTTCAGGCGCTTCAGGTACTTCAGGTTCATCTGGTACAAGCGGTTCATCAGGTAATACTGGTACTTCAGGCACATCAGGCAGCTCAGGTACCTCAGGTACTAATGGTACTAGTGGTACTTCAGGCACAACAGGTTCGGCAGGTACTTCAGGTCAATCAGATATTTCAGGCGCTTCAGGTACTTCAGGTAGTTCTGGTACTTCAGGTAGTGCAGGTGATTCAGGTACTTCAGGTACAGCGGGTTCATCAGGAACAAGTGGTACCTCAGGTACTTCGGGTTCAACAGGTACAGCAGGTTCATCAGGTCAAAGCGATATTTCAGGTGTAAGTGGTACTTCTGGTTCATCAGGAACTAGTGGTAGTGCAGGTAATAGTGGTACCTCAGGTACTTCAGGTACCTCAGGAACAGCTGGAACATCAGGTTCAAGTGGTACTTCAGGTACAAGTGGTACAAATGGTAGTGCTGGTACTTCAGGTCAAAGTGATATTTCAGGTGCTTCAGGCACTTCAGGCAGTTCAGGTACATCAGGTTCTGCTGGTGATACTGGTACTTCAGGAACGTCAGGTTCAAGTGGTACTTCAGGTACGAGTGGTACAAACGGTTCAGCAGGTACTTCAGGTCAATCCGACATTTCAGGTGCTTCAGGAACTAGCGGTTCTTCAGGTACTTCAGGTAGTGCTGGAGATAGTGGTACATCAGGTACCTCAGGCACTTCAGGTAGCTCAGGAACTTCAGGTACAAATGGTACAAGTGGTACCTCAGGTACAACTGGTTCAGCAGGTACATCAGGACAAAGCGATATTTCAGGTGTCTCAGGAACTTCAGGTTCAAGTGGTACATCAGGTAGTGCCGGAGATAGTGGTACATCAGGTACTTCAGGTTCAAGTGGTACTTCAGGATCATCAGGAGATAATGGTACATCAGGTACTTCTGGTACTTCTGGTACTGCAGGAACTTCAGGTTCATCAGGTACTAATGGTAGTTCTGGAGATAGTGGCACATCAGGTACTTCTGGTTCAGCAGGTACTTCAGGATCATCGGGTACAAGCGGTACCTCAGGTACAAGCGGCTCAACGGGTACAGCAGGTTCATCAGGACAAAGCGATATTTCAGGTATATCAGGAACTTCAGGTAGTTCAGGTACCTCAGGTAGCGCTGGTGGTTCTGGTACCTCAGGTACAGTAGGTACTTCAGGAACGTCAGGTTCAAGTGGTACCTCAGGTACAAGCGGAACAACAGGTTCAGCAGGTACTTCAGGTCAATCCGACATTTCAGGTGCTTCAGGAACTAGCGGTTCTTCTGGTACAAGTGGTTCCGCAGGAGCTTCAGGTACTAGTGGTACAAATGGTTCAGCAGGTACTAGTGGTGAATCATCTACAAATGGTACAAGTGGTACCTCAGGTACTACAGGTTCAGCTGGTACCTCAGGTCAAAGTGATATTTCAGGTGTTTCAGGAACTAGTGGTTCCTCGGGTACATCAGGTAGTGCTGGTGATTCTGGTACTTCAGGTACAGTTGGTACTTCAGGAACTAGTGGTTCATCTGGTACTTCAGGTTCATCTGGAACCTCAGGTTCATCAGGTGATTCAGGTACTTCTGGTACTGTAGGTACCTCAGGTACTTCAGGATCATCTGGTACAAATGGTTCATCAGGCACTTCAGGTAAATCTTCAACATCCGGTACAGCTGGTACCTCAGGTACAAGCGGTTCAACCGGTACAGCAGGTTCATCAGGACAAAGTGACATTTCAGGTATTAGTGGTACCTCAGGTAGTTCAGGAACTTCAGGTTCAGCTGGTGATTCTGGTACTTCAGGTACGGCAGGTACAGCAGGCACTTCAGGTTCATCAGGCACCTCAGGTACAAGTGGTACAACAGGTTCGGCAGGTACTTCAGGTCAATCAGATATTTCAGGAGTTTCAGGAACTTCAGGTTCATCAGGTACCTCAGGTAGCTCCGGTGATTCAGGCACTTCAGGTTCATCAGGAACATCAGGTTCCTCAGGAGATTCAGGCACCTCAGGCACCGCAGGTACTTCAGGTACTGCGGGTTCATCAGGAACTTCAGGAAGCTCAGGTACTTCAGGATCTTCAGGAGATTCAGGTACCTCGGGTACAGCAGGTACCTCAGGTTCAAGTGGTACTTCAGGTAGTGCTGGTACTTCAGGTACCAGTGGAACAACAGGTTCTGCAGGTACTTCAGGACAAAGTGATATATCTGGCGTAAGTGGTACCTCAGGTAGTTCAGGTACTTCAGGATCAGCAGGTGATAGTGGAACTTCAGGCACCGCAGGTACTTCAGGTACAAACGGATCAGCTGGTACTTCCGGTAAAAATGGAACATCAGGCACTTCAGGTCAATCTGGCACTAGCGGAACTAATGGTTCAGCAGGTACATCAGGCCAAAATGGTATAGCAGGAATAAGTGGTACTTCAGGATCTTCAGGTACAAGTGGTACAGATGGAGATTCAGGTACTTCAGGATTCTCTGGTACAAGCGGAACAAATGGTTCAGCTGGTACTTCGGGCACATCAGGAACTTCAGGTTCAGCAGGAACTTCAGGTAAATCTTCAACAAACGGAACTTCTGGTACTAGTGGTACTTCAGGTTCTTCAGGTACTTCTGGTACTTCAGGTACAAATGGTTCATCAGGTACAAGTGGTAAATCATCTACAAACGGTACTTCAGGAACCAGTGGTACTTCGGGTACAACAGGTTCAGCTGGTACTTCAGGACAAAACGAAATTTCAGGAGTAAGTGGTACCTCAGGTAGTTCAGGTACTTCAGGAAGTGCAGGTGATTCAGGTACTTCAGGAACAGCTGGTACTTCAGGTACCTCAGGAACTACAGGTTCAAATGGTACCTCAGGAAAATCTTCAACAAATGGTACTTCAGGTACTTCAGGAACATCGGGTTCATCAGGTACAAGTGGTAAATCATCTACAAACGGTACTTCAGGAACATCAGGTTCAAGTGGTACTTCAGGTAGTACTGGTACTTCAGGTACAAGTGGAACAACAGGTTCAGCTGGTACTTCAGGACAAAGTGATATATCTGGTATAAGTGGTACCTCAGGTAGCTCAGGTACTTCAGGGAGTGCAGGTGATTCAGGTACCTCAGGCACAGCAGGTACATCAGGAACTAATGGTTCAGCAGGAACTTCAGGTAAATCATCTACTAATGGTACTTCAGGAACTAGTGGTACATCGGGTTCATCAGGTACAAGTGGTAAATCATCTACAAACGGTACTTCAGGTACTTCAGGAACATCAGGTTCAAGTGGTACTTCAGGTAGTACTGGTACTTCAGGTACAAGTGGAACAACAGGTTCAGCTGGTACTTCAGGTCAATCAGATGTTTCAGGTATTTCAGGAACTAGTGGTTCTTCAGGTACTTCAGGATCATCAGGAGATAGTGGTACATCAGGTACAAGTGGTAGTGCAGGTACAAGTGGTAAATCATCTACAAATGGTACTTCAGGAACCAGTGGTACTTCAGGAACATCAGGTTCAAACGGTACCTCAGGAAAATCTTCAACAAATGGTACCTCAGGTACTTCAGGAACTAGTGGTTCTTCAGGTACTTCAGGTAAATCATCAATAAGTGGATCAGCAGGTACAAGTGGAACTAGTGGAACAAATGGTTCAGCAGGTACTTCAGGACAAAGTGATATTTCAGGTATAAGTGGTACCTCAGGATCTTCTGGTACTAGTGGTTCTTCGGGTGATAGTGGAACTTCAGGTACCTCCGGTACCTCAGGTACAAATGGTTCATCTGGAACTTCAGGAAAAAATGGTACTTCAGGAACTTCAGGTACTTCAGGTTCATCAGGTACCGCAGGTACATCAGGTATTGATGGTTTATCCGGAAAATCAGGTTTAAGCAAAACATCAGGTACTTCAGGTTCATCAGGAACAACAGGTTCAGCAGGAACTAGTGGAGCTTCAGCAACAGTTGGTACTAGTGGTAAAGCAGGCACATCAGGAACTAATGGTTCAGCAGGTACATCAGGCCAAAATGGTATAGCAGGAGTTAGTGGTACCTCAGGTAGCTCGGGTACTTCAGGAAGTGCAGGTGATTCAGGTACTTCTGGAACTGCCGGTACTTCAGGTACTTCAGGTTCATCAGGTACCTCAGGTAAATCGTCTACTAATGGTACTTCAGGTACTAGTGGTACATCGGGTTCATCAGGTACCTCAGGTAAATCATCTACTAATGGTACTTCAGGTACTTCAGGAACAACAGGTTCATCAGGTACCTCAGGTAAATCATCTACTAATGGTACTTCAGGTACAAGTGGAACAACAGGTTCATCAGGTACATCAGGCCAAAGTGGTGTAGCTGCTATAAGTGGTACAAGTGGTTCATCAGGTACAAGTGGTACAGATGGAGATTCAGGTACTTCAGGATTCTCTGGTACAAGCGGAACAAATGGTTCAGCAGGTAGTAGTGGTAAAAACGGAAATGCAGGTACTTCAGGTAAATCAGGCACTTCAGGTACAAACGGTTCAGCAGGTACTTCAGGTAAATTAGGGGCTTCAGGCACTTCAGGAAATAGTGGTACTTCAGGAACTAATGGTTCAGCTGGTACTTCAGGCACTTCAGGTACTTCAGGTTCATCTGGCACAAGTGGTAAATCATCTACAAACGGTACTTCAGGCACTTCAGGAACTAGTGGTTCATCAGGTACTGCAGGTCAAAGTGGTGTAGCAGCAATTTCAGGAACTTCAGGTTCAAGTGGTACATCAGGTAAAGATGGAGCTGCAGGTACAAGTGGTCTTTCTTCAACATCCGGTACTACAGGTTCAGCCGGTACTTCAGGTAAAAATGCAGCAGCTGGTACTTCAGGTAAATCAGGTACAAGTGGTACAAATGGTTCAAATGGTACTGCAGGTGTTAATGGAGAATTAGGTACTTCAGGTAAAGCTGGTACTTCAGGAACTAATGGTTCATCAGGAACATCAGGCACATCAGGAACTTCAGGTTCAGCCGGTACTTCAGGAAAATCTTCAACAAACGGTACCTCAGGAACAAGCGGTACTTCGGGTTCATCAGGTACTGCTGGACAAAGCGGTGTAGCTGCAATCTCAGGAACTTCAGGTTCATCAGGTACTTCAGGTAAAGATGGAGCAGCTGGTACATCAGGTTTAGCAGCAACTTCAGGAACAAATGGTTCAAACGGTACCTCAGGTAAAAATGGTGTCGCCGGTACTTCAGGTAAATCAGGCACTAGCGGTACTACAGGATCTAATGGTACAAGTGGTAAAACAGGTGTTTACGGAACTTCAGGTAAATCAGGAACTTCAGGAACTAATGGATCTTCAGGTACATCAGGAACATCAGGTACAAACGGTTCAACTGGTACTTCAGGTAAAAACGGAGCTTCAGGTACAAGCGGTAAGTCTGGTACTTCAGGCACTAATGGTAGTGCAGGTACCTCAGGTCAAAATGGTATAGCTGGAGTAAGTGGTACTTCAGGTTCATCAGGAACTTCAGGTACAGACGGGGGTTCAGGAACTTCAGGAGTAGCAGGTACTTCAGGTACAAATGGATCTGTAGGTACAAGCGGTAAAAATGCTGCTTCAGGTACTAGTGGAAAATCAGGTACTTCAGGTACTAATGGCTCAGCAGGTACAAGTGGTAAATTTGGCGTTGCTGGTACTTCAGGTAAATCAGGTACAAGTGGTACAAATGGTAGTGCAGGTACTTCAGGAACTTCAGGAACTAATGGTTCATCTGGTACAAGTGGTAAATCATCTACAAATGGTACTTCAGGAACTAGCGGAACTTCTGGAACATCAGGAAGTTCAGGTACAACTGGTACTTCGGGTGTTGATGGTTTAGCAGGTGAATCAGGTTTAAGCAAAACATCAGGAACTAGTGGTTCTTCAGGAACAACAGGTTCAACTGGTACAAGTGGTAAATCAGGAAATTCAGGTACAAGCGGTAAATCAGGCACAAGTGGTACTAATGGTAGTGCTGGTACATCAGGCCAATCAGGCGTAGCTGGTGTAAGTGGCACTTCAGGTTCAAGTGGTACCTCAGGTAAAGATGGAGCATCAGGTACTTCAGGATTCTCAGGTACTTCAGGTACAAACGGTTCAGCAGGTACTGGTGGTAAGAATGGAAACAATGGTACCTCAGGAAAATCAGGTACTAGTGGTACAACAGGTTCAAACGGTTCTGCAGGTCAGAACGGAAATGCAGGCACCTCAGGTAAATCAGGTACTTCAGGTACAAATGGTTCAGCAGGAACTTCAGGTAAAAATGCGGCCGCCGGTACTTCAGGAACTAGTGGTACCTCAGGAACTACAGGTTCAAATGGTACCTCAGGAAAATCATCAACAAATGGTACTTCAGGTACTTCAGGAACATCAGGTTCAAGCGGTACCTCAGGTAAATCATCTACAAAAGGTACTTCAGGAACAAGTGGTTCCTCAGGAACAACAGGTTCAGCAGGAACTTCAGGTAAAAATGCCGCAGCAGGTACTTCAGGAAAATCAGGTACAAGCGGTACAAACGGTAGTGCGGGTACATCAGGTCAGTCAGGTGTAGCAGGAGTAAGTGGTACTTCAGGTTCAAGTGGTACTTCAGGTAAAGATGGTGCTTCTGGAACATCAGGAAAATCAGGTACAAGCGGTACAAATGGATCTGCAGGTACAGGAGGTAAGTCTGGAGCTAATGGTACTTCAGGTACTTCAGGTAAAGCAGGTACTTCTGGAACAAACGGTAGTACAGGTACAAGTGGTAAATTAGGTGGCTCAGGCACATCAGGTCGGAGTGGTACCTCAGGAACTAATGGTTCAGCTGGTACTTCAGGTACTTCTGGTACTTCAGGAAAATCAGGTACTTCAGGAACTAACGGTTCAAACGGTACAAGCGGTCAAAATGGAGTAGCAGGTACTTCAGGTAAGGCAGGTACATCAGGTACTTCAGGAACAGCTGGTAGTTCAGGTACTTCAGGTACTAGTGGTGTAGATGGAGCAGCAGGTTTATCAGCTTCAAGTGAAACATCTGGTACAAGTGGTACATCAGGTACTACAGGTTCAAACGGTACTTCAGGAAAATCATCAACAAATGGTACTTCAGGTACTTCAGGAACTAGTGGTTCTTCAGGTACTTCAGGTAAATCATCTACAAAAGGTACTTCAGGTACTAGTGGTACTTCAGGTACTACAGGTTCAAATGGTACTTCAGGTAAAAGTGGAGTATCAGGTACTTCAGGTAAAGCTGGCACAAGCGGAACTAATGGTTCTGCAGGTACTTCGGGACAAAACGGTGTAGCAGGAATTTCAGGAACATCAGGTTCTTCAGGAACATCTGGTAAAGATGGAGCTTCAGGAACATCAGGAAAAGCTGGTACTTCAGGTACAAACGGTTCAGTAGGTACTGGAGGTAAAAATGGAGCTAGTGGCACCTCAGGTAAATCAGGTACTTCAGGTACTTCAGGTTCAAACGGTACCTCAGGTAAAACTGGTGTTTATGGTACTAATGGCCAATCAGGTACTTCAGGTACAAGTGGTACTTCAGGAACTTCAGGTTCAAATGGTACAAGCGGCAAGTCTGGTGCTAATGGCACTTCAGGTAAATCAGGTACAAGTGGTACCAACGGTTCAAACGGTACTGGAGGTAAAAATGGAGCTAATGGAACTTCAGGCCAATCAGGTACTTCAGGTACTACAGGTTCAAACGGTACCTCAGGACGGACTGGAGTCTATGGCACTAATGGTAAATCAGGTACTTCAGGAACAACAGGTTCAGCAGGTACTGGAGGTAAAAATGGAGCCAATGGTACTTCAGGTAAATCAGGCACTTCAGGTACAAATGGTTCAAACGGTACCTCAGGTAAAACAGGTGTTTATGGTACTAATGGTCAATCAGGCACCTCAGGAACAAGTGGCTCATCAGGTACCTCAGGTTCTACAGGTACATCAGGTAAAAATGGTGCTGCTGGCACTTCAGGTAAATCAGGTACTTCAGGTACAAACGGTTCAAATGGTACCTCAGGTAAAAATGGAGCTAGTGGAACTTCAGGTCAATCAGGTGTAAGTGGAATTTCAGGTACTACAGGTTCATCAGGAACATCTGGTAAAGACGGAGCTTCAGGCACTTCAGGTAAATCAGGAGTATCAGGAACTAACGGTTCAGCAGGTACAGGTGGTAAAAATGGAGCAAACGGTACATCAGGTAAATCAGGTACAAGCGGAACTAATGGTTCAAATGGTACTTCAGGTCTGACTGGTGTTTACGGTACTAACGGTAAATCAGGTACTTCAGGTACAAGTGGTACTTCAGGAACTTCAGGTTCAAGTGGTACTAGTGGTAAAAATGGGGCAAATGGTACTTCAGGTAAATCAGGAGTTTCAGGAACAAATGGTTCAAACGGTACTGGAGGTAAAAATGGAGCAAACGGAACTTCAGGAAAATCAGGTACAAGTGGTACAACAGGTTCAAATGGTACTTCAGGACGGGATGGTATTTACGGAACTAATGGTAAATCAGGTACTTCAGGAACAACAGGTTCAAACGGTACCTCAGGTAAAAATGGAGTAGCAGGAACCTCAGGTAAATCAGCTGTATCAGGTACTTCAGGTACTTCAGGTTCAGGTGGTACTTCAGGTGTATTAGGAGGTAGTGGAGGTTCAGGTGTATCAGGAACTTCAGGTACAAATGGATCCGCAGGTACAAGTGGTAAAAATGGAGCAAACGGAACTTCAGGAAAATCAGGAGTTTCAGGAACTAACGGTTCAGCAGGTACAGGCGGTAAAAATGGAGCAAACGGAACTTCAGGCCAATCAGGCACTTCAGGTACAAATGGTTCAAACGGTACCTCAGGTAAAACTGGTGTTTATGGTACTAATGGTAAATCAGGCACTTCAGGAACAAGTGGTTCTAATGGTACATCAGGTAAAACAGGTGCTAATGGCACTTCAGGCCAATCTGGTACAAGCGGTACTAACGGTTCAAACGGTACTGGAGGTAAAAATGGAGCTAATGGTACTTCAGGAAAATCAGGTACTTCAGGTACAAACGGTTCAAATGGTACCTCAGGTAAAAATGGAGCTAGTGGAACTTCAGGTCAATCTGGTATAAGCGGGATTTCAGGTACAAATGGATCAAGTGGTACTTCAGGTAAAGACGGAGCTTCAGGAACATCAGGTAAATCAGGTACTTCAGGAACAAATGGTTCAGCTGGTAGTAGTGGTAAAAACTTAGATGCAGGTACTTCGGGTAAATCAGGTACTTCAGGAACTAATGGTTCAAATGGTACTGGAGGTAAAAATGGAGCAAACGGAACTTCAGGTAAAAATGGTACTTCAGGTACATCAGGTGTACCAGGAACTTCAGGTACAAGTATAAATGGTACAAGTGGTATTAGTGGTGGTGCATTTAATAATTTTGGAAATTACCTAGTATACACTGTAACCGCTACTACAGTACAATCAGTTGATTTTGTTACTGCTGATAATACTACAGATTTGATGGATGTAAGTGGTAAATTACACTTTAAGGCCGTTAATGGAACAACTGTTAATATAGCTAATAACTCAGTAATGGGTGAGGTAGTATATTTTGGTACTACTAGTGTTACAGCTGGAACTTTGTATGTTTGGAGAAATGGTAACTGGACTACTTCAAATGCTACTGGTGTAGATTACCGAGCTGAAAATATGTTAGCTATAGCAATAGGTACGGGTGCTGCTAATAGTGTAGGTATGCTAATCAGAGGATTTGCTAGATATAGTTCAGCATTTACCTCATTACCAACTCAAGGATACCCAATATGGTTAGGTGGACTTTCCGGGACAATTCAATCAACAGCCCCAGCTTCAGGTTGGGTTAGAATTGTAGGATATTGTGTTGACCAAACTAACGATGTAATTTACTTTAATCCTGATAATACTTGGGTAAAATTATAATAAAATAAAAGGTATGTATTACTTATCACAAAGTATAATATTTGAAGAAGATAAAATATATTTTACTAACCAAGCAGGACAACAGCGTGAGGTAATGATGAGTTGGGAAGATGGCTTAATGTCATCTTCCGCAGCTTATGTAACTCAAAATGGTGGAGATATTTTAGAAATCGGATTTGGTATGGGGATTTCAGCAGGTTATATTCAATCTGCTTCTATTTCTTCTCATACTATTATAGAAAACCACCAGGATATTATCCCTAAAGCTTTAGAATGGGCATTAGATAAACCTAATGTAACTATTGTAACTGGAAGTTGGTATGATAATTTAGATATTTTATCAACCTATGATGGAGTTTTTTATGATACTTATGGAGATGAACATAACAAATATTTTAGTTCTTCTTTATCCCAATTAGTAAAAGAAGGAGGAGTAGCAACTTGGTGGAATAGTTTGTCTACCCCATCTAACTTTTTTAATATTCCTGATGTAAAATATCAATTAATAGCAATTAACCCACCTCCTAATAATTATTTTAATAATAACTATTATTATTTACCTAAAAAACAGTTTTAAAAAATGGCAACTGCAAACGTAAACGCAACTCGAGAAGCCTTTATGTTTGGGAATCAATTCCCAGATTGGCCATCTGCTCGTTTTGATCCTGCGGGGGCTGCCCCAAATAACTATTCTACTCCTACAAATGCTACAGGCATTTATGTTGAATATGGGACCAATAGAGGGGGGGATTATTATACAACTCGTAGAGCATATTTTTATTGGGATTTATCTTCTTATGCCCCTAATATTACAGCTATAGATATGAATATTGAGCTTACAGGTGGGGGTAGTCCCTTACTAATCCAACCAGCTCAAAGTACTTTAGCATTTAATGGTGATGGTAGCGCTCCTTTAGTAGGAGGAGAGTATGATATTACTGTTCCTTCTGATCCCCCACCATCTTATGCAGCACCTTTTTTAAATACCGCAGGTGTTGTTCAAACGGGTTTGAATGCTACAGCAGTTTCTGATGCTAATTCCCAAGGATTTTTAATTGTTCAATTAATAGAACACGATTATGATTACTCAGACGTTGATCCTACTCCTTTTGGGTATAATATATATTCTGCTGAAATAAGGTTTGCTGATGGTAATAATACTCTAGATATAACTTATACCCCTCCAGGGTATGGAAATATTGTAAATGGAGTAGCAGCGGCTAATATAGTAGCAGTAAATGGTGTAGCTACCGCAGATATTGTTAACATAATAGGTGTTTAAGTTTGGTTATTAAAAAATAAAATGTTATATTACATAAAATTACTTAAGTTATATGAAAAAACTGCTTTATGTAGCTCCACATTTATCCACTGGGGGTTTACCTCAATACCTTACTAAAAAGGTAGAATTACTTAAACAAGATTTTGAAATATATCTTGTTGAATGGATAGACTGTACTGGAGGAGTTTTAGTAGTTACAAGAAATAAACTTGTAAAATTAGTTGATTCTGATAAGTTTTATACTTTAACAGAAAATAAATTTGAATTATTAGATATTATTAGTAAAGTAAAACCGGATATTGTTCATTTAGAAGAAATTCCGGAATTCTTTATGGATAGTGAAGTTGCCCAAGAACTCTATAATCCAAACCGTGATTACTACATTGTAGAAACATCACATGATTCATCATTTAACACAGACAATAAACGATTCTTCCCAGATAAGTTTATGTTTGTATCTAACTGGCAAATCCAACAATATAAAGATTTAGATATTCCTAAAATATTAGTTGAATATCCTATTGAATATGTTGATCGTCCTGATAGAACTAAAGCACTACAAGAGTTAGGATTAGATCCAAATAAAAAACATATTCTTCATGTTGGTTTATTTACACCTCGTAAAAACCAAGCTGAATTTTTTGAATATGCCAAAGCATTACCTGAATATCAATTCCATAGTTTAGGAAATCAAGCAGATAATTTTAAACATTATTGGGAACCTTTAATGAAAGATAAACCCGATAATTTAACTTGGTGGAATGAACGTACTGATGTAGATAAATTCTACCAGGCAATGGATTTATTCTTATTTACTTCACGTGGTACAGCTAATGATAAAGAAACTATGCCTTTAGTTATCCGTGAAGCTTTATCATATCAAATCCCACAATTACTATATAACTTACCAGTTTATCTTAATTATTTTGACAAG
>Ga0208161_1000935_pt1 | contig 16104 bp, 19 predicted proteins | sample CB_VirMetaG_3_FD_184538 | JGI IMG/M metagenome (GOLD analysis project Ga0208161, IMG submission 184538) | Freshwater to marine saline gradient viral communities from Chesapeake Bay - CB_1508_1S Viral MetaG (SPAdes) (version 4) | ecosystem: Environmental > Aquatic > Marine > Coastal | place: USA...
TCTTTAGATAGTTCTTGTTTCTGTGCTTGGTCTTGAACCTTGGACATTTGTTGAGAAACGCCCTTCAAGTAATTGTTCATTGCTTGAATTCTAGCGGCTTGTGCTTTACCTGCATCACCTTGTTTTCTAGCGGCTTTAGCAGGAGCGGCTGCTTGCTGTGCTTGTCCTGCTGGAGCTTGTGCTTGGGGCTGTGCTTGTCCTGCTGGCGCTTGAGGCTCTGCTGTGGGGCTCTCAGGGGGTGTTGTTTCTTTACCGCCAGGTGTTGGCGGAGCGATCAATCCTGAAGCGATAGCATTTTCAAGTGCTGATACAGCATCACTCACAAAGTCTTTAACAAAGTACTCTTGTGCTAAGATAGTGGTTGCTGATTTTCCGCCACCACCAAACATTGATTTTGCTTTGGAAGCAGCCGCGCCACCAATTAGACTGCTAAGTCTCAGTTCATCTAATTTTTCATTAGATTCAAAAATGTCATTGCTTTTCATGTTACCCCTGTGTCCTCTTGACTGTTTTAGAAAATCTTGATTTGTCTCTTCCGCGGATAGCACTTAGCAATTTTTTTTCAAGAAGTTCTGCTTGTTCTGGTTCGAAATGTCTTTCGATATATTCGATGAGATTGATAGCACTAGTAATGATATTATTACCACGAGACTCTACCATATGTGGAACGTCTCGATTATTACCAATCGCTTCTAGCTCTTCCAAAAGGCTTTTAGTTTTCTTTTGCATAAGTACACATCCTTTACTATATTTAGTCTATTTGGGCAGAAATCAAATTTACTTTTTAAGTGAATTCAACAATGACTTAAGTTTGACGCTCTGCACGTCCGCATCTGTCTTTCTAGTTAGCGGTTCTGCATTGTCTAACTGTTCTTGAACTGCACTATCTACTGCACCTACTTGACTAGTTGCTTTAAATTTGTCTAAAAGTTGTTTACCTGACGGTTGATAAGAATGTGTTGCTGTATCCGCTGTACCCGGATCTGAGATTCGCAATGTCTCATTATCAAATGCTAATTCTATCTTTTGTCCTACTCCTGAACTACTACGTGTTTTCATCAACTGAATCTGATATTGTCCACGTTCACGCATACTGCGACTTGTAAAAATACCAAACACATTATCTGCTGTATTGATTTTTGAGATACCACCTGAGATCATGCTATGATCAAATTCGATTTCTTCTACTGCTGATCTGTTTAACTGTGAAGCAGTGACGAAAATGATGTTTAGTTCTTTAGCCAAGTTACGTAATTCTTCTGATACATATTTGTCTTTTACGAACAGATCACTTGGGCTTACTTTTGCACTTACTGGCATCAACAGATCCAAATAGTCTACACACATAAAATCAAGTTTCATGCCTGTCTGAATCTGCAACTCTTTACAATATGCCCTAAGATCGTTTACTGTGCTTTGTGCAGGCATATATTTGATTCTGAGATTACCTGCTGTCTTCTGCTTCATTTTGACCTTCATTTCTACATTATCTAGGTCTTTGAAGATTTCTTTTGTTTTTGTATCAGTCAGCATTGAGTCGATACGCATAGCACTTAATTCTTCACTCAATTCAAGTGTGATGTATACGCCCGACATTCCTTGTAATATCCAGTTGACTGAAAGATTCTGCATGAACAACGATTTACCTGAACCTGATGTACCTGCAAAAATCTGTAGTTCGCCTTTGTTGAAACCACCATATAGTTTTTGATCTAACACGGGCCAGCCTGTGCTATTCTGCCCATTGCTAGACTTAAGATGTATCAATCTTGCTCTAGGGTCAGCAAAGTAGTCTGTACCCATGTCACGCTGGAGTGAGATTTGAACTGCGTCTTTGATCAGTTTTTCTACTGGATCATATTCGCCTTTCTCTAACAGATCCGCAGACTTCATGATAGCTCGTTCTAGTTCTTGTCTACGTGTAAAGTTCTCAAACTCAGTCAAGAACCATTCGTAATGTTCTGGTTGCAAGTCTTCGACTGGTTCGATAACGACTCCAGTAGTTGCTTTGATCTGAGTTACGTCAGGAAGAAGTTTATACTTGTTGGAATGTTCGATCATAAACTCAGCGACTGGTCTGAGCCTGCGATCAAAGTTCTCTGAATTAAAGATATTGGTAATTCTCACAAACAACTCAGCGTTCGTGATCATCATCCTTAAGAATAGTTCTTGTACGTCTGCATTAAATTCTTTTAGCAATTTTCTTCCTCATCATCTCAACTTTAATTTTGCTATTCGATGCCGCTTCTAATATACTTAGTAGGGTAGGTAGCTTTCCATATTTAATTAGGGCATCGTTTGCATCTTTAACACCATCATGCCAGTTGGGCAAACTGACTTCAAATCCTAAATCTAGTGCCCGATCGCAAATCTTTAAACCTGTCTTATCTTGATCGGGTACTACGATTATACGCTTATTCAATTTCTTTAGCAATGCTACTTGGTTATCGTTGATATCATCATGTGTCAATGCACAACCACTCATTGAGATAGCATCGAATATTCCTTCGAAAACTAAACACACTTCCCAATCTGGTTTCTGTAAATCGATCCCAAATACATAACCTGGTTGTTGATCGCTGACAAATTTAGGAGTTCTGTCATCCAGATATCTGCTAGTGCTACCAACCATCTTGTTTTCATATGTGAAGGGTATGATGATTCTGTTAGCATTTCTGCCTTCATCATCGGGAGTGACTAAGAAAGGATAGTCTGTGTGTTTCAATCCACGTTTCTTTAAATAATCGATATATTTGTGATGTAATTTGTTTCCAGTATAGATCAGTTCGCCCTCTGGCATGGGCTTTTCTTTAAACGTGGGCAGAACGTCTTGTTTCTTTTTAGTGATTACTGAGTCTAAAAGGTCTCGGTGTTGAATAGATATTAAGTTCCATTTATTAATCTGCTGTTCATCTACCCCACACCAAGACAAAAAGTTTCTTGTGCGTTTTGTTATTGATCTTCCTAATCTAAATCCACATTTGAAACCACAGTTAAAACAATGATAAGACCAGTTGTCCCCATCAATTTTGATACCGCCCCTCATACGCTTATCAGGATTATGCCCGTTATGATGGCAACAAGGAGCGTTGAACGATGTCCAGCCGCTCTGTGTAATTTTCTTTTTGCCCGGGATAACCGTAAGTATGTCGATCATATTCACATTATACTTGGAATGTGAGAGAAAAGCAATAGAAACGGCAAGACTTATCTTGCCAAAATAGTAACTATGTTACCCACATTTGACTCAAACTTTAGTTTGATATATGGGTGAAATCCTTCAACAGTATAACCAATAGTATTAGATTCGCTGTCACCAGTTTGTGCGTTACCATACTGATAAGTTGCAATATCATAGTAAGCAGAATCTACTACTGTAGAACCCTGAATAGTCATGTTACCAACATAGTTAGAATACTGCACTGATGTTGTGATCACAGGGTTGTCTTGTGTCTCTAATACGCTACTAAAATAAGTTACAGCATTAGAGTTTGCGTTTGCATTTGCTCCCGGGAAATGCTGGTCTGATGGGATAGTAACCAACTGCGAGGGTACAAATGAGGGTAGGATAGAATCTACGATGTTGAGATCACCACGTGCGCCTGCTTTAGCATCTACAAATACTGGTAGATGCTGATTACCACTGGGGTATTCTAGCGTATAGTAACACTTTTGAGGGCTGATATCTTCAATCTCTGCGGCTGTTGTGTTAAGTTCGAATATACCTGTAACAGAATACACTGCGTTTAGTGCCTTACGTAACAAAACTTGAGTGCCATCTGAATTCAAGATTCTGAATGATATCTCACCTGTCATTCCTGACAGATCAACAGGTTTCTGCTCTTGGTTCAAGAACTGAAACTGTAACTTGTTATCAACACCTTTATTAAGTGTTAATGGTTTGGCATAAACAGGCATAAATTTCCTCGGGCTTGATCCATCCAGCACAACAACAATTTGTCTGACTGTGTACGTATAAACTGATGTGGTGTAAGACACAAATTCTTTTCTCCTATTAGATGTATTTATCTATTAACAGTTAAAGAAATTTATTACCATTTTTTTTCCTATGTTAAATACTGTTGTGACGAATAAGAAACCCATAGATTTTTTCACCAAACTCACCGAGACTCATCCATTTATCTCGGTGGTCCAATATGCCACTCAAGATTTTGTGGGGATAATCCAGAACAGAGATGATCTAGTAACTTCTATATACGATTATGGTTCTATCGTAGAAGAAAGACTAAAACTTAAGTTCTTAGAGTTAGGCGAAGTCTGGTGGTGGGAATCTAATCGTCAGATACCAATCAACCTTTTCTTAAAGGAAGAATGGTCCGAATTCAAACCGTATCTAAGAACGTTCAATAATAAAAGTCTAACTATCGTTCATGGACCTGTGGTCAGCATGACAGACTTCCAAAAGAAAAGAGTTAAGCGTAGAAGTATTACTTTAGTGAAGCGTGTTTCGTAGCACGTAATCTCTGTCTTCTTAACTTAGCCCGCTTTTGCTTCGCTAATCTTAATCCTAGCTCACTTGATCTTTGATCAAAAGTAACACCTAGCAAATGATCAAACTCATGCAAAAACACTCTAGCTTTGATACCCGTAAATAGTTCGTCTTTGACCCATTCACCGGTGATTGTTTGATAAGATACTAAACATTCAGATGGACGTTTGATGTGCATCCATAGATCAGGGAAACTTAAACACCCTTCTAAGTAAAGTTCTTTTTCTCCCCTGAGTTCTTGGATAACAGGATTGATACAAGCAACTAACTTTTCTTCAGTACCCATGATCAAGATGCTTTTACCAACGCCAACTTGATTAGCAGATAATCCTATCCCTGCATGTGCTGGATTAAACATCACTTTAGCCATCGCACTCACTAACTCTGTGGGATCTCCATCAAGTTTAAAGTCCCACGCTTCGGTAGGTTGTTGTAAGATAGGGTCAGATTCTGGTACTAATTTTAATTTTAATTTTTCTTCGCTCATCCTACTCTCTGTTGATATTCTCTAATTAAGTCATCGCCGGTTAATAGTGCACCTAATATTACTATTTTCTTACCGGTTTCTAATATTGTTCTTTCAATACGTTGATCATTATACACGACATCTAAAACATTACCTTCGGGTTCTCTGTTGTCGTACCAAACTCTGCTTTTATTAGTATCAAATGAAGTCATCATCTTTATACCACTAGCCCATTCTTCGGCTTTTAACAGTAATTTTTGTCGTTCTAATAATTCTCTATATTGTGTCATACTTGAATGGGTCTTGCTCCTCTAACAAATTCATATGCACAACAACTAACTGTGCATACGCAACTGCGTGAGATTTCTTAAACACATAGCCTTGATGAGTTTTCTCCCACACAGTATTACTTATTTCTTTAAACGTCTTGCCAATTAAATGTTTCTTACCGGGTCTGATGATAGCAAGAAACATTGCCAGTCTTGGAATAGAATTGATGGGTTCTGGCATCTGAAGGATAGTGTCAAATTGATTGTTTACATGGATCAACTTCTCAACAAAGTCTCTGTCTTTTAATCTGTTCCAGTTTGGTTCACGCATCAATTCGATAAGATGGAACTCGTCTCTAACTTGATTATATACGTTTACATTAAGTACGTCTAGTTTGAAGTATCCTCTGTCTTCTGCTTCTTTATAATCTAACGCACACATGTCATTGACTGGATCATAAGGTGCTGATGTGATATGAATACCGGTAGGATGCTTTCTGATGGGCTTGACTTCACGCATAGCGGCAGGGATATGCACAAGATGTTCAAGAATCTTATCTCTGTCTCCTGTGTCAATATCAATATCGCTTTTAAACTTCATTTAGTTAAACCTAACTTCTTATATGCCTGCTGTACAACGATTGCTTGACGTTCAGCATCATCTACTGCTTTGTGACTAGTCACATTGCCCCCGTCTTTGAGACTTACACGTGCGATCTCATACAGTGTTCTAGTATCACGCATAGACCAGAAAGGCCAAGGAATAGGATTAGGCTTGTCGCTTGTCTGACGCCAAGCATTCTCCATGACTACTAAATCGAACGGGGCACCGTTAGACCAAACTGCTCTGCGATTCCAACAAAACTTGTAAAGAGTCTCCATGCACTCAGCGAATGGAATCCTGTTTTCTTCACCAAACGCTTCTTCTTGCGCCGCGATGCTTTGCTCACCCCACCAACGGATAGTATCATCACTGATGCTTCGGTTATAAACTTCAGTCTGATCTTCGATAGTTGGACGTAATTCTAGTTTCTCTGCAACACCTGTACCATAAGGGTCAAATCTAACAGCACCAATAGTAAGCACTACACAATCAGGATTTGTGTGTAGTGTTTCTAAGTCTATCATTACATCATTTGCCATTACTTGTCCAAACATTGTCTAATTTTTTTACATTATCAATTATATCTGATCTTAGGTAATTAATCAATAGTATAGACCGTTTTTTGGGCAATTTTAATGGCATCGTTGAATGTAACAAACGGGTGTTGTACATCAAAATAGAACCTATCGGCATATCTAACTGTATCGCATTTTCTTTAAAATAGTTATCATATACCCCGGTATAACAATCTTGAATAGTCCAATCTTTTTTATGACTGTCCGGCACAAGACCCGTTGCTCCTGTGTCTTTATCTAAGTGTTCTAAGGGAATGATAACCTGTATACCAAGAACTTCATGATTCAGATTATCGTTCATATGATTATATTTTGGAAATCTATGCGGGGTATCTACATGTGGACTTACCCAGCGTGACGGCCCATTAATAGTGACGATATCACTAGCATAGAACTGTGCCCGATCCATATGTTTCTTGATTTCGGGAAAAATAATTTCATGAATTTCTTGCACTTCGTGCCACTCATCAACCAACTGTGACCACCATACAGCAATACCGAATAAGTTTTTACACTCATCGCCCTCAGCATATTTCTTTTTATGCGTAGATGCCCTAACAGGATAGAGCATATCTTTTTTGCTGTTGATGCTGTCGATTAGGTGTGTGGGTATGATATCCATTACTTGATCATACCCTTTACCCTCATAAGTTAATGATTCGTTTGTTTTCATGCTTGTTAACTCTTTGTATACGTCAGGTAAGTAATCATTTATCGTTCTATTTCTAAATTGATCCGAACTGTCTATAAAATATAAACAGCGTTTTAGTGTCATTCCGTTTTTTACTTGGGACTCTCGCATCCAAGTCCTTAAAATATTTAATTGGTCTAGACAAGAGGCTGTAAAACCATGATCATTATCAAGGTCAGTAGCAGTACTTTTTATTTTTTCTATTAACGAGTTTAAGCTATCCAATCCCTGTTGTCTAAATTCTTGAGACAATAAATTAGTTTTAAGATGTTCTGGCCACCACACTTTGTTTAAGAACAAACTGTAAAACTGATAAAGGTCAGAACTAATACGGTTAAACTCTTGTGTTAAATCCCACCACCATTCCAATAATTTAGGTGATTCGTTGATATTCAATAAGCTAACAGTATGGCTTAGTGATATGGTATATTTACCAGGATTACGTGTTGTGTATTCGAACATGGTTCTTACATGTTCTTCTACTTTTTTCCATTTGATAGGATAGCGGATGTATTCATTTACTTTGCCATAACCATCGATACTTACGCTAATATGCACAGATTTAAATTTAGACCAAATATCTAATAGTCTATCATCCAAAATTGTTAGATTAGTAACATAACTTATAGATATGTTCTTTGCTCTATCTAACTTGATCAGTTCTTCGCAGAATCGCAAACCTTCTTCATGTATTGTTGGTTCACCTCCTACGAAAGCTATTCTTGTAACGTTAGGATAAGTTTCGATAATATGATCTACGTTGCTGTCGTCAATATATACAGAGATATAGTTGTTGTTCTTAGACAAAGAACTTGATATATCGCCCATGAACGTAGGATTATTTTTCCAGATATGATTGTATTCTTCACCCCATAAACTAGAAAGAGTAGAGGAGCAAGTCATGCATTTTGAATTACACTTATTGCTAAAAGTTAAGTCTAAGTATCTTACATTGGCTGGATCTAACACCGTATCCATTGGTAGATCGTCACCCAGCTCTTTGTTCCAGATAGTACGCATAGAGTCTGAACCAGCATCTTCAACTTCTTTACAGTTTTTACATCCTATAGGCCAAGAACCATTCTTTAATATCTCTCTTACTTTTATTAACTGCGGATCGTTAAGATATTTCGGACGTGATGAAACTTCGCCTGTGCCTTGAAAGTTACAACAGGGCTTATACCCTGCTCCGTCGATAGAAACAGAACCAAATGCCAATGCACAGTATAGAGGTTTCTTTACAGCCATCTCATCTCAAACCACATTTTTTCTTCATCTCCTCTGAGATAGATCCTAGACTCTTTATTAGAATCGTTCTCAAAACACCAGTGAGCATTTATCGGGAACTCTTTGATCTTTTCATCTATCTTTCCCGTCATAGTATTGTTATACCAGTTTTGCTCTTTTGCATGCCATAGATGCATGTACTCTCTAAACTCACACGACGGTCCCCAAGTATCCCAGGCCCATTTACGTAAGATAATAAAGTTCATTGTTTTTTTTACTTCATAATTTATTCTATGCGCTGGCGTAAATCTACGATAGTCATAATCAGTAAATACTCTTGCATAGTATTTAAACACACCATGACCTGTATTTCTACCGTCTAGTTTTTTAAACTTTACTCTTCCTGATATCTCTAAATCCATGATTAGTATCCAGCTTGCTTTAGTAGTTCCTTTACTTCAGGAATGATATCAACATCACGCCTAAACTTGATAGCCCACTTTTCAGGGTCTATATATTCTAAAACCATCTTTTGCTGTAGCTCTTGTAACGATCCTAGAAATTCCAGACCTGATTCACTTTGATACAAGACCCAAGGCGAGATCCTACCTGCTGTAACTTCATAACAGATACGATTTCTAGGACCATATCGTAAACAGTCTTTGCTTGGAATCTTTTCATCTTTAGCAATCTTTATCATAGTCTCAATGCTACGTGCAACAGCATCAAGAGGATCTTCTTGCCTCAAGTATTCGATGATAAACTTTGTGTAGTTAGTATCACTAGTCCACTTGTCGATTACTATCTGATTCTTTAGCAACCAATCTGCATATCGATCTACGTTGATCACTCTAGCATTAACACAATAATGACCAAAACGGACGAACGCAAGATAGTATGCACTTTTGATAAAGTCCAGATATGTTTTTTGTTTCTTTGTTGCTGTGTTCTTAAGATAAAAGTTTAACCAAGCATTGAAGCCGATACGATTACCTTTTAAATCTTTGTCGCCCCATCTGCGTTTGTTTTCACACAGATGTTTGTCCATAGTGGTCTCACGAATAAACGATCTGCCACAAAAATCGCAGCCAAACTCTGGCTTAGTTGCCTGAGTCTTTTTCATATTGTTCGATGTCTTGATCTGTAACAAGGTCACTTAATAACTCCAACTCGTCAAATTTTAAATCTGGAAACTTGTCTGCTAGATACATCTTGCGTTTGTGTTGATCACAAAATGCAGTAGCGATTTCTTTTAAGTCGCTGTCAGATGTTTTAGGATATACTTTCTTGAAGTATTCCTTGATATCTTTAACGCTTGGCTTTGACTTCAATTTACTCACGCTCTGTGAGATGTGCGGGATCCATTGATGATATTGCTTACCAATACCAGGACTAGCCGCACATAGCATCAACCATTGAAGTTTAGGATGCTTATATACATTCTCGTTGAACATATGCTTGTTTGCATGATAGTCTACGCTCTGTAGGTAATACTGCGACACTTCACGCTTGCCTTTGACAACGCTGATCCAATGCACCATCATGAATGGAACAAACTTCTTTTGTTGCTCAGGAGTCAGTCTATCATAATAACCATAGTCTTTGTTATCGATAGCGGCAATGGCTTCAAACAAGTTGAAGTCTTGCCCTTGTAGTTTTTCATCACTTGGTGTCTTTGTTTTTCTTTTCGCCATCTTTATATTCTTGTGGAGTAGTCATTATAACTTCTATAGCATCGTGGCTAGGTTTATTCTTACCGAATATCTTTCCCCAGTTATCTTCATATGCTTTTTGATTTGCACCTTTACGAGGCGCAGAGCCTTTCCCTGCCATTAGAACACCTGTCCGTAATCTACTATCTCACAGTTTCTACTAATCTCTTTCACAAAATAAACACATCTTGGCTCAGGGCCATCATCGATTGGTACGCTTAAGAATTGACCGTTACGCAGTCGAGGCGCATACCAAGTTACATCTGAATAGATATCGATAATCTCAATAGGTAAGAACGATGGAGCAAACGATGTTAATGGGTTGAATGAAAAAACCGAAAACCCCCTATCATTTAAACTCGACAAAGGCAAAGTTTCTAAATCTCCCCCATCTTCATCTCCAATCAACACTTGCCAGTCTACCGGCATCTTGATTGTTTTGTTACCTATCTTTAATACTACTGCCGGTGCACTAAATGATTCTAAAAAGATCAGAGGAATGTAGTAGTAATCTACATACGATGGATTAGAATTATCTAAGATAGCGAATCTAAGGTCATCGATTTCTTCTGGTAACGTTTCTAGGTTATAGTGAATGTTGTCTAGTGTTAATATTCTCATAATGTTATTATATACTCTCCTTGACTTTTATGCAACAAATTAGGTTACCTAATAATCTAATTTTTCTATCACGAATGGATAGTTTGCTTCTTTATAAAATGCTTTGCGCTGTGTCAAATGTCTTTTTGCGAATCTGCATGAACTAGTGATGTCCCAGATTTGAACAAAGTCTTTGTCTTCTGCTTTACGAATGCCACGACCGATAGACTGAATGACACGAACAAAAGACTTACCTGGCTCAATAAGTACAAGATTAAAAATCCTAGGAATATTGATACCAACAGCGGCCACGCCATAAGTGGCAACAAGAACTTTGTTAGTTGCTGTCGCAACTTCGTCATATTCTTCTTTACGTTCATTTACTTTAGTACTCCCTGAAATAAAGACAGCATCAGAGAGTCTACTAACTATCTCTTGTCCTGCATTGATCCTGTCTACCAAGACAAGTGTATTCCCTGTTTCTTTGATCGTATCGATCAAACTGCACATCTTGTCTAAACGTTTTTGATCAGTGAGCAAGTGTTTTAGTTCAGCCTGATAATTAGTAAACTCTTGCCCGTCTTGTAACTGCACAATGTTTACGTGACAGCTGGCTAACACTCCTTTGTCTTGTAACTCACTCGCTGATAGTTTGTTGATCACACTACCTAGACTTACTTGTAGTGCTACTCGCTCATACTCTGCTTTTGGAATAGTACCTGTCAGTCCCCATCTGATAGGAACACGTGACATGACCCCTGTAAGCAGTTGCTTGAGCGCATCTGCTTTAGCCATGTGTACTTCGTCAACGATGACGCACACAACGTCTTCGATGAACTCTTGGATCGTGCAGTCTGCTGTACCCGCTTTAGTGTTCTTGAGCATGATATTAAGAGACTGCCACGTGCAGATAGTATGGGTCTTGTTGAACTCTTTGCGATCACCGAAATAGACCCCTACATCTAAGCCCATATTTCTGTAGTCTACTTCAGTCTGGGTAACTAGAGACTTGTTAGGGACGATCACAATCGATCTTCCATATGGTTCTACACTGTGACTTAGAACAGCCGTCACAATCGTCTTTCCAGCCCCTGTAGCGACTTCTTGAATCGATTGAGGGTTCTCTAAGAACTGATTGACTACTTCTGTCTGATAGTCTCTGAGGACTATTGGCTGCCCCTCTTGCGTGTGTCCTTTGGGCCACACGATATGTGAATAAGAATCAGTCTCAACTCTATTGAAGTTGAACGATACCGAATAGTCCCGCTGATCGTCTAGTTCGATATCATAATTCATACTTTCTAGAATGGGTAAGATATCCCCTAGCAGGTTGATGTACGTAGACCCTGCTAGGGAAAAATAACTTACCTTACCATTCCATCTACCAAGCCTGACGCTTGGCATGTATCTAGCACCCGGAACTTCAAACTCAAACTTCTTCATACAAGCTCTACGGGCGTCAAGTTCAAGACCTTCGATCTTGACATTGACTTCATCTTTGATTACTAACGTTGCAGTTCCGGGCATAGATTACTCTGATGGGCTATATTGTATTGTTAAAAAGATTTGACGACCACCTGCACCATAGCCAGGTATCACTTCGAATTCTCTGTCTAGTATATCTCTTGCTGTCAAAGAAAGCAAGATATTTCTGTCAAATCTCGTATGAATGGACAAATCAAAAGAACTAATGTCTTCTACAGGTCCAATGTCAAATGCACTAGCCTTTCTATCAAACAAACCAGTGTATGTAAGTTTTGTAGTAAAGTTGCCGATCAGATATGTACTTGTTGCTACAAATTTATATTTGGCTACTCTTGGCTGATCGCTGTCAGTATATCCAACATCTAATCTCAACCAAAGATCATCAGTTGGAAAGAAGTTGTCTACATATCTTACACCGCGAGTGTCATATTTGCCTGTGTTTACATACTGATTGTCTGCGTAGCTGTAATCGATACCTTCACTAAACTCGTAGTTAAAGAAAGATAGATTACCGTAACCAAACTCAAAGCCAAATGCTTCTTCAGGATCTAAGTTAGGATTAGGATTAGTCCACGAGTCTCCATGAATCTGATACAATGCAGGATTGCGATAGCTAGTTCCTACGTTAGCAAAAAAATCATCGTACTCTACACCTAGTCTAAACACTGATGCGTCTTCTGTGACTCTAGTACCTACTTCAAGCCAATCACGTTTTGCTACCCCATAGACTGCTACATTAGTTTGATCATTGCCGGCATATTCTTCACGCTCTGCTGTAGCACCTACTAGTACTTCTGCGATATCTTTAATCATGAACTCTTGTCTATGATCCACAAAGTAACGTTTAGCTTCACTAGACCAAGTCTTATCTTCTAGGGCATAGTAGTCAGCATCGTTAAACGAATAACCTAGGGTAGTGTTCTCGTTTCTTAGACTAACGGTACCTTTCTTACCTTCTTGGAAGCAACTGTTAGTAGCGACACCTAAGTTGTCCCAACACTGATCAAAGTCATAAGAGTAGTCAGTATAATTGATCTTTGCTTGCCAATCTCCTAGATCAAAGTTTGCTCTAGCAGTAAAGTTTTTATAACGATCTTCTTCATCGTTGTCCGTTCTTACACTACCGTTACTAGTATCAAAGTAAGTGATGTTGAGCATGTCTTCATAAGATTGACTAATGAAACTATGCTCATCTCCTACACGTACAATAGTGCCTGGCTTGATATCATCATTGATAAAGATAGTGCCACCAAGACTACCTGAACCATATAGAACTGAGTTTGGACCATTCACTACCTTTACAGTTTCAGATCCGGTTGAAAGATCATGACCAAAATCATACCAACCTGCGCCTGGATCATTCGCTGGTACACCATTTCTAAAAACTGTAGTGTGAGTTGGTTGCGTTCCTCGTTCACTAAAGCCTGCGAAACCACCAAACTTACCTGCTACTGTGGTCTCGGGAAACAAACTTTCTAAGATAGAGATATCGATTGCGGGATCTGATTCAACTTCTTGTGTTACTGATCCTGTTACAGTAATTGTTTCAATCTCTTGTGCATAGAGAGGGGTACTGCTAAGTAAAAATCCGCCCAGGATTGCGGCGGTGAAGGTTTTATTATTATTCAAACTTAATCTCCTTTTGATTTAAAATGTGAATTACTTTAGTTACAGAGCTAGATTCGATTACATCTGACTTATTGCCAGAGAATCTTATCAGCATATATGATGTGCCGGGTTCTGTGGTGAATCTTAGAGTACTGACCGGCACTGACAAGTATTTAGCACCGGCATCCATGATGGATTTATTGATGTCGTTATCACGTACACCTCTAGGTACCGATATGCGGGCATTAGTTCCCTCTAATTCACTGATCCAGCTAAACAAAGTATCGATATCTTTGCTAGGATCGTTGACTGTGTATTCTGTTTGATATTCAGAACTGAACACTAGTTTAGGATCGTTGCAGTGTACTGATTCATCGATATCGATGCCCAACTTAGACAGTGCATACAGAGTCGCAGGGCTATCATCTAGCACTAAGCCCTGTATGTGTTCTTCTAAGATAGGGTTAGTAGCGGCAATCATATACTTGCCCTCTACTTTGATATAAGTGGGGTTCCAAAACATTGCGGTACCCTGTAGCTGGACTACTTCATCGATAGCATCCTTGACTTCATCGTAGTATACTACAGGAAAGAACTTGGGCAGTTCTGTATATGCAACCATCAATGCAAGAGTAGATACCTTAGCTTCGTATCTACGCTTGATTCGGTTCCATTCCCACGGATTGGGTTCATGACTTGTCCTGAATGTACTGATGAATTCTTTTTTGTAGGGCAACTCAATCGTAAGTAGCTGATCGATGTTGTCATAAGATACCCTTGCTTGAGTAAACTTGGGTAGACTTTCGATCACTTCACATTTCCATGGAAGAGTCTTTAGTACAGTATGGTCTAGTCTATTTCTAGCCAGTTGCTTTTTATACTTGCTAAGAAGGGCATCAAACAATGATGCTTGATTGCTAGTGATCTCATTTTTGTCCTGGATAAACTGGTGTATGTTAGCCATGAACTTGAAATCATAGTGGCTCAACTTAACGCCTGGCGTACCAAACGATGTTGATAGCATGAAGTTTAATACTTGTTCTTTATAGACATACATAACCTTATATTACTTCCTTTTAGCCGTATTGTCAATCAAATTGGTAAAAAAGGGGGCAGTTGCCTGCCCCCAAAGACTCCTGACACTGGAGTTAAAACTTTATGCTCGGCGCATACAAGTGCTTTCAGCAAGCAGACGCCAGTTAGTAGCACTAACCTTAGTCAAGTCTGCAATCTTGAGAGCCATACGCATTGAGATTTCACGCAACTTGCTTGCATTCTCAGTCATGAAGTTGAAAATCTCGTCAGACTGCAACTCGTCAAAGTTGTAGTCACGGAACAAGCCACCTTCGCTGTCACGATGAACCTGCTTGATGCGGAGCATCTTGTCACGCTCAGTGTCGATAGTCAGATCCAAGAAGTGACAACGAGACTGAAGTGCTTCCAAGTGATCCTGCAACTTCTTAGACTTGAGGTGTTCAAACTTCAAGTTAGTGATAAAGATAGCAGAACCCTTGAAGTCAAAAGCGTTAGGGATACCCTCACGATTGAGCAGTGACGAATCAGAGTTCCAGCAGATTCGACGGCGCTTGCCCGAGTCAAGTGCAGCCTTGAGAATGTTCAGTGCAAGATCGTCCTGAAACACAGAGTCACAGTCATCGAACACTAGCACGTTCTTTTCATCAGAATACTTGTATAGCACTGCATACAAGCCCAGTGCAGTCATTGCACCCTTGACGATCTCGTAACGGATCTTGCGACCCGAAAGCTGGTCGAACAGTGATGCTTTCTCAAGTTGCTGTTCAACACCAAAAGACTTACCAACGCCCGGAGGACCTGATACAATCATTGCACGGATATCACCACCAATCGTAGCCTTAGACATATCGTCAAGGATAGTAAAGCGGGTCTTGATGCGATCCATAGCTTCTTCATCAGTTTCGACCGGGGCCTGAAATGCAATAACATTTTTGGGTGTTGACACGATTGGTTCGCCTCCCGTAAATTCTACATCGTTGATGTTGTTCACTTTGACTTTCACGTTTTCGATCTGAACGTGAGGAAACTGACCTTCATTGCGAACAGTGACATAGTTGCCACGCTTGCCCTGCTGAAAGCCTTTGACCAAAGTGAATTGCTGATTGATAACTGGCTGGTTGCGATACTCGCCAAATTTGATAGTAACAGTACTCATAATTAAACTCCGTGTGTGTCAGTGTAAGATATAATTATAGTGGATTTTGGAACCAATGTCAAGCCTTTTAATCGGCTCTTGAACCCATATATGCTTGGATGCCATACTTGCGAAGGACATCAGCATATGCGCGGGCTCCGGTTTCTTTAACGTCCATTGACTGGGT
>Ga0208161_1000937_pt1 | contig 16088 bp, 13 predicted proteins | sample CB_VirMetaG_3_FD_184538 | JGI IMG/M metagenome (GOLD analysis project Ga0208161, IMG submission 184538) | Freshwater to marine saline gradient viral communities from Chesapeake Bay - CB_1508_1S Viral MetaG (SPAdes) (version 4) | ecosystem: Environmental > Aquatic > Marine > Coastal | place: USA...
CTTTCATTGGAATAACTTTTTACAAGGAGCATTAAATGCAAGATCCAAGTAAACCTATATGGATGGATAAAGAACCTAAACGAGTTGAGTTAACTCCAAACTATCACATATTTGTTGGTATGCCTGTTCATTCAGAAATGTCCATACACACAGCACAAAGTTTATTAGAATTACAAAAACTTGCCTTTATTAAAAAAGATAGAATTACATTTCAAATGATGAAATCTAGTCTTGTTACACAAGGTAGAAATTTATGTGTATCTCAATTTTTAACTACTAAAGACGCAACGCATTTATTGTTTATAGATAGTGACATAGGTTTTGAAGCAGAATCTATATATCAAATGTTAATTAGAGATAAAGAGGTTATATCTATTCCTTATCCATTAAAGAATATTAATTGGGAAAAAATTGTAAGAAAAGTAAAAGGAAATCCTAATGTAGATTTAGAAAAAGTTATGGGATTTGGTAATCAATACCCAATGAAGATACCTGATGTTAACAATGTACAAGTACAAAACAATGTTATTGAAGTAACACATGCTCCAACAGGATGTATGTTAATTAAAAGAAGTGTATTTGATAAATTAAAACAAGCTTATCCTGATAAATTAATTAAACAAGGCACAATCATAAACGGTAAAATGGAAGATAAAGAAGAAATGTGGAACTTCTTTGATACTTTACATGACCCTGTTTCTAAGATTTATATGGGAGAAGACTTTGCTTTTTGTAAGCTTTGGAAAGATATAGGTGGAAAATGTTATGCATTAATCAATCAAAAAATACAACACGTAGGCGAACATTCCTATGTAGGCAAATTTGAGGACGAGTTGATATACACACCTGATAATGATAATATTACCAAATAACTTAGGAAATATTACATATGTTACAATTCTTACCCTATGCACTAGCAGCTTATGGCGGATATAAAGGATACAAAGCATCAAAAGATGCTGGTGGTAATCCATTACAAAGATTATTAGCAGCAGGTACAGGTGCTGCAATGGGTTACTATGGTGGTAAGATGATTCCAGGTGTGCAATCTTCTAGTTTTACACCCTTTACACAACTTGGACAAAAATTTCCTTTCTTAAGTTCTTTACCTTATCAAGTACCAAGTCAAATGACAGGAGCTGCAGCAGCAGCTAACACGGGTTCTTTCTTTGTGCCTTCAGCAGCTGGTCAAGTTGCAAATAATTCAGCATCTACTTCACCAACTTTATTTCAAACTTTATTTCAAAAACCTAAAACATATGTAGACGCAAGTGGAGTACAAAGAGTTGTACAAACGGCAGGAGGACAAGATGTTTATGGATTTGATCCATTAAAAATTGGAACAGCAGTTGGACTTGGAACTTATTTTAGTGGAGCGTTTAAACCACAACCTCAAGATGTTTACACACCAACTTATAATTTAGGTGTAGCAGAATTAGAAAAACAAAGAGGCCCAATGAAATATATTGATCCTGTTACAGGTGATTTAAAATCATACGAAGCACTTTACATTCCTGAAGCTGATCCAGCTAATCAAGGAGACTATCAATTAGGGCCTTATGCTCTAACTCGTAATAGATTTAATCAAGGTGGTTTAGCAGAAATAAAAAGATTTAACGAAGGCGGAGTAAATTACTTACCTTCTAAAGTAACACACGATGAGAACGATTCTAATAACTATATGAGAGCTCAAGGTTATGTAGAGGATGGCTCAGGCAACGGTGATAAAGACGAAGATACAATGTTGGCTCAACTAGCAGACGGAGAGTTTGTAACAAGAGCAGATGGAGTATTAGGTGCAGGTATCATAGCTGGTGCAAATCCTAAAAGCATGAAAGATATGAGAGACAAAGGTGCTAAATACTTCTATGAACAACAAAAAAGATTTAAACGTATCTTTGATTTGTTAGAAGGAAGTAGAAATGCAAAAACAGCCCTTAACTAAAGCTAAAGTAGAAATTGTTGAAGTAGGCCCTGAGTATATTGATAAAACTTGGGATCTATGTGAATTTATGATTACTGAAGCTTTAAAGTATTCAGGAGATTTTGCTAATGCTAGTCATATAAAAGACTTATTAAAACAAGATAAAGCACAACTCTTTTTAGTAGTTGGATCTGATGAAGAAGAATTACATCAAGTATTTGCTTTAATGGTAACTAGAATATCTGAATTACCTAACTTTAAACAATTAGAAGCTATCATCTGCACAGGTCGTAAAAGACATTTATGGGAAGACCTACTAGTGTCAGAGGTCTCAAAATTTGCTAAACTAAATAACTGTAAAAAATTAAGTTTTTGGTGTCGTCCAGGTTGGGCCAAAGTTTCTAAAAAATGGGGTTGGAAAATTAGACACATACAAATGGAGAAGGATTTATAATGGGATCGATAGTAAGTAGCATTTTTGGCGGAGGTGGTGGAAGTTCTGCACCTGCACCTGCACCAAGCGGTGGTAATCAATTTACTCAAAGTGTTATTAGAGAAGCACCAGGTATAGAAGAACGAAAAATAGAATTAATGGATTTAGCACGACAGGTTGCACAGCAACCCGTGTCTATTCCAGCAATGCAAGTTTCTCCGTTAAGTGCGTTAGAACAACAAGGAATAACGGCTGCCGGAACATCAGGAATAGGAGCTCCAACAGTAACTTCAGGTTTAGGACAATTACTTGCAGCACAGACACCAAACATTTCACAGTTTTATAATCCATATCAATCTTATGTAATAGATGAAATTAATAGACAAGCTGCACAAGCAAGAAATCAATTATCTGCACAAGCGGTTGGTGCGGGAGCATTTGGTGGTGGTAGAGAAGGTGTAGCTATTGGAGAATTAGAAAGAGCTAGACTAGGTCAAGTTGGTTTAGCACAACAACAAGGTTTTGGTACTGCATTACAAGCAGCACAACAACAGCAACAAACATTAGGTAACATTGGATCTGCTATGGCTAACATAGGACAGTTGCAACAACAAATGTCACAAAATGACATTAATCAATTATTGGCTGCAGGTGGATTACAAAGACAACTTGCACAAGCTACACTTGATGCTACAAGACAAACTCAATTGCAACAAGCTTATGAACCTTATCAGCGTGCTGAATTTTTATCTAACATTTATGCTGCTGGCCCTAAATCACAATCAGGTATCACAGCATCCACGCAACCAACAACTAGTCCATTAGCACAATCTATTGGAACAGGTATTGGAGCATTCACAGCATTCTCAGGTTTGAATCAAAATAAACAACAACAGGGGGTTTAATGTCCATAAACAAAGTTCTTAACAGACCGATGTTTAGGAGAGAAGCCTTAAAACAAGGATACCTTAAACCTATTAAAGCACAAACAGGAGCTATGGTAGTTTATCAACCACCTGGTGCAGGTGTACCTGTAGGTCAATCATTTGTTCCACCAGGAGGCAATCCAAAATTTATGCCTGTTAAATATAAGGCTCCTAATGTTTTTTCTAGATTTGGTACAGGTTTAAGAAATTTTGCAACAGGTGCAGTTGGACCAGTTGGTCTTTACTCAGGTTTAGCAGACGTTAGTCCTACTGCTGCTTCAGCTTTAGGAGGAGCCGAGTTACTTGGTTTAGGTTTAGGATTAAGTAAAAGCACTGCAGGTGTAGGTTCAGCATTAACGGGCATATCAAGATATGTTTCAAAAAATCCAATAGTTGGATTAGCAGCTTTAATTGCTGGTCAATCTATTAAAGGGGGAAGACAAGGTGCTGAAGAAAGAGAAATGGTTAAAGAATATGCTAAAGCAAAAGGCATTGATGAAAAAAGAGCTCTTCAACTTTATGAAAAAGATGTTTTAGGCCTTACAAGAGGTATTGGTGAATACAAACCTTCGGACATTATGAAATCTATTCTTGAATCTCAAAAAATGAATTTAAGTATAGCTCAAAGAAAGGAACTGGAAGATCAAGTTAAATTAAATGCAGGCGTTCCTAAAAGAGGAGTAATGCCAGTTCCTGGCGGTGTAAATAATTCAGATAAAGCAACTATAAAAGCTATGAATAAGTATGTTACTGAATCAAGAGAAACAGGTATTAGAAAATATCAAGATATAGATCAGTTAGCTAAACAAGCAACAAATGCGTATAGTCAGATGTCAAACACACCAATTACAACTGGTATGCAAGATCCTGATACGATGTATCAAGCATCCATTGAGACTCAAAGAAGACAAGATGCAAAAGAACAAGAAGCTTATAATGCTACATTCCAACTAGCAGGAACAATATCAGAAGGTAAAAATGTAGATCCAGCAAAAGCAATTAATGTTGCTGCGGCTGTTACACAAGGAAAAATACCTGAAGGAGAAATAAATACATATTTAAATGATAATGATAAATATGCAACAATAGAAAATGTATCTAATGATCCTAATCATCCTGCAGCTAAAGCAGCAGCGGAAGAAGAAAAAAAACAAGGTGGCACAACTACAAATGCAAACGTAGATTACCAATCAGCAATGGATGCAACTAAAACAGGAGATCCTATTATAGATGCAGCTAAACAAAATTTAGTAGATTTAGAAAATCCTAGAAACACAGAATTTAGTCCTAAACTTTATTTCTTAGCTAAATTAGCACAGGGAATGATTTCAGGTAAAACAACTAGAGGTGGATTAGCAGGAGCAGTAGAAGTTGCTGCCGAAGCATTAGGCCCAGCTATGGACAGTGCAATTGCACTTAAAATGAAAAATGATGAAGCTTTTAGAGAATACGCTTCAATGGTTTATGACAGAAATTTAGAATTAATGAAACTTAGAAATGAAGCAGCAAAAACTGGAAAATTTGATAATGGTTCAATTCAATTAAGAGGCGTTCAGTTAACTAATGGTCAAGTCTTAGATGGTTTTTACGAAGCTAAAAGAGATAGAGACACAGGAGCAGTTCAAGTTAAATTATCTATAGATGCTCCTTGGATTGATATAGATCCAAACGAAGGTCAATTCTACAAAGAACAACAAGGAGCAGATTACATAGATCAAGTTAAAAATATTGTAGACGGATCTATGGCTCAAAACATCTTAAAAGATTCATTAAGAATTATGCAATCACCTGATGGTAAAAGTTTAATTGGTGCTTCTGGAGTGATCTTAAGTATTGGTGAACTATTACAAGGTATACCGGGCGAGATTAGAGATGGTGTTACAGGAATTTTTGGTAACTCATTTACTATGTCAAATGCTATAGATCCATTATCAGAAGAAGCTTTTAATAAATTAGACGAGAGAAGTAAAACTGTTTTAAAAAATATGGAGAAAAAATTTGAAAAAGGATTTAAAGAATTACCTACAACGACAGTAGAAAATTTAGGAAAATTAAAAGTAAATGCTAGATTCTTAACTTATACAATTGCAAATGCTTTAAAAGAAAAAGACAGATTAACAAACAGAGACTTAGATCTTCTTGAAGAATTAACAAACGTATTAACTGTTAGAGAACCTGATGCAAAAATTATTCAAAAATACGAAGAACTTTTACAAAGAGTAGCAGAAAAACAAAGATTAAGAAAAACATCTTTCTATGTAAAAGGTTACACACCTTTAGATGTAGAAGGAATTATGAGAACATTAACACTTGAAAACGCACAAGTACCAGCAGACAGAAAACAAAGTGTTGATGATAGTTTCAATATTTTATTACAATCTATGGGATTATAAAAATGGCTTTACCTAAAGAAAGACAAGAACTTATTAATAGAATTCAAAAAGGCTTAGATGAAAATAAGTTTGCACCTGAAATGTTAAATCAAGAACAATTTAATGCTGTAGAAAATTTAATTAATGAAGGTTATATAAAATCAGAACCTTTAAACAAAGTATTAGATAAAAGGTTAAAGGCTAGAGAAAAATTAGCAACGCAACAAGCAGCGTCTAAAGATCCTATCGCATACGCTTTGGGTATTGATGAAAGTAATATCCCTGGTGGTGACACATTATTTACAGGAAGATCTAGTGCAGTTGCTGCTGGTGATATTGGAGCTTCTCTTTATTATATTTTATCTAACAAAGATAAAGTAGCTGAACAAATATTAGCTAGAGGCACTGTAAAAACAAAATCAATTCCTTTATTTAAAACTTTAGCAAATGCATTACCAGCAAGATTTAAATTTCTTAAAGGTACTTTAAATGGTTTTGTTGGTAGAACTTTAGTTGGTGCTGCAGATTTACCTGTAAGAGCAGTAACCAAAGCCGCTAGAAGTCCTTTAGCAAGATTTGAATTGGGTACAGCCGCTGTTGGTACACTTGGAGCTGGCGGAGGTTCTCTTGCTTATGATTTAGCTAATATGGGAATAGGAGAACAAATCTTTTATTCAACAATGGCTGACTTAGGTGAAATGGAATACAAACCACCTGAAAAGTTAAGTGTATTAGAAAATGCATTAGTTAATATGAAAAATGCTGCCTTATGGAATTTTGGTGCAACAGCTTTAACACCTTTGTTAATGGTGGGTGGTAAATCATTAAATAAATTATTTGGTACAACAGGAGAGAGACAAAAAGAACTAGCACAGTTTGCTATGGAAAAAGGTTTGGATGCTCCTTTCTTAGCTTTCTTAGAGGGTGGTTTAGGTTCTGGAATGGCAAAAAACTATTTTAAAACAATCGGGGTGTTTCCAGGTATAGCTAGAGTTGCCGATAAAGGATTTTTAAATGCAGAAGAAAAAGCAGCTAGATATTTTTTAAATAATGTAGAAACAATTGCACCTATTTATCATCAAAGTGCATTAGCTATGGATAGTTATAATCAAGCTATGAAAGTTTATGCAGAAAACGTTAGAGCTTACGATGCATTATACAAAAGATTTTACGCTTCAGCAGAAGCAGCAGGTAATCCTAGAATTGTAGATTTAGCAGCTACATCAGAAAGAGCTGGACAATTTCTTGAAAGATTTAGAGCAGAGTTTCCTGATTTAAATACTGCTATGAGGGGTTTACCTGAAGGAAGAAGTTTAGACAATACTGCACAAAAAGTATTAGAAAAATTAAGCATGGAAGCTGATCCATTTGTAAGTTTTTATAAATACTTAAATTTCTTACAAGGCAGAAAAGCAACTATGACAGAGTACAAAGGTTTAACTCAAATGTTAAACAATGTATTAGAGCAAACTAAATACGGAAACATTCATCAAGAAGTTGCAACTATTAGAGCTGCTTTAGAAAAAGATGCACATTCTTTTGCAAGGAATTTAAATGGTAATGCATTATTAGAAGATGATGCATTTAAAACTTTAGTAGATGGTGCAGGAGGTGCACAATCAGATGCAGGTAAAAAAATTATACAATCTGCAATTGATTCAGGAAATGAACTATATAAAAAATTAAGAGATGCAAACGAAGCTTACAGTCGTATGCAAAGATTCTATACATCTGACGCAAGCTACTTAACTAAAACAGTACAAAAATACAATACGAATGCATTAACAGGTAAGGCTATGTTAGGTATGACAGGTATGTCTAGATTACCAAAACAAAATTTATTCAACGATATTCAACAAATTGTATTTGAATCAAGAAGTCCAGAAGCTTTAATTAATTTTAAAAAGATGATTGGAGCACAAAAAGGCTTTACAGGATATTCAGCTAAGGGAGAAGAACTTTATAAAGCATCCGTAGCTAGATTCTTACATGATGCATTTATGGGTTCTTTCACAAGCAGACCATTACAACAAAGTTTTAGAGGAGGAATGTTATCCAATCTTGATAATGGTGCCTTCAGATCAATTGAAAATGATCCTAGATTTTTATTTAAAGCAAAAAGTTTTACTGAAATGTTACAAGACACTACAACGTTAGATAAATTATATGCAAATGGTGGTGCTGCTACTAAATACACAAGTCCTAATGGTTTAGTAAATATAAATGATATTAGATTTGGTAAAGATGATTTTAGAGATTTTGATGCTAGAAAATTTATTGATGCATTAGGTTTACGAGATCCGTATTTTTCTAAAGAAGCTGAAAATATGTTAATAGAAATGTACAAAGGTTTACCATTACCTAAAGGCGTAAGTCCATTAAAAGCAGTTGAAGATTTAAGAAACTTTGCAAGACACGTAGACGTATTATCACAAGTGCCTATCACTAATTCATCTTCGTTCATTCAAAGAAGATTACAACTTGGTGGATTTGGAAGTTTAGCTGGTGTGGCTATGGGTATGGGTGGAGCAGGTGCTATAAATCCATTTGCACCTTTAGTTATGTTAGCAATGGGAATTAGAGCAGGACAAGTTTTAATGGATCCAACATTATTAAGAATTGTAAATGATGTTATTAGTCCTAAAGAGTTAGAAGCTTTAATGAAAGGTGGCACAATAGGTGGTAAACAAATAAAAGGAAGATTACAACAAAACCCTTACACATTAGGTTTGTTTACACAAAAACGGGAAGCGTTTGCAAGATTAATGAATAAACTATTTGCTGATGATCAAGATTTTCCAGTAGTAGATCCTAAGTCTATCAACTTAGAAGAGATTACAGATTATTTAAATAAACAACCTGTAAGAATGTTATCGCCTAACTTTGGAGATGATGGTGCTAATATTCCTGAAGGTACTATTACAAGTATGTACAATGAAGAATTAATGAGTGATCCTACACCTGAAGAAAAAGTTGTAGAAAGCAATGTATTAACAGGTATGGCTCAAGGAGCTGCCACAGCTAGAAACACTTTTGACTATTCACAAAATGTAGAACAAGCAAGACCTATGTCACCAATGGGTATGCAACAACCTATGACACCGGCTAACGGACAAATATCACCGCAACAAGTACAAGCACTATTTCCTAACGACCCTACGAGTGCATTAATTGCTGCAAGAAGACAAGGACAACAAAATGTCCAATAAGATTGTAGACATTATAGGAAAAGTAGGTGGCAAAACACCTGTAGGTAAAGTTATAAGAACAGGTTCAAACCTTATAAAACTTTATAGAGGTGAAACTAAAGTAAAAAATAAATTAGGGCCTGGCGTACAAGATAAATTACATAAAAAATTAAAAGGTAGATGGTTTAGTCCTTTAAAAGAAGAAGCAAAATGGTTTTCTAATACTGCTGATAAAAGTTTAAAAAAACAACGTATTTTAAAAACAGTTAATGTTTCAGAAAAAGATTACAAAATAGGTAATAAAATGTATAGAAGGCTTTTTGGGGAGTACTATTGTAGCGGAATGCACTGTATACTACCTAAGAAAAATTTAAAAGATGTTAAAATAAAAGAATATAAATTTGGTGGTTTTAATGATTATTTTAAAGGATTACTGTAATGGCTAAGAATACTGCAATGCAAAAAATAGAGGATCATGAAAAACTTTGCAGATTAATGCAAAAACAAACATTTCAAAGAATACAATCTATTGAAGATAGAATTACTAGAATTGAAAGATGGATTATTGGTGGAATGTTTACAATACTTTTAGCTGTACTTTCTGGTCATATTAGTTAATATGCAGAATGCAAATCATAAAAAAATATCCCTATAAAAGACATAATAGATTTCAATCAGAAACAGGTCGTAAGTATCTTGTAGATAACGCACCTGTACCTAGTGTAACCACAATCTTATCTGCCACTAAAGATAAAAAATTTTTAGATAATTGGAGACGTAGAGTTGGTGAAAAAGAAGCTGACAGAATTGTCACACAAGCATCTACTATAGGAACTGAAATGCATAAAGTCCTTGAATATTATTATCAAGGCGAAAAATATTTTAATGCTATGGAAGAAGGTGTTAGACCTAGAAAGATGGCAGAAGTTATAAGGGATAACTTAACAATTGAGGAAGTATGGGGTAGTGAAATATCATTACATTATAAACAAGAGTATGCTGGTACTACAGATTTAATTGCAACTTCTAAGGGAAAACCATCTATAGTAGATTTTAAACAAAGTAATAAACCAAAATTAGAAGAATGGGTAGATGACTATAAACATCAACTAGGTGCCTATTATATGGCTCATAAAGAGCATTACGGGCCCATAGAGCAGGGGGTAATAGCAATTGCGACCCGAGCACTGCAATATCAAGAATTTGTGTTAAATGAGGCGGATTTAAGCGAATACGCTGAAAAGTTTTTGAAAAGGTTGGAGATGTACAAAAATGCAATTCGTAAAGGCTAAATTAACCACTCTCTTGCTTTGTCTCCTAATGTTTTGTTTGATAGCTGTATTTTCTTTGCTAGAGCTTTTACGATCTTTTCGTCAATGGTATTTTTTGCGATTATATCAATATACACTACATTTTTTCTTTGCCCTATTCTGTGTGCTCTATCTTCTGATTGCATTCTAACTTCTAAGTTATAATTATTAGAATAATAAATTACATACTTAGCTTCAGTTAAAGTCAAACCATAACCACCTGAAGTTGGGTTAGCTACAAAGAATCTACAAGTAGGATCATTTTGAAATCTATCAACAGCAATTTGTCTATCAGCTAAAGCCGTTTCACCAAAAATACTAACCACTGTTTCTGGCCCATACTTTTCACTTAATGCTTTAATTATTTCTTGTATATTATGAACATAGTTAGCCCATATGATAACTTTTTGATCTGACTCTTCTAATATTTCTAGAAGAACTTTTAATTTTTCATTATTAAATTGTAACAAGTCACCTTCATCTGACTTACAATAGCCATTAGCAATTTGATGTAATCTCAATATTTCAGTTAATTGATTGTGAACAGATATAGTTTCTGATTCAAACTTTGCTAAAGCTTGCTGACGTAAAGTTTCATAAATTCTTTTTTGTTCACCTGATAATTCTATTTCCCTTTTTTGATAAATTTTAGGTGGAATATCTAAACACTCATCCTTAGTTACTCTTGTAGAAAAAGCTTTAAGCTTTTGTTCAAGCTCTTCAAGATTACGACTGCCTACAGGAACCATAATAGCATTACCACCAGGAACATAGGTTTCTTCAAATATTGAATACCTATTTCTAAAAGCATAATAACTTTTAAAACCTAATAAAGCTGGATTTAAAAAAGCACATTGTGTATATAGATCTAATGGAGATTTTGTTACTGGTGAGCCTGTTAATATACGCCTTACTCGGCTTAGGTATCTTAATCCTAAAATGTTTTTTGTTCGTTTCGCTTGTGGGTTTTTTATTGTTGTACTTTCATCTATTATAGTCATATTCATAGGACAATCTTTTAAAAAAGTAGTTACCCATTGTAATCCTTTTTTTGTACTTAAAGCTTCAACGTTAATGAAAAATAATTTTAAACTTGGATCTTCAATAAATTTTTTATAATTTTTTTCTTTAGAGATTTTCCACAAAAATTTTATTCTTGGTATTTCATCAGGCAGATGTGCATCTATTTCTCTATCCCAAACTGTATAAACAGACTTAGGTGCTACAATCAATGCAGCTTTAACTTGATTTTTTAACCACAAATATCCAAGATTATCTATGGTTGTCTTAGTTTTTCCTGTACCCATTTCCATAAAAAGAGCATATTCTGATCTATCAGCAGATTTTAATAATGCCTGCCTTTGATGTTCATAGGGTTTTGTCTTATAGGGGTATTTCCACATCCAACGCATTTATATAAAAATAAATTTGACAATGCAAATAAAAAGTTTAAAAGGAGGACAGATATGGATATTGAAAAATTTTCAAGTTTAGAACTAAAACAAGAAGACGTTAGTACGATCACGGAAGCTTGTAATAAAATGAAAAGACTTGAAGATCAAGTAAATGCCGAAGAGGAAAACTTATCTAAACTTAAATCTAAACTAAGAGACTTTCAAGAACGAATCATTCCTGAATTGATGCAACAAGCAGGAGTAAGTTCATTAGTTTTAACAGATGGATCGAAGGTTCAAGTAAAACCTTACTATGGAGCTAAGATACCTGAAAGTAGAACTGAAGAAGCATTCTTATGGTTAAGAGAAAAAGGTCACGGTGATATGATTAAAAACACTGTCACTGCTACATTAGATCGTGGACAAGACAATCAAGTTTCTGAATTAATTAAAGTATGTGAACAAAACGGCTTTAAGTATAATCAGAAAATGAAAGTTGAGCCTATGACTTTAAAGGCCTTTGCCAAAGAGCAAGTAGAAAAAGGTCAAGAACTTCCTTTTGATTTATTTGGTGTCTATATCGCTAATAGAGCGTACATAAAATAATAAGTAACAAATAATAACCGAGGAGGAAAAATGTCTAGCGAAAAACGGACGGATCTATCAACGAAAAAAAATAACTCAGTTGTAGCTTATGATATTGAAAAATATGCAGATCAAGGTTTTGATAACATTGATTCAAAAAGTTTACAGCTGCCTTTCCTAAAAATATTAGGACAGCTTTCACCACAAGTAACACAAGGTGATTCTAAATTTATTCCAGATGCAAGACCTGGGATGATTTACAATACTGTTACTGACAAGCTTTATGATGGGCAAAAAGGTATTTTAGTAATACCTGCTTATTATAAGTTTGAATATATTGAATGGGCAGATAGAGGACAAGAAGGTAGTGCCTCTCCAAGAAATATATATGATGCTGAAAGTGACATTATGCAAAAAACTACTAGAGATGACTCAGGGAAAGATAGACTTGAGAATGGTAATTACATTGAAGAAACATCTTCTCATTATGTAGTTGTTTGTGAAGGTAACACTGCATCAGAGGCTTTGATTACTATGAAGTCCACTCAAAGAAAAAAATCTAAGAAGTGGAATAGTATGATGAACTTAATGCAGCAACCTAAAAAAGATGGTAAAGGATTTTTTAGACCTGCCCCATTTACTCAATTGTATCGATTAAAAACTGTATTGGAAAAAAACCAATTAGGTTCTTGGTATGGTTGGGAAATCACATCAGAAGGTATTGTGGATAATGAATCCCTTGTACAACGTGCTATGAAATTTAGACAAGCATGTTCAGGAGGATCAGTTAAAGTTAAACACGATAAAGAAGAGCAAACACCTAAAACACCATTTTAATTAATATGGATTTTAGCAAAAACCTGGAGCAGTTTAAAACCCTGTTCCAGGGCTCTCAAACTTATTACGGACAATCTAAACCTACAGGAATTAAAAAACCTACAGGTAAAGAAGAATATAAAAGTTGGATAGTACCTGAACCTGTTACTGATGAAGAATGGTTAAACCATTTAGAAGGTAAATCACATTTAGGTTCAATTGTTATTCATGATGACAGTACCTGTACTTGGGGTGTTATAGACATCGACAGGTATGGAATGGATTTAAAACATTATATCAAGATAGTTAGAGAACGTGGCTATCCTTTAGTACCTTATCGTTCAAAATCAAACGCATTACATTTAATTGTACACCTTTCTAAACCAATGGCTGCTGCAGATATGCGTAAAAAATTAATTTCAATAGCTGCAGACTTAGGAGTTAATGATACCAAGACAGATATTTTTCCTGCACAAGACACAGTAGATTTGACACCTGAAAAATGGGAAGACAAACAGAAAGGTCAATTCTTAAATTTACCTTATCAGAATGCAAAATTTTCAACACGATGTGCATTAGATGATGAAGCCAACAGTATTCCATTTGAAAAATATTTAGATTATGTAAAAAAATTTATAATCAAACCCGAAGAATTTTTAAAAACTAACACTGATAATGATTCAGAAAATAAAGATTGGCCTAACTGTGTAAACAAATTTATTAGAAATCAAGTTACTGAAGGTGAGGGAAGAAATGATGCTATGTTTAATGTTGGTGTATTAGCTAAAAAAATAAATGCAGACAAAGATTATTGGACAGATATAGTTAGAGATTTAAATAAAAAAATATGTATTCCACCTTTAGACCCTAAAGAACTTAATAAAGTTATAGAGATGATTGAAAAACATGATTACAGTTATAAATGCACAACAGCCATAGCTAGACAATTTTGTAATGGGGCAAAACAATGTGCAAAAAGAAAATTTGGTATTGGCCCTAACGAAGGTGCACCTGAAACAGGTAAACTTATTAAAGTTAATTCTTATCCCGATCCTTATTGGTTATTACCCATACAAGGTAAGGTAGTTAAATTAGAAACTAAACAATTATATCAACAACAATTACTAGGAGAACGACTACTATCACATGACATTGTTTGGAGAACTATGCGTCCTTCTAAAAGAGATCCAGACCCTTATAAAGATTGGTTAGATGAATTAATGGCTAACAAAGTAGATATGGAAGGTATTGATAGAGAAGAAGAACGAGAAGAAGTATTTAATACTCGTATGGTTAAATTTTTTGAAGACACAGACACTACCAATGAATTTGATCAGATTGAACACGATAATATTTATTTTGATGATAAAGAGATTAGATTTAAGCTAGAAACCTTTAAATTATTTATGAAAAAGCAGGGGTACAATTGGTCTGAAAAAGAATGTACTATATTCTTACAAGATAACGGATGTAAGAAAAGCAAGAAGTTTAATAATGTTAACACGAGACACTGGGTTGCGGAAAGACCAAAACAAACACAGCACAAAAACAAAAATGTCAAATACAGTAAAGCAAAAACTCCATGGGAAGACAATTAAATTTTTTGGACCACCAGGGACAGGTAAGACACATAGATTATTACAAAGAGCAAAAAGGTTTTTAAAGATTGGTGTATCCCCTGATGAAATTTGTTACATCTCATTTACCAATAAAGCTGTACAAGAATGTAGAGAAAGAATAAGAAAAGAATTTAAAGGTTACAATGAAGATGACTTTAAATATTTTAGAACACTACATAGTTTAGCTAGACAACAATTCTCAGACATACCTGTATTAGATCCTAGAGTAGATTTATTACAATTTCATACACAGTATGGAACTATTAAAGTAGATTACATTCCAACTTGGGATGATCAAAAAGTATACAACAATTGGTCATTACAAATTTATGATAAAGCTAGGAACATGAAGATTGATCCTGTGGAGCTTTATAAGAAAGAACCTAGAAAGAAAGTTAGACTTCAACAATTTAAATCTATTATTCACGGATATGAGAACTATAAAAAGTATGAAGAAAGCCCAGGGCAATTCAAAAACGATAGATTAGATTTTACGGATATGGTGCAAAAGTATATTGATACTGGATTGCCTATTCCTTTTAGAGTTTTAATGGTAGACGAAGCTCAAGATCTTACACCGTTACAGTGGGATATGGTTGTTAAGTTAGCTTTAAATTCAGAAAAGGTTTATTTAGCGGGTGATGATGATCAAGCTATCTATGAATGGAATGGTGCCGATGTGCATTTTTTCCAAACCTTTCCGGGTAAGGTAAAGATATTAAAAGAATCTAGAAGATTAAATAAACAAGTACATTTTTTTGCTAAATGTATTTTAAATGGTATGGAAGGACATAGAGTAGAGAAAGAGTTTACTTCTAATGGTACAGAAGGAAATATTTATAAGTGGAATAGTTTGAGAAAGATTCCATTAGATAATGAGAATTCATGGATGATATTAGCTAGAATTAATGATGTTAAAAAAGAATTACAAGAGGAAGCTAGAGATTTAGGCATTTATTTTCAGGATATGCGTGGAACAAAATCTTTTGACCCTAATCAATGGCAAGCTATTCAAGATTGGCAGCTTATATGTAGAGGAGGTGGTATTTCTAGAGAGGCTGCATGCAATATGTATAATTTTTTATTAAACATAGATCACGGTTACCGATCAGCGGACAGCAAGAAATGGAGTTTTGCTCATCCGAATCAAGTATTCAACTTTGAACAATTACACCTGCAGGGAGGAATGGTTGAAGAAAATAGACCTTGGCAAGAAGCTTTTCAACGTAAATTTAAAGATAAAGAAAAATTGTATTTTATTAAATTAATGGAACAAGATTTAAACTTGGATGATAAAGCTAAGATAGTCATAGACACTATTCACCAAGTTAAGGGCGGTGAAGCGGATAATGTTATATTATCTTCTAAATGTAACTATCCATCACATTACGAAAGAAAGAGTTTATTAGATAAAATAAAAGAACTGCGGGTATGGTACACAGGGGCTACTAGAGCTAAAAAAGATTTACATCTATTGGGTACTTTCCACAGATATCATTTTCCCTTGTCTAAATACTTTAA
>Ga0208161_1000938_pt1 | contig 16088 bp, 25 predicted proteins | sample CB_VirMetaG_3_FD_184538 | JGI IMG/M metagenome (GOLD analysis project Ga0208161, IMG submission 184538) | Freshwater to marine saline gradient viral communities from Chesapeake Bay - CB_1508_1S Viral MetaG (SPAdes) (version 4) | ecosystem: Environmental > Aquatic > Marine > Coastal | place: USA...
TCTCACAAACACATCCGAGAATCCTATCACTATAAATAATGGTGATCGTATCGCACAGGCTGAAATGATCAAGAGTGAAGAATATGTGCTTTGGGAAATTTTTGAAGCTCCTACTCAGAAGACAGATCGCATTGGTGGATTAGGTTCAACAGGTGTTGCTGTATTCAACGGCGAAGACATGATGAAGAATATTACAATGTCTAAAGAAGAAGCAGATAAAGTCACTATTCCTCTAATAGAACCAATCAAGCGCGGTAGAGGAAGACCAAGAAAGGTAGCATAATGCCAGGATTAGCACGTAAGGATGGTATAGATACAGTAGCAGCACCTGATGGCACACCAAAAACGCCTTGTGATTCTGGTTTTAAGTGTGATGGACCGTCAATTCAATATACCGATAAAGGATCAAGCACTGTCTCTGTTGGTGGTATTGGAGTGGTTAGAGAAGGTGATACAATGACACCTCACACCACAATTCCTTGTGGTTGTCCTACTCATGTTCCTCCAATGGTTTCTTGCTCTGCATTTATTAGTGTAGAAGGTAAAAGATTGGCTAGATTGGGTGATCTTTATATTGCAGATGGAGTATCACATCCTATATCGTCAGGTTCAGATACAGTCTCAGATGGTAGTCCAAGAGAATAATTTCTTGACATTTTGATCTTAATGTGATATAAATATATGTGTCTTTGCCGAAAGGGAAGATTTACAACTAACTTGCTAACATAGGAGTTAACAAATGCACAAGTTAAACTACGACCCATTTTCTTTTTCCAAGCAATTCAACACCACAATTGGCTTTGAACCAATTCTCAAGCGTCTTGCTGAGATGAGTGAAGCAATGCCAAAGATTCCTACCTATCCTCCATACAACATCAAGAAGCTTGATGAAAACAAGTATGTGATTGAGATGGCAGTTGCTGGCTTCGGCAAGCAGGATCTTGAACTTGAGTTGCAGGATGGCACACTTACCATCAAGGGTAATGTATCTTCAGAAGACGCTGACTATATCTACAAGGGTATTGCTGAACGCGCATTCACCCGTCAGTTCACTCTTGCTGATACAGTGGAGGTAAAGAATGCAGATTTGATAAATGGTATGCTCAAGATTTGGCTTGAACGTTTCATTCCTGAAGAAAAGAAACCTAAGAAGATCAACATTGGTGAAGCTGAAACTGCACATAACGGTGAGCCGACTAAGCAGTTTCTATCTGAGAAGTATGGTGAAAAATAATGTTAGATTTTCTAAAGAGATTGTTTTCACCACGAACTAATGAAGAGCGTATGCAAAATTTTCTGAGTCAGGCTACGGACCGAGTACATCTTGAGTGTCTTCAGCGTGAATGGGATCGTATGTCTCATGAACAAAAGAGTAACTGGTAATGATACCGTATACTGACGAAGAAGCTGACTGGTTATCTGGTCAGTAACACTATATACTGAGGGAGAATGAACTCCCTCAGTTTTCATTATGGAGAGACTATGAATAAAATTATGTTATCTTTAGCTGCTGCTTTGTTTGCTTTTGGTACAAGCACAGCATATGCATCCCGTGATCAAATCCGTATCGTCGGATCATCTACAGTTTATCCCTTCACAACTGCCGTAGCAGAACAGTTTGGTAAGAAGACTGGTTCTAAGACACCAATCGTTGAATCAACTGGTACTGGTGGCGGTTTCAAGTTGTTCTGTGCTGGCACTGGCGAAGGCCATCCTGACGCAACAAATGCTTCACGCGCAATCAAGGAAGTTGAACTTGAAGACTGTAAGAAGAATGGTGTAACTGTTACAGAACTTGCAGTTGGTATTGACGCAATCGTGTTGTCAAGAGCAGCATCAAATGATGATATGTCATTGACAACTGAAATGCTTTATAGATCATTAGCTAAGTGGGTCATCGTTGATGGTGAAATCGTAGATAATCCATACAAGACTTGGGCAGATGTTGATTCTTCACTGCCTGCTATTAAGATTGAAGTTCTTGGACCACCGCCAACTTCTGGTACACGCGACTCGTTTGTCGAGTTGGTAATGGAAAAGGAATGTAAGGCTGCTATCAAATCTAACGCACTTACTGTTACAGAAGACGAAGAAAAGTCTCTTTGTAAGTCAATGCGTGAAGATGGAGCATTCATTGAAGCTGGTGAAAATGACAACATAATCGTTAACAAGCTTCAATCTAATCCAAACGCTTTCGGCATTTTTGGTTATTCATTCCTTGATGAGAACCGTAGTTCATTAAAGGGTGCTACAATCAATGGTGTTGTTCCTGAGTATGAAAGCATTAAGTCAGGAAATTATGCTATCTCTCGTCCGTTGTTTGTGTATTTTAAGAACGAACACTTTGATGTAATTCCAAATCTTCGTGAGTTTATGGAAGAGTATAAGAGTGAAGATGCAATCGGTGAAGAAGGCTACTTGACTGAAAAGGGCCTTATCTCTCTAAACTGATATTGACATTACAGAGAGGATGCTATATACTAGTGTCCTCTCTTTTATTATAGGTATATTATGAAACTCATTATTGAAAGATCGGTTGTCGTTATCACACCCACTATCGGTTCCCAAAAACTCAAAGATGCTGTCCTCAGCGTTCAAAAGCAAACATATTCTAATCTTGAACATTTGATTGTTGTAGATGGATATGAGTATGAAGATCCTATGAATGATGCTCTACGTGCCGCTTGGCAAGAAATGCCAGATGGTAATGAGCGATTGCCAATGGCAATGGTTCTTCCATTCAATACAGGCGCAAATGGATTCTATGGTCATCGCATCTATGCTGGTATTCCTCATCTAGTCAATGCTGATTATGTCTTCTTTCTTGATGAAGACAACTGGTATGAACCAAACCATGTTGCTTCACTTGTAGAAGTATTAGATCGTGATAATGACTTTGCACATTCACTTCGTAAGATTTATCAACCAGACAAGACATATGTGTGTGATGATAATTGTGAAGCACTTGGTAAATGGCCGATCTATTTCTCACACAATGATCCACAATATCTTGTAGATACATCTTCGTTCGCGTTCAATAGAAAATTTCTAGAAAAGACTTGTCACTTATGGCATTCTGGCTGGGGTGGTGATAGAAGATATCTATACTCTGTCATGCAGAATGCAAAGTGGGATACAAGTCGTAAGCACACACTATGCTATCGTCTTGATGGAAATCCTGGTTCAGTAACTGCTGATTTCTTTATCAAAGGCAATGAAGAACAATTGAAACATTATAATGGAGAACTGCCATGGCTAAAAATCTAATCATCGGCGGCGCAGCAAACTACAAATATGATGATGTAAAATACTGGATCAACTCAATCAAGAAGTCTGGTTTTGATGGTGATGTTGTTCTGGTTGTAACAAATATGAAGAATGATGAACTGGCAAAAATTGCTGAAAGGGGTGTTCAACTTCTTGCATATGGTCAAAAAGACAATGAAGGCAACTATGTGAGTAACAGTGGAATGCCGCCCCATGTAGAACGGTTCTTTCATATATGGAACTTTCTCAATACGACAACAGAAGAATATGATTTCGTGATTACAACTGATGTTCGTGATGTTGTATTCCAAAAAAATCCTTCAGACTTTTTAGATGAAGATGACTTCTGCGATTTTGTTGCTGCTGGTGAAGGACTAGCATATGAAGATGAACCATGGGGCAACAATAACTATCTACAAGCATTTGGTCCATTCTTCCACAATCTCATAAAAAAGAATGAAATATACAATGTTGGTGTCATGGCAGGGCGTTTAGATGTTGTTCGTGACATTATACTTTTGATCTTGCAATTGAGCATCAATCGTCCAATATCAATTGTCGATCAAGCTGTGTATAACTTCATTCTAAACACAGGTCTTGTGAAAAGTAGAACAGAGTTTTTTGGTAACAACTCAGGCTGGGCATGTAATCTAGGAACAACTCTTGCGGCAATTCAGTCTGGCGCTGGTGATATTGGACAGAAAAATGATCCAACTGCACAAATCATGTATCAGACAAAATATCTTTATTCACAACCCACATTCAAAGATGATGGCACTGTCTGTAACAGTCATGATATTCCTTTTTGTATCGTTCATCAATATGATAGAGTTGCAGACTTAGCAGATAAGATCAGGATCAAGTATAATGACTAAGCCAAAACTAAGATTGGGATTTACGGATTATTATCCTACACTAGATGAGTTCTTTCTTGACACTCTTTCTTCAAGATTTGATATTACTAGAGATGATGATCATCCAACATATTTAATTTTTGCGGATGAAACATTTGGAAAAAACAATCTGAATTACGATCACAATAAAGTAATCAAGATTTTTTTCACTGGTGAAAACAGAAGACCACAAAACTATGTGTGTCATTTTGCCATAACATTCGATCATCTTGATAGTGATCGTTTCTATCGTTTGCCTTTATACATTCTTGACAATTGGAATGCCGAGCATATGGGTCTTACTTCCTTATATGAAGCAAACACGAACCGAACTTTTACTACAGATGATTGGCATAAACGCACAGAATTTTGTGGTTTCATTTCAGGCAATGGTGGTAGTCTTGATAGAAACAACATGTTCCACATTCTATCAGAGTACAAAAGAGTTGACAGTGCTGGTCCTTTGTTCAATAATATTGGACATATTATTCCTCGAGGGCACGAAGCACAAAAACATAAGATGGAATTTCTATCTAATTACAGATTCAATCTTTGCTATGAGAACAGTTCTTATCCCGGGTATGTAACAGAAAAGTTGCCACATGCATTTGTTTCAGGCACTGTACCTATATACTGGGGTAGTCCTGTGGTAGATGTTGACTTCAATACAGATGCTTTTGTCAACAGACACGATTTTGAAACTGATGCGGATATGGTCAAATATATAATTGAGATAGACAATAACATGTACCTGTGGTTAGAAATTATGAATCGACCGTTCTTCAATCCAAAAAACAAGTTTATTGATCTTGATCGATTTAGAAACTGGTTCATTCGTAATGTATATAGAGGTTGATAATGCAACTCACATATAATTTTTTAGTTGCCAACAATATAAAATCTGTTCTTGATATTGGAGCAAATGTTGGTAACTTTTCACTAACAATGAAGCGCAACATACCTCATTTGGATATCTTCATGCTAGAAGCAAATCCTTTCTGTGATACTATGCTCAAAAGAACGGATATACCTTATGAGATAGCATGTTTGTCTAATGAGAAGAAAGAGGTAAAGCTGTATGTAAATCGTAAGAATATGATTTGCACAGGTGTATCGTATTACCAAGAGCAAACTATACACTATAGTCCGGAAGATTATATGTTAGCAGAAACAAAGCTTTTGGATGATGTTATATTAAAACAATTCGGAGAACAAAAAGCTTTCGAGTTCATCAAAATGGACACTCAAGGTTCTGAACTGGACATTATTCGTGGTGGTATGAAGACTATTGAACAAGCGAAACATATTCAGATTGAGACAACTCTGATTGAATACAATAAAGGTTCACCACTCAAAGACGATGTTGTTGAGTTTATGGGCAATCTCGGTTTTAAGCAAAACGAAAAGGTAGAAGTCCATTATAAAGAGCATAACCCAGCTACAGGAATAGTAATACAAGAGGATTGGATTTTTTCAAGATGAAGATAGCACTATGTTTGTCGGGTCAACCCCGTTCGTTTGAAAAGGGTTATGAATATCACAAGAAGAATCTTTTTGATCATTATGATGTTGATGTATTCATACACTCATGGCATTATCAGGAAGAGTTATTGGATAAGATTGAAACACTTTACAAGCCTAGGGATGTAAACTATGAATTACCATTAAATGAAAATTTCTTCAAGAAGTATAGTGTGGGCAATGCACAGTATCCTGCATACAATACAACACAAATGTTCTATGGTGTATTCATGGCAAATCAGCTATGTAAGAAGTATTCTCAGACATTGAACATTGAGTATGATGTTGTCATTCGATCTAGATTTGATTTTGCTTTAAACACAAAATTGAACTATGAAGAAGTACAAGATGGAATGATTTATGTACCAAATTGCAGACAGAATTCGGAACACACCGTAGCAAACGATCAGTATGCTTATGGGCAACATTACGCTATGAACCTTTATGCTCAAACATATAACAACATAGACTTCTTACATAGAAATGGTTGCCCATATAATGGTGAAGAACTCATGTGTGCAAATCTGCATATGTACGGGTTAACAGGAAATAATCTTGTATATGTTGATGTAAATCATCCATTTATGCCAGATAGATATGGTAGTATGAGACATTCACTCATACGCGATGACTTTAGTGAATGGAACAAATTGAGAGGTTGATATGCAAATACTTTTACCTATGGCAGGCGCTGGTAAGCGTTTTGCAGAATGTGGATATGAAGACCCAAAGCCATTAGTAGATGTGCTTGGTAAGCCCATGATCGAACGTGTTATCGAAAATATGGGATACGAAAACGATTATGTGTTTTTGATTCAGGAAGCACATATGAAGCAGTATGGTGATAGATTAAAGAAAGCCTTCAACAGAGTCAATTCATATAAGATCGTTGAGATTAATGGATTGACTGATGGCGCAGCTTGTACTGCAATGTTAGGCAAACATGCTATCAATCTTGATGCTCCGCTAATGATTGCTAATACAGATCAGATTATGGAATACCATCGTGAAGATTTCTATGACTGGTTCTATACAAATGACATGGATGGTGCTATTTTTACATTCAGAAGTCTTGACAAAAAGCACAGTTATGCTAAAATGGACGAATTAGGTAAGTATGTAACTGAGGTAGCAGAAAAGGTTGTTATTAGCAATGTAGCAACTGTTGGTGTATACACATGGAAGAGAGCATATGATTTCTTCGCATCCGCTAAAGAGATGATTAGAAGAAATATCAGAACAAACAATGAGTTCTATATTTGCCCAACATACAATATGATGATTGAGAATGATGCAAAGATTGAAATCTATGATATCAAGCGTCATCATCCAATTGGTACACCAGAAGATTTACAAAAATATTTGAGATATAAAGGAGCATAAATGGACATCGTTGTTAGAAAGAAGAATGAAAAAAAGTATTTCTGGGCAAAGTATTATCTCGAATCCAAGACAACTCTTTTAGAAGCAGCGAAAGAACTTGCTATTGGACAAAGCATCGGTAATCCAAACGCACGAAGCGTTTGGGAAACACAAGAAATGTATGACAAACATACAGCTAAAATTTTGAAGACTGATGAGTTCAATAACAAGTCTGGACATGTATGGATTGGTTTTCCTTATGCTAATATCAATTGGAAAACTGATGGTATTGCACATCTGATTTGTATGCTTATGGGCGGGCAAATGGATATTGATAACATTACAGCATGTCATTTAATCGATCTTGAAATTGATACAAAGAAGACAGACTTCAAAGGACCTCAACATGGCATTACTGGTATGCGAGAGTTTACAGGATCGCACAACAAGCCACTGTTTGGAGGTATTGTAAAACCTAAGACAGGAATGAGCCCTCAACAGCTTCTTGATATGGTCAAAGAAATGGTTGAGGGTGGTGTTGATTTTATCAAAGAAGATGAAATCATGTCAAACCCTAAAGTTTGTCCACTAAAAGATCGTGTTCCTCTTATTGCTGAATATCTGAAGAATAGTGATAGAAAAGTTGTTTATACTTTCTGCATCAATGGTGATCCTGATACTATAGCAAAGAAGGTAAAGTTCATTGCAAAGTATAATGATGAATATGGTGGTCTTGGTATTCATATCAATATCTGGTCAGGTCTTGGATCATACAAGACTATAAGAAATATGAATTCAGGTCTTTTCATTCACTATCAAAAGAGTGGTGATAAAGTTCTAACAGAGAAGACACATCGCTATCATATTGATTGGTCTGTACTCTGTTATCTCGCAGGACTTTGTGGCGTAGATACTATTCATGCAGGAATGATTGGTGGATATCTCAGTGATGATGAAGAAGAAATGAAGAATGTCATTCGTGTTCTTCATCAACATAATGTTGTACCTGCTCTGTCGTGTGGTATGAAACCGGATCTTGTTCAACCAATTTCCAATATTGTTGGTGTTGATTGGATGGCAAATGTTGGTGGATATATTCATTCACATGAAGGTGGCACAAAAGCAGGATCACTTGAAATGCGTAAAGCTGTGGATGCTATAACAGTATGAGAATTATATCTCACAGAGGCAATCTCACGGGACCAGAAAAGTCCCGTGAGAATCAAGAGTTTGCTTTAATTGAATCTCTTGAAAGAGGTTTTGATGTTGAGTTTGATCTATGGTATATGGGAGATAGATTTTGGTTAGGGCATGATGTTCCTGAAAAGACATTCTCAATAGACACTCTAGTTCATTGGACTTCAAGATATTCCAATCAAAAAATGTATGTTCATTGTAAGAATGTTTGGGCAATGGAAAAAATGACATACTTTGTCATATCTAATATGATTCCCTTTTTTCATGATGCCGATCAATGCATACTTTTGAGAGACAATACAATTTGGGTACATCCAAATGCAATATATACTTGTTCTTCAAAAGAGAAGAGCATTGCTGTATATCCCTCTTGCAAAAAAACAGAATATGATGTATCATTAGACATCAACATGTCTGGATTTTATGGTATATGTACTGATTATCCAGTTGATTTGAGGAATTCATTATGAGATTTGTAGCATTAATTACAGGCATTACAGGACAAGACGGTTCGTATCTTGCTGAGTTACTATTAGAAAAAGGATATGAAGTTCATGGTATTGTTCGTAGATCCAGTTCGATCAATACTGATCGTATCGATCATATCTATCATCGCGTTAAGCTTCACTATGGTGATTTGACTGATAGTTCTTCACTCATTCGACTGATTCAGGAAATCAAACCAACCGAGATTTATAATCTTGCGGCACAATCACATGTGAAAGTGTCATTTGAGATTCCTGAATACACCGGACAAGTAGACGCACTTGGCACTCTGAGAATATTGGAAGCTGTGCGTCTACTTGGCATGGAAAAAGACGTTCGTATCTATCAAGCGTCTACATCTGAACTCTATGGGCTTGTGCAAGAAACACCACAGTCAGAAACAACTCCATTTTATCCTCGCTCACCTTATGGTGTAGCAAAGCTATATGGCTTTTGGATCGTGAAAAACTATCGTGAAGCATATGGTATGCATTGTTCATCAGGCATTCTGTTCAATCATGAAAGTCCTCGCAGAGGTGAAACATTTGTAACACGAAAGATTGTACAGGGACTTGCGCGTATCAGCATGGGCGGGCAGAAGATACTTGAACTTGGCAATCTAAATGCAAAGCGCGATTGGGGTCACGCAAAAGACTTCGTTGAAGCTATGTGGCTAATGCTGCAAGAACCTGAGCCAGACGATTATGTGATCGCAACAGGTGAACAGTATTCAGTAAAGCAGTTCGTTGAGACTGCTGCACCTTACTTTGGTATGCATATCAAATGGGAAGGTGAAGGTTTGAATGAAGTAGGCATTGATCAGACAGGTGAAGTTCGCATTCGTGTGAATGAGCGTTACTTCCGTCCTGCTGAAGTTGAAACGCTGCTTGGTAATCCTGCAAAAGCAAAGAGAAAGCTTGGCTGGCGTCCACAGTTTACATTTGAAAAGTTGGTAGAGGATATGTGTATTCATGGACAGTAATAGCGGCATTTATATTGCAGGACATAACGGTCTTGTAGGTTCTGCACTCATTCGTCAGTTACAGACTCAAGGCTATAATAATATTATCACACCGAAGCGACATCTTGATCTTCGTAATCAAGAAACTGTTCATCGCTTCTTTGAACTGAACGAACCTGATTATGTGTTTCTAGCTGCTGCAAAAGTTGGTGGTATTGGTTTCAATAAGACATACCCTGCTGACTTCATGTATGACAATCTCATGATTCAAACAAACGTCATAAATGCTTGTCAAGAATATGATGTGAAAAAGCTAATGTTCCTTGGCACAGCATGTATATATCCTAAACACGCGCCTGTGCCGATCAAAGAAGAATACTTGATGACTGGCCCGCTTGAAGAGACTAACATTGGTTATGCTCTAGCGAAGATTGCCGGTCTTACCATGTGCCAGAAGTATACTGAGCAATATGGTATGCAAACCGTTTCCGTCATGCCAAATAATCTCTATGGCATTTTCGATAACTTCAGACTGAATGAATGTCATGTTATTCCTGCATTCATCAATCGATTTATCGACGCGAAAGAAAAGGGTTTGTCGCAAGTGGTGTGCTTTGGTGACGGTACACCTACGCGAGAGTTTCTTTTTGCCGATGATTTGGCTGACGGACTAATTTTCTTGATGAACAACTATGATGACCCAAAGCCAATCAACATTGGTCCTAATCGTGAAGTATCAATTCGTTATCTGTCTGAGTTGATTGCTTCACTCGTTGGTTACACAGGTGATATCATTTGGGATACTACACAACCGAATGGCACACCCAGACGCGCACTAGACACCAGCAAGATGGATGCACTTGGTTGGAAAGCTAAGACATCACTTGAAGATGGATTGAAGATTACGATTGATTGGTTCTTAGAGAATAGGAAAACATATGACCGAGTATAATTGGCCATTGATGAAAGATACACTGACTTGGAGTGATCGCTTCAAGTTGGCCAAATTTGTAATGACTGCTGATCGTTTTACTCAGGGAAGAAAAGTAGAACAGTTTGAAGAAGCTTGGTCTAAATGGCTCGGTGTAGAACATTCTCTGTTTGTCACATCTGGTAGCACTGCGAACTTCTTACTGCTTGATGCCGTCAAAGAGATGTATTTCAAGAACAAGAAGAAGATCAAGGTTCTTGTACCTGCTTGCACTTGGGTAACGAATATCAATCCTGTGATGCAGCTTGGTATGGAACCTGTGTTCTGTGATATCAATCTTGACAATTACAGTTTTGATCTTGTAGAAGCAGAAAAGATTTCAAAGAAACATGAAATTGATATCGTGTTCACAACACATCTTCTTGGTTTGCCTGCTTGTGTTAACTTGATGAAAAGCATGTTTCCTAAAGCCATCATGCTTGAGGATGTATGTGAAAGTCATGGTGCAGAGAATGTCTCTGGTAAAGTTGGATCAAAGTATGATGGTTCAACGTTCAGCTTCTACTTCGGTCATCATATGTCTACCGTTGAAGGTGGTATGGTTTCTACGAACAATAGTCAACTCTACACATTGATGAAGATGAAGCGTTCTCATGGTATGTCCAGAGTGGTTAATGATCCACAAGTATTCAACGATCTGTTTCCTGACATTGATCCACAGTTTCTATTTGTGACTGCTGGCTATAACTTCCGAAACACTGAACTAGGTGCTGTACTTGGACTGTCACAGTTGAAGAGATTGGATCAGTTCATTGATATAAGAAAAAAGAATTTTGACCGATATCATAAGATCATTCGTGACAGAAACGATATCTTTCACGTTCCTTTCCCTGACACTGGGAATAGTTCATTCTGTTTTCCGTTCATTGCAAAGAGCAAGAAGATAAAGAACGATTTGATACATGAGTTGATCATGAATGGTATTGAGTATCGCCCAGTTGTAGGTGGTAATCTGCTTCGTCAACCATACCTCTCAAAGTATAATACAATATCATGCCCTAATGCTGACATTGTACATGAGAATGGTATATACATAGGCAATAACCAGTTTGTTGGCAAAAAAGAACTGGATCTACTTGAACAGATAATTGGAGATTTGTGATGTTAGCTGCTATACTTGATACCGTTATTCGTGAGCATGTAAATGCTATCCTTGATGAGAGAGATACTATCTATATTGAACCAGTAGATTATGCTGCATCAGACAATCTTGGTGAAGTCTTAGAGAAGCTTGCTATTTTACACATTCGTACTTGGCATCTAGAAGATGCAATGCAAGCAGCTAAGACTGATGAAGAACTAGCTGATCTAAAGCGCAAGGTTGATATCTGTTTCAAGATCAAGCGTCCAAAGCTTGTTGCTGCATTGAATGCCATCATAGATGACGCTATCATTCATGGCAAGTCCCTGCGTGAAGATTCTGTAAAGTTATATAAGGGTGTGTGATGAAGAAGATATGTTTTTTCAATCATTATCACAATGGTGATCTATTTCATGGTAAAGCATTCATTCGTGAGATAATGTATAATGTAGATACTGAATTCTACTACGCACATAGAATGAAGCCTGCTGTTCTTGATGACATGGACATTCAACATACAGAATTACCTGGTATACCACATAAAGCTAGATATCTTGATTTAGGGGACACATTTCTAATCAATACGTGGATTGGTGCATACTTTGGATATGGCATTAGATTTGACGGTGAATGTACGTTGAGATTTACTCATCAAATGTATGCAAGAATATATGATCTTATCAATCAGACTTTTCCTGGTACGGATATGGTCCTCGGTCCTGTAGAAACATATTTTCCATTTGTCAATTATGGCATGGTAGATAAAGCAGGTGTAAACAGATTTGTAGGATCAGATCCAAGAAAGAAGATTCTGTTTTCAAATGGTGAGTGTCATTCAGGTCAGTGTGAATACAACGGTGATATGAAGTCAATCATTGAAGACATTGCATCAAAACATCCTAACAAAGTCTTCATTGCAACGAAGAACTTTGAAACACAGTTGAAGAATATAAAGTTCACTAACGAAATCATTGATCAGAACAAGGGTTGTGATTTGAACGAGATTTCATATCTCTCAACATACTGTGATTTGATTGTAGGAAGAAACTCAGGACCATATTGCTTTACAGTTACAGATACAAATATAAATGATCCAAACAAAACATTCTATGCATTTGGAACAAGAGAAACTGATTGTTTTGCAATGGGTATTGAAATACCAGCTAAGTTAATTTTTGAGTCTTACACATCACTAAATAATGTGCATAAGTCAATATCAGATTTGGTATCCAAAATTAGATGACAAAATCAATTTGTACAAAGGTATGTGAATATGAAGATGACAGTCAAGGATCATATAGAAGCAACGAAGAAAAGACTTGCAGAGGCTGCGGCCGCACGGCAAGCGAAATCATCGAGTGGTACTACGCAACCAAAGAAAGAAAGATCGAAATCGCCAAAGCCGCGCGCAAGCGCACCAAAGACCGCAAGGAAGCCGAGAAACAAAGGAAAATGATTTCTCTTGACTTGATCTGATTCCTATAGTATAGTATACATACTGACACAAACACACAGAGGAACACAAATGTCTATGAAGTATATTTCCACGGAAGTTGAAGTTAGCCTTGGTTCATGGAATGATGAGGAACTTCTTGAGGAAATCAAGTATCGCGGATACAAGATTGGAGAGGAAGAAAATCTGATTGAAGCTTTCCACTATTGGTCGCGCGGCCAGAAAAAGGAAGCACTCATTTTTCTTGAGAGGGAATTTAACTGGCTTCGTGGTGTCTCTGATTTGACAAACTAAATACAGACATGCGGGTTTGGTATATGGGTTGTGCCCTAGCCTTCCAAGCTAGTGAAACGGGTTCGAGTCCCGTACCCCGCTCCAATTTAAATGATGAGGTATAAACATGATTTGGTTTATCGTTTTGAATATTGTAATGAACAATGGTGATGTGTATACCGATGTTCATTATCCAAATTCCCCTCAATATAACAATGAGCGCGAATGCAACGAGGTAGGTCTGGCTCTTGTAGATCAGAAGCAGATTGAAATTGGCACCAATGCAGGTCGCACATATTACACTTGTATGTCCATTTCAGCAGAACAAATTAGGGCTGCAACAGGAAAATCTGGTAGCAACTCATGAACTATGTTTTTGATGTAGATGGTACTCTTACTCCATCTAGAGGATTAATCGACTCTACATTCGAAAACTTTTTCCTCGATTTTTGCAGGAAGAATACCGTCTACATCGTCACTGGTTCAGATTATAAAAAGACAGAAGAACAGTTAGGATCTGATATTTGTTATACTGTACAAGCTGTATATAATTGTTCAGGAAACATGACTGTAAAAAGAGGTGTTGTTGTAGATAAGAATGATTTCGAGTTATTAGATTCCGAGATTGCTGCATTAGAGAATGAAGCACGAATTTCAGGTTTTAGCGTTCGTACAGGCAATCATATTGAAAAGCGCATCGGCACTGTCAACTTTTCTATAGTCGGTCGTAATGCTACCAAAGAACAGCGCCAGTTGTATGTTGATTGGGACATTGCTACAAACGAACGCAAAGAAATCTGTGATAGACTAAACAAGATGTTTACACGACTTGAATGTGTCGTTGGTGGTGAGACAGGTATTGATATCTTTCTCAAAGGCAAAGACAAGTCCCAAATAGCGAAGTATGTGCATCCTTTCACATTCTTTGGTGATAGATGTGAAGTTGGAGGTAATGATCATACAATTTATAAGGTCGCAGATAAAGCACATTGGGTAAGAGATTGGGAAGAAACTGAATATATACTCAGAATGCAATACAATGACAAAAGAAGAACTGTCTGATATTAAACCTATATACAAACACATTATGAGACAAATTAATGATTTCGCATATGAAATGCGAGACGATCGGAATGATGGTTGGATTCAAGAGCATTATCGCACTGCGCTTAAAGAACTTCGTGATCACATTAATAAGGTATTAGAACAATGAAAGTTTACATAGGGCCATACGTAACAACTCGCTACGTTGCTGATTTTCATTATCAGTATATGAATAAGAAGTATAAGTACAAGTGGAAAAAGAGCAACACTTGGTTTGAGAAGGTTCTTGAGACTCTTGAAAACTGGTGTCAGAATATTTTTGATATGACAATTAACAAGCTTGTTACCAATCGTAAACGTAAGATCAATGTTCGTATTCACAACTACGATACTTGGTCAATGGATCACACTCTCGCTCATATTGTTCTTCCTATGCTCAGGCAGCTTAGAGATACCAAGCATGGCAGCCCTTTTATTGATAATGAAGACCTTCCTGAAGAACTTCGTCTGTCCGAAAGAGAAGATGCAGTTTTCAATCACGGCTATTATGACAAGAGCCTGAATGCATCCGAAGAAGAACTTGAAGCAGCAAGCGAGAAGTTTCATTCGACCTGGGTTTGGGTTCTTGATCAGATGATCTGGAGCTTTGAGCAGGAACTTGATGAGGATGAAGGTGAAAAAAACTATTATGATCCTTATGAACCTGATGAACATATAGAAAGCGACGGATTGTTCGATTCTGATCACAAGCGTAAAATGGGTAAGTTCAATACAGAAAAGTATAAAGCGTATCACGCGCGTAAGCAGAAGGGATTTACTCTTTTTGGTAAGTATTATCAAGCACTGTGGGATTGACAAATGAAGTGCAATACATGTAATACATACTTTGATCGTCTTACAATTCATCCTGAATATGATCAAGCTGATGGTTGTGCTGCTACTCTGTATCTACATCAGGGTGTTCACTACATTCTTGCTCATTATGGATCACGATTTGATATGCAACGATATGCATTGAAGCGTGGTACTCCATATAAATCAGGTAACATCTGCGACAACTGTATAAATAATTTTATCAATGAAGGCAAAGCAGGTCTAATTGAAGACGGAGTTTGGTAATGTTAGGTTGGAAGTATAATGAATCTATGCTTCGCACATACATGACAGAACATGCTGAAGATATGGGTAGATTCTGGGCAGAAGTGTTAAGAGAATCTCCTAAGTTTTATGAGAATTTCATGCGAGGGTTTTTGGAGGAATTTAACAAAAAGAAGGAATAGAACTATGTCATATCAGACGATTTCCGAAGAAATTCTAAAGCAAGCGGCCGAAATCATGGGGCCAGACAGTAACTTTCACACAGCACTAAAATGGGGAGAAGAGTATAGACAAGCGGGGATGAACCCTGTATACTATACAGACGATACAGAAAGAATGGTATTCGTCACAACAGAAGAAAAGATGAACGGTATTAAGTTTAATTGATTGGAGATAAGAATGAATATTCTTGAAACACAGTGGAAGCAGAGAGCCTTTGATAGCAAGTGGGAGAAGCTTGC
>Ga0208161_1000939_pt1 | contig 16084 bp, 21 predicted proteins | sample CB_VirMetaG_3_FD_184538 | JGI IMG/M metagenome (GOLD analysis project Ga0208161, IMG submission 184538) | Freshwater to marine saline gradient viral communities from Chesapeake Bay - CB_1508_1S Viral MetaG (SPAdes) (version 4) | ecosystem: Environmental > Aquatic > Marine > Coastal | place: USA...
AAGAACGATCAGTTTCTCCTCACCTTCATTTTGTAAATCAACCACAACTTTATTTGAATGGTGATTACGATAAAGAGTTACGTGTTGAATTCTATGATGAAAATAATGTATGTCATTATGGAGCACCAAGTAAGTGTGGGATGTGGATAGCTCTTAATCGTAGATACTTTACTAAATGGAGAGCAAGGGTATTGGACGGATATGATTTGTTATGGGAAGAACAATTTAATGCATCGGAAAAACGTGTATTTGTGACATTTGATTCTAAGTCTTTGGGAGACACGTTAGCGTGGATACCTCAAGTTGAGAGATTCAGACAAAAACATAATTGTGAATTGGTATGTTCTACTTTCCACAATGAACTTTTAAAATCTCAATACCCAAATATAACGTTCGTGGATCCAGGTTCTGTGGTTGATAATATCTACGCATTATATTCTTTGGGAATTTTCTACAATTCGGATGGTTCTGTAGATTACAACAAACACAAGAACAACCCAAGGGAAATACCTTTAATTCAAGTGGCATCGGATATTTTAGGTTTAGAGTTTGAAGAAGTGAAACCTAACTTACCGTTATATGGTATTGAAAAGAAAAAACAAGTCTCTATTGCTATTCATTCAACAGCACAGGCTAAATATTGGAACAACCCTACAGGTTGGCAAGAGGTTGTTGATTATGTCAAATTGAAAGGGTACGAAGTAGTATTATTATCAAGAGAACACGATGGTTATATGGGTAACTTTAACCCTCAAGGAATTGTTCAGCATCCTGAAGGACCGACTGAAGATATTTTACAAACAATTCAAGAATCTGAATTGTTTATCGGATTGAGTAGTGGGTTGAGTTGGTTAGCTTGGGGTACAGACACCCCAACGGTTATCATTTCAGGATTCACCGATGATTCATTAGAACCAAAAATTGGTATCGATAGGATTATAAATAAATCTGTGTGTCATGGATGTTGGGGAAGACATAGATTTAATCCTGGTGATTGGTATTGGTGTCCCGATTATAAAGACACTCCAAGACAATTCGAATGCACAAAAACAATCACATCCGAAATGGTTATTGATGTTATCAAAAAATATCTGTAATTGGATTTGCTTTTTTGATTTTTATTTCTTATACTTAAAAAAAATAGTTTGATGTTATCTTATATTGGTGGAAAAAGTAAAATCGGAAAATGGATTGTTCAGCAGTATCCAACTGACATGGAAACATACCTTGAAGGATTTGGTGGTATGTTTTGGTGTTTTTATAATATGGACTTGAGTAAATACCCAAATCTGAAACAGGTTGTGTATAACGATTTCAATCCATTGAATTATAATCTATTCAAGTGTTTGGAAAACCCTACAGAGTTGTTGCGAGCAATGAACTCAATTCCATGTCAAGAATTAGGTGTTGCCAATACACCAGAAATCCACAAGATACTATTCAAAAACTTTCAACAAGATTTATTTAGTGGTGAAATTACCATAAAGGCACCTGATTACATACTAGCTGCTCAGTATGTCTACATTGTCACTCAAGTTTTTAGTGGTTCTAAACCCGAATCAAGTAACTTCATCGATTTGAAGGGAAAATACAAGTCGAAGTATCTTACTTTTCGTGATAAGTTGTTGAAACCGAGTTGGATTGAACATTTCATTAAAATAACTAATGTAGAAAACTTGGACTTCGAGGAGTTGGTAAAAAAGTATGATTCTGAAACAACTTATGGTTATTTCGATCCCCCTTATTGGAAAACTGAAAATTACTATTCTAACCATGATTTTGATAGAGAAGATCATGAACGTTTAGCAGGTGTCTTGAAATCTATGAAGGGAAAATTCTCTTTATCCTACTATGATTTTGATTTATTACATGAGTGGTTCCCTGAAAGTGAATATCGTTGGATTCAGAAGGATTTTGTAAAAGCGGCTGCAGCAACAAAGGGTAAAACACAAAACAAGGGTACAGAGCTCCTCATTATGAATTATTGAGGTATTTATTGGGTATGAATACCTTGATTAATACCTTGAAAGAATCGGTTTCGGATGATTATAAAAAACATCTCGAAACTATGGGTATTACTGGTAAAGAAGCCAAGGAGGAAATCAAACGGTTGAAGGAATATTACAAAAATTTACCTGATGAAGTAACACTTTATCGAATTGTAATGGTAGATGATAAAAATGATATCGATTACGAACATCCTGGTTCTCACTATTCATCTTCACGGAAAGATTTAATCAACAATTATTCTTTCACAACAGGATCGGGGAAAAATGGGTATATGATGACAGTGAAGGCTTCAAAAAAACACATTGATGTTCCTGAAAGTATTTCCAATAATATACTTTATCCAAATGAAAATGAAATAACCTTGAAGAATCAAGGAAAGGGCGTTAAAATTATTAAAGTTACAAAAATTACAAAAAGTTAATAACTTTAATATATGAGTTCAATTTATGGTGTCTTTGGGGGTTCACACGATCCTTCCGTTTGTTTAATCGTTGATGGTAAAATAAAATTCTGTGTGGAGGAGGAACGTTTCACCCGAATTAAAACAGGTGATAACCATCCTGAAGTTCCACGTTTGGCTTTACGAAGAGTAGAAAAAGAATCGAACATTTCAGTCAAAGAAGCGGATTATTTGGTGTTTGCTGATCATGTGTCTATACCCTTTGCAAATTCTTTGGAAAGAACCTACACTTCATATCCTCACCACTTATGTCACGCAGCATCTACTTACTATACCTCGGGATTCCAAGAAAAGTGTCTTGTTCTTACCATGGATGCAGGAGGAAACAACGATAGTATTAATTTATATACTGCAGAAAATGGTGAACTCACTAAAGTTTATTCTGATGTTTATGCAGCAAATGGAAACTTAGCGATGATGTGGGGTTATGCTACCCGTAGTATCAAAGGAACTGACGGAAATGGATTGTTTATTTGGAATCTATGTAAAGACGAGGGGAAATTAATGGGTATGGCACCTGACGGCGAATACGATGAAAAATTTGAAAAACTATTCAACAATCTTATCCAATACAAAGATTGGAAATTTTTCCCAAACAATACGTTGGGTAAAACAAGGTATATTGTAGAGATGATTCGTAGATTAGGGTGGGTGGATTCTGATAAAAAATTAGCAAACTTTTCTTTTGCATTACAGAATCACACAGAAAAATTAATCTTAGAATTCTTGGAAGACATTCATGAAAAATATCCTGAATACTCAAAAATTTGTTTAGCTGGTGGAATTTTTGCAAACGTAAAACTAAATCAAAAAATAAATCAACTTGATTGGTTGGATGAAATTTATGTGGTACCCGCCATGAGTGACAGTGGACTTAGTTTGGGTGCTGCTATTTTGAAAACCCGAGAATTAGGTGAAGGGTTTAGTGTACCCGAAAAATTCAATGATGTTTATTTGGGGTTTGAATATACTTTTGAAAATTTAAAAAAATGTATTCAAGGAAAACCTATTCACATAGAAGAGTTTGATGCGAAAAAGTTAGCTGAAGATATCGATAAGGGAGAAATAATTGGATGGTTCAATGGAAGAATGGAATTCGGTCCGAGAGCTTTGGGTGCCAGAAGTATTTTATGTAAACCGAATGATTTATCAGTTAAAAATAAATTGAACAACATACTGAAAAGGTACGATACGATGCCCTTCGCACCCGTTGTGATGGAAGAGTACTTCGATGATTTATTCACCGAAACTAAATCAAAATATTCAGGTAGATTTATGACATTATGTTACGATACCAAACCTGAATGGATTGAAAAATTACCATCAGTAATTCAAAAGTCTGACGGTACCGCTCGTCCTCAAGTTGTTAATAAAATGACAAATAAAAATTATTGGGAAGTGATTAATCAGTTTAGAGAATTGACAGGAATACCTGTCTTACTTAACACTTCATTTAATATTCACAATGAACCCATAATAGAAGAACCCTGTAGAGCGGTAAAACATCTTACCGATGGTTTGTTAGATAAATTAGTATTCGAAAATTATGTATTACAATATAAAAAATTCTGAGATTTGGATTGATTTTAATTGGGGAGTACACATCGGAGTAAGAGGAATGTCCGATGTTTACTTGGCTGAAATTTTTGAATTTCTACCAGGTGATGATACCCCCTACCTGTACGAAACCACAAACATGCTCAACAACACAAATTATTCGGTTCCTCGAAATTGGTATGGAAAGATGATGGTACGATTATCTACTTTTAATCAAGAAACTTCTGAATTGGAAACTTTAATAGAAGAGACGTATGATGATAGAGGTAAAGATGTCCTGTTTGAGTTAATTTCCGATGAACTGGATGAAGTTAAATTGTGGTTGACATATGTTTACAAGTATGTAGAAGAAACGGGTTGTATACCCCACATTATCACCAACTTCCCTGAAAAGTTATATTTTCCAATAATCAAGGACAAAGAATATTATCGTAGATATTCTATTGCAAGATATAACCAAGAAATATATCATTTTAACGATATATTTTACAATCAGTGTGAGCTTAGTAGATTCAGAAAATTTTGGAGTATCAAACAACCAAGGGATGTCACCAAGTTAAAAAGTGAAGAAATTGTACGTGACATTTTGGGTTTTACAGAAAAAGAGGGTGTGAAGTTATTTTTAGTCGACTGATATTTATAGAAAAAACTTTTTATATGTTAAAAAAACTTTTTTCACAGGGGAATGGATATGTTAAAGTAGATGATAAAAATAGATTCTACTACATGTTACAACAAATGCAATCTAACAGATGGAGAATAACTGTTATAGTTTTGTTTCTTTTCTTTTTCATCATTTTTGGAATCAACATGGCGACATTGTTGGGTATTGGGATTCAAGATTCGTGGAATGAAATGTTACTAATTCTATTGGGTGCTTTTGTCGGAAACTTAAATAAAGTTGTCGACTATTGGTTTAATTCTGAAGATAGAGATAAAATGTTAATCCAAAAAGTAGACGAAGAAGATGGGGTTACCCTCTCTGACGTAAACCAATGACAGAACATATCCAAAATTTATTGTCCACGGTAATACCTGACTACACAATAGAAGTTCAGGAACCCGTCGACAATTTTTTTTGTGATTACCAAATTATTGTCCATCTACAGGGTGATGAAAAGTTGTTAGAGATAGAAGAGGTGGATAATGAAAAAATGATTTTTAATGTGTTCGAAAGAAAAATCAAAACAACATTAAAAAAATATATGGATATTGATTGTAGTATAATATATTCATGGACGGTGGATACAAAATCGCCCAGTATTAAATTATATTAATAGTTTTATTATATTATTTTATTTAATTAATTAGTTATATTATTCTTTATTTATAAAGAATAATAATTATCTCCGCAGGTGAAAAAAGTTCAACGTATCTGAAAATTTTTTCAGTTTTTTTTCTATTTATTTGTATGTTAAATTTTGCACTACAATTTAAAGAGTTTGTCAAGAATCCTGTTCTTGCTTTTACCTTTTTGACTCTCGTCGCAGTTTCATATTTGTACCTCGACAATAAAATGGTTTATGAGTCACAAATCACCCGTCAAGAACAAAGGATTGACAAATTAGAAAAAGATGTGCAAGTTTTACAAGAAAAACTATTGGAATGTGTAGCCTCGGTAAACAAATAATAATTTGGACAACCCCCCTTTTTCTTTTGGGGTGTGTTAGACAACCTGAAACACACGCTGTTGAAGTTTTGGACTCAGTATCTGTAACTATGACAACCACAGATTCTTTGGTGGTGATGACAGATACTATTTTGAAGATGTATGAAGAAAAAAAGTACAAAGAGAAATGTAGAATGGATTCTTTGGAAAATGCCTTGAAACAAATGAAACTCACTCGGACAGCAATCAAAAGAACTGAGGAAGTTATGATAAAAAAAGTATATCAAGATACGGTGATAATTGAAATAGATAGCACTTTTAAAAAATGAGATTAGAAGAAGCCCGTAAAATCTTACAACAATTTAACCTTCCTACTTGTGGTTGTCACTATGGTGGAAATGAGGGTATCATCCGCAAAGCTCAAGAACTTATAGAATCGACTAACCAGACACACACAGATGTTGTCTAATAGATTTATTTCTATTTAATGATGTCGGTTATGACTTTAACAAAAATCCTCTAATATGAGGATTTTTATTTTTTCAGGTATTTATGAATATGAAGTTGCTCGGTAGATTAAAAGATATCATTTTAGAGTCAAGAGACTATGATTGGGCTTTGGAATTTAATAACCCTATGGCATTGATTCAAACCTCCCCATCAGATTGGGATGGATTGGTTAAAGGTTCTAAGGGTAGGTTAAAATTTGAAGAAATGTGGTATGGGGTAAGATCAGGTGTAAAAAATTTGAACAACTCATATTTTAAGAGGGGAAATAATACTTTGGAAGGTATTTTTAAAGTTTATGCTCCTTATGGACACGGAAGTAATGATCCTGAAAATTATGCTAAGGTTGTTGGTGAATGGATGGGGGTTAGTGTCGAGGAACCTCTGACATTTGAAAAACACGGAAGGAAGTTAGCCAAGTCAATCATAAATTTCGAAACAGGTATACCTGTTGGTAGTAACGGTGGTGTAACCTATAAAGATTTTAATACGGGGTTCAACGCCGCTATAATGTAACCCGTAAGTATTTATCACCATGGAAGATTTCGTATTTCTACTTTACAATTATATATTGGCTTACAGACCTCAACTTGAAAGACCTGAAGTTAAGATAGAACATGTGATATATGCATTGAAATACTCAAAAGTCACACAATTATATACTCTATTTCATACAAATCCCAATCAATTTTGGAAAAATATGTTAATAGTCACCTTCATGTTACGAGGGTATTCTTTCGAAGATGCAGTTGAGGAAGTCTCAAAATTATCTATTGTTGATATTACCTACGTATATTCAATAGAAACTGCAATTGATGATTGTGATTATTGTGGAGGGGACGGTAAGGTTGATTGTGATTATTGTGATGGTACGGGTGAAGAAGAGTGTGATACCTGTCAGGGTAGTGGTATGGATACGTGTATGGAATGTCTTGGTGATGGAGAAGGTGACGAAGAAGGTGAAAATTGCGAAGAATGTAATGGTGAGGGAAATGTTGAGTGTTCCGATTGTTCAGGTAGTGGCAAAGATAGCTGTTCTTACTGTATGGGAGACGGTTCAGGAGAATGTGAAGAGTGTGGGGGTGAGGGTGAAACGGAATTAGAAGGGCAAACTAAAATTTCTTATCGTGAAATTACATTTGCGGTGAATGTTCCTTTATTGGAAAAACTTTTAGGGAATGAATTGAAAATAGGTAAAATTACTAATATTAGTAACATATTAAAAAAATACGGGGGAGATGAAATAATAGATTTGAATTCAAATTTTGACGACGAGATTGTATTGGATGCGGAATTGATTGAAAAAAACTTAGAAGAGGGACAAGTACTTAGTATGGATATAACTCCTTTGAGTTAAAAATTGCTTTACAAGTAAAATTTTCGTTTTTATTTTTTACTAAAGTTTCTTTCCCTTGTGAAACTTGTTGGGGAATTGTTTTTTAGAAATAAAAAACTTTCCCCTTTTTTTATAGATAATTTGAAAGGGATTGGGATTCTTTTATGAAATCAAAAATCATTTCATCAGAGAAGTCTGCATTGTCATCCAACATATCTGAAGGTATTTCCGAAAATACCCAATCCAATGACAAGACACCAATCAACATATTTTTTGAATCATATATAGGTGCCGAACAATGTGATTTAGTTCCATTGCTTTGTGCTAATGATCTTATACCTATATCTGTCATATCGTGAATATCCGAATAAAACATTTCTTCGTTGATTATGTTAATAAAATATCCTGAAAAGTTACTAACTAAAAGGTTTTGATATTTTTCTGTTTTTCTTTCTAAACCTTCAGAACATCTCTCATAAGATATTGAGGTTCTTTGCATGGGTGAGTTTGTATAAAAATTTCCACCATTATGAAATTGCCAGATATAAATTCTATCTGCGTTATATTTTCTTCTTAAGTCTCTAATTGCGTAGTGTACAATTTCATCTTTTTTAATTTGTTCCATTAATTTCTCACGTGATATAGAAATTTTTTTATTCTCGTAAGATTTTCTGAAATAACCCGCAGCGATAAGTGCCACAATAATAGAACCCAAAGATGTTATAAAAGTTTTGATTAAGTCTGCATATTCCATGTTATATAAATACACCAACACATTAACTATTCAAGTCAGAACATGTTTTTTTAGCTTCTTTTAGTGTTTCATACCATAATTGAGTTCTATAATAAAATCCGAACCAAGTTTTATGATAAACAAAAAACTTAGTTTCGGATTTATTGTGAAAGGTTAATTTAGACTTTTTTACCTTGTATTTTGGCACTATTTCTTGGTTTTGATGACTTCATCAATAATACCATATTTAACCGCTTCTTCGGCTGTTAACCAAAAATCTCGTGTCGCATCTTTTTCCACTTGTTTTGCAGTTTTACCACAAAAATCACCCAAAAGTTCGAAAAGAATCTTGTTTACCTTTTCCCATTCTTCAAAATTAATACGAGCGTCTTGAATGTTTCCCATCGCACCACCTGAAGTTTGGTGGAGCATTGTCTTGGAAAAACGAAGAGAAGAACGCTTACCCTTAGTTCCAGCACCCAAAAGTACAGAACCCATTGAGGCTGCCATACCTGTGTTTACTGTTCGAATATCTGATTTGATATAGTGCATTACATCAACCATCGACAAACCTGACTTAACACTTCCACCTGGACTGTCAATGTGCATGGTAATATCTAAATTGTCTACTGAATCCAAATACATTAATTGTGCCTGTACGATTGTCGACATATTATCATTAACAGGACCGGCAACCCACAAGAGTCGGTCTCTCATCAAACGAGAAAAAATGTCAATCTGAGTTGCCCTCATTTCTCGTTCTTCCAAAATATAAGGAGTTAGGGAGTTTTCAACCTGTTGTTCAAAATAGTGTAGGTTCATAGAACTAACATTGTGATCACTCATTGCATATTTGACAAAGTCATTTTTCATATTCATGGATTATATATTTAATTTTAGTAGTGGAAGTGGGAATCGAACCCACGACCTGAATGGTATAAGCATTCTGCTCTCACCCCTGAGCTATTCCACTTTAAGTTTTGTCTTTGGCGACGCACCAAGTAAGATGGTGAATTTAAATGCCTGTTGACGATATGCTGGTTTGATTTTGTACTCCTTGATTATATCTTGAATGATTGACTGCATGTGTTCATCCTCAATTTCATAATCGTTGAAAGGGATGTGTTTGTAACCCTTCTCATCAACGTATGCATTTGCCATGAGTTCATCAAAATTTCCTGATGGTGTTGATGCCTTGAAAAGCCGTCGATAACATTCCAACACCGCCAACTCTTCGTTTTTTTTTGCTTGTAGACTCATGGTACAAAGATATATTAAAAATCTGTCAAATCCAACTCGAAATTTGCTAAAGTACTAAAAACTGTGAATATGAAACCACCATCTATAGGTTTAAAACGGAATTCAAATTGTCCTTTTTCACCGTAAACTTTTTCTATAGCATTTTGCCATTCTTCTAATTTTTTCTCTTGTTCGGGTGTCATTTCACAAATCATAATCAAAATAAATTTACTAAATCAAATATAGTAAACTAAATTCATTAAAACAAAAAAGGGTGGAAAAAATTCCACCCCTAATAATTTGTACATGTTTATTTTAGAATAAACCAGCAATTTTCGCCCAAGTCCAACTCAATGGTGAAGTATTTGCTTTTGGGGTTTGTCCTGCCGTAATACCTGAAGGGACTGTACCGTTTACATATGCACTTACTGAGTCAACGTTCAAAACTATATTATTAAACGTCACACCAACTGCAGTAACTCTGTTAATTTGATTCAACCCAGTTATATCAGTAAAGTAGATATCCATCAAGTCCACAATTGAGTTAGCATCTACATTGATTAAATCCTGTCCGATACCTACATACACATCACCATTTTTGATAGTGTGTCCATTAGCGTAAGTACCTTCAGGTCCGTCTAATTCAAAAATGTGTCCCGCGGGATTTATAATTACGAAATTATCGAGTGTACCGCTCCAACTCTGATCGGTATCAAATCCATCATCACCTACGTTCCAAGAAACAACATTGGTAAGATTTACGGTACCTCCAAAACACTCTATACCGTCGTCTTGATTTGCGACAACTTCTATGTTTTCGACTGTAGTACCAAAACCAACACCACCAAGTGTTAAACCATTAATTTCATTACCCGAACCAATATTGGCACCACCATGTCTAATAGAAATATACTTTAATACACCTGAATTATCGTGAGAATTATCGCCACCATATAAACCATTCTGATCGGAAGTAGGAATACCTTCGATTTGAACAGATGAAACATCTCCCGAAGTATTAGATGCTGAAATAGGTGCGTTACCTAAAATAATAACCCCACCCCATAATCCATTCACTGTTGGATCTAAATTGGGGGATGCAAAATTTCCTGATAAGATATCTGAAGGGGTTATTTCATCGGCAACACTTGTGAAAATAATAGGAAGTGAAGGAGTTCCTACCGCATTTAATTTACCTCCACGAGCAATTAATAGTGCAGTTGCGTTTGCACCTGTGCCAGCTTCACCTTTGATAATTGTACCAGGTTGTATAGTAAGAGTTGCACCATCTTCTACGGCAATTCTCCCACCCAACTGATAAACAGTATCTGAATACCAAGTAGTGTTTGTTTTTATATTAGTATTAACCACTCTGTTAGTATTGGGAGTGGGTTCTGGTGTTTCTGTCGGATCACAAGAAGATAATAGTGTAACCGAAAGAAAACCCATCATATAGATTTTGAAATTCATAAGAATTCAGTTTTAATATTTTTTTAATGGTTTCAAACCACCAATAGATATATGAAAATTTTTGAAAAAACTTTAGTAAATTGTTAAATAGTAGTGTGGTGTGTAACCACAGAGTTAAATCGGCGGAAGGTGAGGGATTCGAACCCTCGCGGCTATGACACCCTAACGGTTTAGCAAACCGTCCTCTTCGGCCTCTTGAGTAACCTTCCAAAAAAAAAGGAGGACTTTCGCCCTCCTTTGATGCGGAGGCTCAGGGATTCGAACCCCGGTTACGCTCTCACGTAAGCTTGTTTTCAAGACAAGTGCATTCGACCGCTCTGCCAAACCTCCAAAAAGTGGATTCTTTAACGATTTATGGATTACCCGTTAATAACGGACTTCTCCTTGTTTTCAAGTTTATCTAACTGACGGTAAATGTCAGAAATCTGTTGGGATACCCCAACAACGGTTTTGTCTACTCGACTGTCAATGTGACGATATAGTTTTTCTAATTCATCACGAAGATTTTGGTCCAAACCACTACCAAAATCATATAGTTGTCGTTCTTTAGTTTCTAACTCTCTGTAGAGATTTTCATTTTCTCTTTGGAGATTGTTAATTTCCTTTTTCAAGGACATTGTTGTCATATAATTCACAAACGTACCCACAACCATCATAATAACGATGACTGCACATACACCTAAAATAAATGATGTTATTTCCATAATCTGTTAAAGTATTAATATGTCAAAGAACCCACTTAGTACCCCCGAGAGGATTCGAACCTCCGACCCACTGCTTAGAAGGCAGTTGCTCTATCCTGCTGAGCTACAGGGGCATTTATTTCAGTAACAAATATAGTCCATAAAATGGAGAAAACAAAATAATAAAAAGAAAAAAACCAATAAAAAATAAACTAAAGAACGTTTCAATTTCTTCCTTCAGAGTACGTTTGAAGTATCCTGTATTATTTCTAAGGTTGAAATCTATTGTCATGTAAAAAAACAATGACATATAAATGATGAATTGCATGAAACTCATTTACCGATTTTGGTTACCACATACTTCCATCCAGAGTCGGTATTAATTTGTAATATTGATGCAAAATCACGTGCTTCTTGTTCCGTTTCGAATTCCAAAACTTCCCCAATACCATTCAGCATTATTACAGGAAGAGTTTTTCCTTCACTATTTGTTATATGTTTAATTACTAACCACATATTATGATTTTGTTTTGTGGACCTTGTAGGGCTCGAACCTACGACCGAGTGATTATGAGTCACTAGCTCTAACCGACTGAGCTAAAGGTCCGTTCGAAGGTTCATAAGGGAATTTATTTCACACCCCCTTTTCCACCTACAAGTTTGGTGTGACGGTATTGATTATTCTGCGATAACTTCCTCTGCCTCTACAGTCTCTTCAACTTCCATCTCAACCTCAACTGTCTCATCAACAACAACTGTGGTATCAACTACGGTTTCTTCAACTTCAGCAGTTTCAGCAGTGGTGCAAGCTGTCAAACCTACAACAACCAATGCCATCATCCAAAAAGCGCTTTTTTTCATTTTGCTTCGTAAAAATTTAGTTTATAACGTTTCCGTTGTGGAGGTAGAGGGATTCGAACCCACGACCCTCTGCGTGCAAAGCAGATGCTCTAGCCAACTGAGCTATACCCCCAAATCGATTACAAATATACAACAGGAAATTCAATCTGTCAAATCAATCCAAAGCGTCCTTTAAAGCTTTCTTTAGAGCCACTGAAAATTCCGTTCGTTCAAATGGTATGTTTTCATCCTGAAGTTGCAAGAGAGTGGACTTGGCGGTGGTTTTATTGGTACCTTCACCATAGTACTCCTTTCCACCCATTTCTACTTTTACTTTTACCACAGTTTTTTTGGATACCATCTCGAATGGTCCAATCTGAACTCCTGATGTAGGTGACTCGATGGATAATACTGTTACGTTTATTGGGTTACCATCAGAACATAGAGAAAATTTATCTGAGATAATTTCTTCGGTCATTTGACGAACGCCAAAGGTAAATTTATTGGCATCTACACCGTCCAATGTTGCTAAGGACAAAACGGATGCTACGAAATAACATACAAGATTCATAGTTTAGTAATTTAGGGTTGATTGGTCTTTAAATCCTTTGGATAATAAATACACAGTTGTTATTCCTCCTGAAGTGGGGGATGATATGGTATAGGTTGATGTGTTACCAACGATTGTTGAAGTTTGATTTGAGGTGTTGTTTTTCAATGATGTCCACTCGGATGAGGTAAACAGATAAGTAACGTTACTCCATGGTTGGATACCTAATACGGATTGTATTAGAGAAAAAAGGTCACCTATGGTTATGTTACCATCATTATTCAAATCCCATTGGTGGTAATGGTATGACTTCAGAGAAGTTCTGTTTAGGATAACATCTGTAACCCCATCATAATCTGTTGAAGATATTGTAGATGTTGTTGTTGGGACCACGATTTCAAGGTAATATTCTTTGGATGGGTCATAAGGAAAAGAATAGGATTTTGTCCCATTTATGGTTGTGGAAACATCGTGAATTGCCCATGTAGTTGTTGATACAATATAATCGAATTCTATTACATATGGTAAATTGAAGTAGTTTGGTAAATCATTCCAACGACCATAACCAACGAACTGAATATAATCCTCACCACCAGCATTGTTAGGTTCTCCACCATTCCAATTGGTATATTTCATTCTTCCATATCTGTAAGAAATTGCCATCCAAGACCTATCAATTTCATCGTCTGTCAATACCCTATCGAACACTTCAAATTTACCCAACCTAAATTGACCATAAGTACCATTACCCATATTGGTTATATCACTTTTACCAAAACTGTAGTACATACCATTACCTGGATTAGAATGTGGTACTTCCCTATCAAATGTTATTGTACCAAAATAAGTTCCGTCCAAATACCCCCTCAATGTATTACCATCGTAGGTCATGGTTATTTGATGCCAAGTATTCATAGAGATGGATGTACTGATATTTGAGATTCCAGTTCCATTCCAAAATCCAACTTTTAGAACTCCACTCGATGTTATTTCCATCACTGTTGCGTGCCATCCACTATTGGTATTTCCTACACCTAACTCAGTCACCAAAACACCAGTACTTTGTGGATAACAGAGGAGCTGTAGAGATTGTACTTCTTGGCTGTTAGGGAATGAAGATGCTAAGTTTCCTGTTATCCCATAATCATTCACACCATCAAATTGAATATAATCACCCCCTGATGTATATCTAACAGGTCCGTTGTATAAAGTGGTGTTGGCACTCCCAACATTATCAATCAATGTTGTGGTGTAGTTTTTTGTATCGTAATTATGTACGTAGTCATCCACAGGATTTTCAGTCCATCTCCACCCACCGTTTGGTTCAGAGTAGAATGCCCCTGTTTTGTCTTGGTACAACCCAATCCACCCTGAAGGCCATGTACTATACAAAAAATTATTTTCACCTGTTGTGGAAACTGTGGCTAAGTGACCACCCATGTTCTCACAAGCGGTCTTAGCGTTTGACCAAGATGTACTTGATGTAGAACGATAATACGAATGTCCATTGTAGTTTGTTTGTGAGGTAAATCCTGGTATTACAGAATTTACTCTACGATATAATCTAACTTCAACATTATCTACAGGATTGTTATTTTCATCCAAGACATTTACAGTATGACTGAACTGTCCGAATAAATTCAAAGGTAACAATAATAGTAATAACTTTTTCATAATAACATTTTTGTTCCTGTGGCAATTTGATAGTTCAAAACATTACTGTTTATCTGATAAGTACCGGCAAAACTGATACTCCACTTAAATTTATCCGTAACTTTGAAATCAGTGTTTATCAAAGGAATCATCAGAATACCACTTCGATACCATTGTCCATCGTAGTAAAATATGTAAGGAGAATAAACTGTAAGTAACATTAAGTTAGCTCCGAAACTTTTTCCCCCTCTAAAATTAGTAAATCCTCCACCTATTATAGACCAGTTTCCAAAACTTCCTTTTCCTATTTGTCCAAATGTATAATTTGTACCAGCCATGAGTGTCATTTTTGGTATTTTTTGTGAGGCTAAAATAGAGGTTGTATTGAACCAGTCTTGTTTAAAATTATACATAGATGAATTTGAACCAATCATCATAAAGTTTTTCTTTTTAACTGAACCATATAGGGTAACATTGAGAATATTAACACCTGTTTGGAAGTTCATATTTACCCCTTTGATTACCGTTTGTTTTGTATTTACGTGTGTTATTGAGGAATTAATTTTTACGTTATCGTTTCCTGAATTTGTAATCAGACTATCATTTCTTATTATAACTAAGTCTGCAGCACCTATGAGTGCACCGCGATTAATTCGCTCCGAATTACTACTTTTTTTTCCTCCCCCATTACCGGATTCAGAAGAACCTCCTGATGCTGATGTCGAATTCATCTCACCTAATGCACCTCCTTGTTCGGGTTGGGTACCCTCTGTTTGATTTTGTCCTTGTCCTGAAGTAGATGATCCACCACTATTATTTCCTGATGAATTTCCTGATCCGCCTGAGTTACTTCCTCCTGAATTTCCTGATCCTCCTGAGTTACTTCCTCCTGAATTTCCTGAACCACTCGAATTACCACCGCTAGAATTACCACTATTGTTCGAGTTATTATTAGAATTACCGCTTGAAGTATTAGAATTACCGCCGTCCCCATTATCATTATCACCTGATGTGGAACTGCTGATACCACCCGAACTACTTGCAGCACCTGATATGTTTGAGGATAATGAGGCAGCCATAGAAACAATATTGGTAATATTCGTAATATTACCTGTCATACTGTTTGCTAAGATATTGTTGAAATTATTTGTAACAGTACCTCCGTTTCCTGCACATGGATTCGATCCAGGGGGTGCGGCTGCATTTATAGACGAAACCCAAGCGTCATATGCACCTTGTTGTAATTCTTGATAAGTAAAATTCCTATATTGTCCACCGTAAAACATGGTTACGGTTCCTGAGGCTGAACTGAGTTGTATTGTATTTGGAATACCCGTACATGGGTCTACATAAGTATAGGAATAGGTTTGCCCCAAAAGGGACAAACCCATTCCAAATACGAAAATAAAAGAATAAAGTATTTTTTTACCATCCATT
>Ga0208161_1000943_pt1 | contig 16050 bp, 26 predicted proteins | sample CB_VirMetaG_3_FD_184538 | JGI IMG/M metagenome (GOLD analysis project Ga0208161, IMG submission 184538) | Freshwater to marine saline gradient viral communities from Chesapeake Bay - CB_1508_1S Viral MetaG (SPAdes) (version 4) | ecosystem: Environmental > Aquatic > Marine > Coastal | place: USA...
GCTTCTAAAAATCGTGCCCGTGTCGGTAAAGCTAGAAAAGCATGACGCCCCTTCTACCAAGTCCTGATCACTACCTGCAAAACCTAATAACAATGACAAGTCCCGAAGCAAAACGGATGTGGCGTAGAGCCATCAAGGAACACTTCAATTGTCAATGTGTCTATTGTGGAGAAACTTATGAACTTAATGAACTTACTCTTGATCACGTTATACCTCGTTTTAATGGAGGACAAACAACTACAAGAAATTTGGTTCCATCCTGCAGGAAATGTAATCAGAACAAAGGTACGAATAACTGGCTCACGTGGATGAGACAAACGTTTGGTATTACGCCACGTGAACAACTAATCCTTTCACATATTCAATAATGGCTACTAAAGAAGATCAAGAACTATTTAGAGCCGCTGAAAATTGGTTAACTGAAAACCCTGGTAAAACTCTTGCTGATTGGAGAAAGGAAACAGGCTACACTGGCCCCGCTCTTAAAATTAGAAACCGTAGAGGTGAACCAGTCCGTGTATCTTTTAAAGGTCAAAGCACGGCAGCCCAAACACAAAGAGCGGCTAAAGAAAAACCAAAAACAGAAGAAGAGGCTAAATATCTTCAAGAAGTAAAACGTCAAGCAAGAGAGCAAAGTCAAAGCACTGAGGTTCAGTATGTATCTGGTGGTAAACCTGTTATTGCTGAACATGATGTCAGATTAGCATCTGGTGGCACTAGTGAGTATTTATCAATTTCAGATCCTGAATTTAAAGTATTTAAAGATACTGTTGAATCAAAAGTATACAACAAATTTGGTGACTCTGTAGTTGTAGATATTGATGATGTTTCTGGAGATGTTCGGGTAATTCCCTCACGTGTTCACAATAAATTTGAACCTACTAGTCGCCAACCTGGTGTTGATATACCAATGGGTTCAAATATTGATGAAGCTTTAAAAAAGGTTAAAAAGGTAGTTGAAATGCCCCTTTCTAATCTTTTAGATTTTTCTGGTGGTAAAGCACTTTTAAACGTACTCCCTATGGGTGCTGTTGCTACAGCCGCTTTTACCGCTGCAGACATTGCTCAAGCAGCTCAGGGTGTGTCTTCTGTCCAACAAGCTACCTCTACTCCTGAAGCGGTTGCAGGCGGGTTAGAGGCTGCATCGGGTGCTCTTGATGTAGCTGCTACCAAGGTTCCTGTATTAGCTGCTCCTGCTGCTGTATTTGGAGTAACTGGTGGTGCTATTCGTATGCGTATGGAACGTGACATCGAACGTGAACAGATTCAGCAAGTTATGGCAGGTGAAAGAAGTGAGTACGGTCCAGCTGTAACTCAAACTCCTACACTTACTCGAACTAAATCTAACTACGAACGAAACATCCAATCCCGCATGAAAGCACGGAAACGCCGCTAGAAGCCCCTAGAACCTCCCTCTACCCACCTTTACGCTAGAATATACCTATGACCGCCCCAATCATCGTTACAGGGCCACAGAGAGCAGGCTCACGCATTGCTAGCCACATCCTTTGCTCTGACCTTGGCGGTGTGTTTGTTGATGAGCTTGAATACTGTCTTCCTTTACCGGATAACGCAGTTGTTCAAGCTCCTTTTCTTCTTAAGTCCGTTCTTGAGTTATCATTCATTCTCCCAACTGCTAAGTTTGTCTTTATGCATCGTAACCCTAAAGACATTGTAGCAAGTATGCAACGTGTTGAGTGGTACGCTGACTATTGTGATGATCCTGACTTCTACCCAGCTTATGTCAAACATTGTTATGACTACATCGACATGTTAAAGCAGACGCTAAAACCTGATCGGTGGTTTGACATTCAATATGAATCCTTAAAAGCTCATCACCTCTTTGTAGAGGATAGAACAGACTTTACAACTAAACAACACTTACCTGGTGTCCCTAACGGACCTAAAATTTGGAGAAACGATGAATACATTAGAACTCTTAAAGAGTGACTTTAAACTTTTTCTTCAAGCTCTTTGGAATCAGCTAGATCTACCTAACCCAACCCGAGCACAATACGCTATTGCTGATTACCTACAATATGGTCCTAAGCGTCTACAGATTCAAGCATTTCGAGGGGTAGGTAAAAGTTGGATTACTGGAGCGTTCGTTCTTTGGACGCTCTTTAAAGACAATGAGAAGAAGATTATGATTATCTCTGCTTCTAAGGAGCGTGCTGATAACATGTCTATCTTCCTTCAAAAGCTTATCATGGAGACACCTTGGTTACAGCATATGCAACCCGCTGATGACTCTGCTCGGTGGTCTAGGATTAGCTTTGATATTAAGTGTCCCCCTCACCAAGCTCCGTCAGTTAAGAGTGTTGGTATTACGGGTCAGCTAACGGGTTCACGTGCTGACCTTATGATCCTAGACGATATTGAGGTACCTGGTAACTCCATGACAGAGTTCATGAGAGAAAAACTTCTACAGCTTTGTACTGAGGCAGAATCTATCCTTACTCCTAAACAAGACAGTAGGATTATGTACCTTGGTACACCACAGACTACCTTTACCATTTATCGTAAGCTTGCTGAACGTAACTATAAGCCCTTTGTATGGCCAGCACGTTATCCCCGTAAGGTTAGCCAATACGAAGGACTACTTGCTCCTCAACTTGTTGAAGACATTGATAAAGGAGCTGAATCTTGGGGTGTAACTGACCCTGATCGTTTTGATAACGAAGACCTAGTTGAACGTGAAGCCTCCATGGGTAGGAGTAATTTCATGCTCCAGTTCATGCTTGATACCTCCCTTAGCGATGCTGAAAAGTTTCCCCTTAAGTGCTCTGACCTCGTTATCACTAGCGTTAACCCTACTACTGCTCCCGAATCAGTCGTTTGGTGCTCAGATCCCCAAAACGTCATTAAAGACCTACCAACTGTCGGATTACCTGGAGATTATTTCTACTCTCCTATGCAGCTCCAAGGTGAATGGGATAGCTACCAAGAAACAATATGCTCAGTTGATCCATCGGGTAGAGGCTCAGATGAGACAGCAGCAGCTTATATCTCCCAACGAAACGGTTTTCTGTACTTGCATGAAATGCGTGCTTATCGAGATGGATACAGTGACAACACGTTACTGGACATTCTAAAAGGTTGTAAGAAGTACGGTGTTACTAAACTAGTTATTGAAACTAACTTTGGTGATGGTATTGTTGCTGAATTATTCCGTAAACATCTTCTCCAAACTAAACAAGGTATTGACATTGAAGAAGTACGTGCAAATGTCCGTAAAGAAGACCGTATTATTGATACCCTTGAGCCTGTCTTTAATCAGCATAGGCTTATTGTTAATCGAAGTGTCATTGAATGGGACTTCAAATCAAACCCAGATGCAGCACCAGAAGAACGACTACTATACATGCTATTCTACCAAATGAGTAGGATGTGTCGTGAAAAGGGTGCGGTAAGACACGACGATAGACTAGACTGTCTTTCACAAGGTATTAAATACTTTACAGATGCTTTAGCTATCTCAGCCCAAGAAGCTGTTAAAGAACGTAAACGTGAAGAGTGGAACGACATGCTAGAAGCCTTTATGGACGACCCTCAAAGTGAGACAAACCATATAGTTTTAGGTATGTCTTTAGCTCAAAAAAGACAAGCTAGAGGGAGTGGTAAAAGCTCCCTTCCAACGTGGGTTTAAGAACAGTAAGACACAAAATAAGACACAAGTCATACCAATTGATTTGAACAAGGCGGATGTATAACGGGGGGGAGAAGGGTGGACTCCCCTCCGGGAAAGGGGGAATTCGAGACAAGCTCTCATTCCCCTCTTTACTAAAGACTACTGGATAGAGAACATCTTATTCTACTTATTCACTCCCCCCTTTTGAATCTTGTGAATATTAGAACACTTATCCTACTGTATGGACTAACGTATTAAGAATTAATGACCTTCACCCACACCGCCCAACTCCTACACATTACTCCAGACGCTGAAGATCTTATTAGTTACATGGCTAGGGTATCTAATCCCTCTAACCAGTCAAACACTGAGACCAGTGCTAAACTAATTAAGTACCTAATTAAACATAACCATTGGTCACCTTTTGAAATGGTGAACATGTGTGTAAGTATAGAGACAACTAGAAGTATTGCTGCTCAAATACTTCGTCACCGTTCTTTCTCCTTCCAAGAGTTTAGTCAAAGGTACGCTAAGGTGGAGAAACAAGCCGCTATCCCCCAACTGCGTAGACAAGATCAAAAGAATAGACAGAACTCTATTGATGATCTAGATGAAGTATTAAAGAAACACTTCCAGTTCCGTATAGGTTCACTCTACTCCGACTGCTATGGACTGTATAAAGAACTAGTTGAAGCGGGTGTAGCTAAAGAGTGTGCTCGTGAAGTACTTCCAATGGCAGCTCCAACTAAACTATACATGAATGGTTCCATTAGATCTTGGTTACACTACTGTGACCTTCGTACATCTAACGGTACCCAGCGGGAACACGCTCAAATAGCAGCTCAAATACAAGATATCCTCTACCAATACCTTCCTAACACTTGTGAGGCAATGTGGTCGAAAGAAAGTTAAGGTTAAACGAGTTTAAAGCTACTTATGAAGCCCTAGAAACAGGTACAGTCTGGATAGACCACCTTCTTCTAGGTCTTCTTTACTGGTTAGAGTCTAAATTGATTGATGTACGGGTAAAAAATGAGATAGATGAAGCGATTGAAGAGGTTGTCTTACCCCCTTTACCTGATATGGTCACTCCGTTGTACACAGAAACCCCGTCAGACACGTCTACAAGCCTTCCTAACATGCGTTTAACCGCTCCTTGGTACGTTTCCCCGGATGATACTGTTGAACCGCGTTAAAGGAGCACCTAAAGCTATTTTATTATGATTAAATTGTGCAATGAAGTTACCTACGTTTTACTTTGTGAGAACAATGTCTATTATGTAGGTACAACAAAAGACTTAAAACATAGAGTTCAGCAGCATTTTAATGGTAATGGATCTTCAGTGACTAAACAGTTTAAACCTGTTAAACTTGTTAAAGTCTATGCAGGTAATGTTGAAAAAGAGAAAGTACTGTACGGTAGAGCCAAATATGGCGTTAACAAGTGTTATGGTTACGCCTGGTCTTCCGTTAAAAAATGACAAAAATTTGTCTAACCATATATCATATAAGCAACCCTGATCATTCCCCCATAGGGGGTATCACCATCCCTTATCAATGCCGCTCCGCACTTCGTGCTCCGCTTCCTTTACCACGTGCTTGAGAATGATTATCACTGCACAACACTGATGAGCAAGGGGAGCGGAGCGCGTAGCGCGGAGCGGGAATGATTCTCAATGTGAGTAAGTGTTAGCGATACGAATACGTATTGTTAGCAAATGCTAATACGAATACGAAAAAGTCAAAACATCTGTGGAGCAAAGATAAGCAAACCTGATAGGTTGCTTCGCTCGCACGCAAAAATGCTAATAAATGGATGCTTGACAAGCGGTTGAGTCGGTGCTATACTACGTATGTAGTCAAGAGATGAGACAATGCGAGTCAAACTGAAGGAGACAACATTCACACTAGGTTCTAAGCCTATGAAACAGTTAATGTGGTGTGATTGCGTGCCAAAGGCTAAGCGTAACAAGCCAGCGAAGCTGAATGGTATTCTTGTAGGCGGCGACTCAGCCGTCACCTCAGAAGTACAGGTGTACCATGTCCTTTGAAACCACCTCACGTAGTGGCACACACCCACTTGCAAAACGCCTCAACACGTGCTATGCTGTAAGCATGACAGATAAAGAAGGAGCAGCGATGCAAGCCGAGTATGAAGCTTCCATCCTGTGCCACTCAACGCTCTGTCCACTCTCCCATCCAAACGCTCTCAACACCTGCTACACTACAGACATGACATACAACCGCTCTCAACTCATCACCGCTCTCCATCGTGAGTATGAGTTTCTTTGTCACGATGACTTCGATCCTGACGTTGACTGCACACCTGATGAGTACCTTGCTATGCTTGAGTGCCTCAGTGATGAGGATCTAATCAACGAGTCTAGCACTGATGACATTAACGAGTTGATTGCTGCCTACTGCTGATCGCTACACTTTCCCATCACTTAGCTGATGGGTTTCTGTAGCTATCACAAGTGTCTCGTTACACTTGATTGGCTACGTTCACACCTTATCCATTCACAACATGTTCAACACTGACATCACCATTCCTAGCCGCACATCCGAAGCAGTTAGTCAATTGATTGTCAACCTTGTTCGTGGTGATGTACTTGTTCAATTCAAGAACGGTTACACTTATCACTACACCAATGTTAGCCGTCGTGCTATCACCAATCTCATTATAAATCCTAACATGTCTCTTGGCTTCTGGGTTAATGAGAACTGTGTCAGTGCTAAGCGTACTGATTGTCTCAAACTCAACCTTGCTTGAGTAACAACTAACCACTTCATTTCACATTCACAACATGCTGTTCTACACTGAGCGTTTGACTGCTGCACTTGCTGATCGCTTCACCAATGAGGATGAGATCATCGACATTGCAAACTATGGGTGCAGTGGAGGTGTACCTGGATTCATCTATTACGCACAAACCAATGAGTTCTTTGATGACTTCGAAGACGACATTGAAGACGTGTGCTTTGATGTCTTAGGTGATGAATACCTCTCACAACTTGCCAAGTGTGAGGATAGCATTCAAGGGCTAAAGAACAAGATGGTTTGGTTCACTGTTGAGGAGTATTGTCGTCGTCTTGTTGACATGATGGAGGAAGAAGAGGCTGCCTGATGACTGAAACTAACATCATCCTTGCAGTGATTGGCTGCGTTGGCTTGTTGTCTACGCTAGCGGTGTATAGCCGTGCTAACGTAGCTGTTACCAAATACGAACAACGAATCAAATGACTAGAACTCGTGAATGGCTGCTCCTCAATGCAGTCGAAACATGGCTACATCACTATGGTACAAGTGGCACACCTTCTACCATTGAACAATACAAGGACCTACAAAAGGAATTCCATGATGCTTACATGGCAACGATTACAGTAGATCTTGAGTTGCCACCTGTTGAAGATGAGGAGTCAACTCCTACACGTACAACTCGCAAACGTACAACTACTAAATAATGTTCGCTGTTCTTGAAGGTCACGAAGTTGTTGAGTATTACTCAGACGAAACTGCTGCGTACAACTGTGCATTTGATCTGCTAGATCGTGATGATTCAGAAGATCTCATGGTTGTCGAAATTCTTAAGAAGTTCTAATTATGATCCAACCACGCCTATACGAGGTGACCCTACGTTCAGGTGCTATGTATTTATTAGCACCCGACTCTGAAGCTGCTGCATGGATGGCGCTAGAGTTGTCCCGTGAACGCGATGATGAACTAATCAATGTGAGGCAAGCTGATGAGTGGTAAGTACTATCCAAACAACTGGCAACAATACAAAGAAACTCCTGATGATTTCTTCGAGCCTCATACATTTGAGGAAGTTATGTCTTGGAAGGTAGCAGGCTGGGAGTTACCTAGCTCTATCTGCTGTATCATCCGTGCTAACACCCACAAGGGTAAAATCAAGGAGTTTGTCTATCAAAAACACAGCGCAGCTGAGGCTAAGGTTGCAGCACTAATGAACGAGGGTGTAGAGTTTACTGTCTGCACCGATGAAGCTATCCATTTTGTATCACCCAACAACGACGATGAGCATTATTACGACTGAACAACTAGCTGAGCTAGCTGATGGCTATCCCGAACTTGCTCAGTGCTACGATCTAAATCACATTCATAATCTCAGGGACGCAGCAGAGGAAACGATTGATTACACAAGCCGAGATTGAAACACAGATAGCCTTTGAACGGGAGGCAATTGCACACGGTTTAAGCAGGCTATATAAGAACACACAAGAATTAGAAGATAAGTCTTATGCGTCTGCTAGTGTGTATGGTGTGGCATCTATTGATTCACTCCTCCCTATACTTATCAAATACATTGAAGACACTACACATGACAGGTTGACACGTGGCAGAGGCTATCAATTCCAACTTATCAAAACTTATGTATCTAAACTAGAAGTATTAGCATCTGCTACTATTGCACTTAAGGTAACCTTTGATAAAGTATTCTCATACAAAGACAAAGCTAACCAAGCTGTTAATGTGCTTGATGCTATAGGTCGTGCTATTGAAGATGAGTGTCAGATGAGACACTATGAGGAGAAAGCACCTGGTCTATTAGAAACTTTAAAGAAGAACTATTGGCACAAGTCGATTGGTACTCAGCAAAAGCTGACTGTCATTCGCACTATGATGAACCGTCACAACATTGAGAAATGGCATACATGGGGAAGAGACAATCGAGTTAAACTCGGTGGTTGGCTCCTTGATTGTATCATGGAATCTAGTGGCTGGTTTGAGAAGCTAGTGATACAGGAGCGTTCTAAGCGAGTTCAGTATGTTGTCCCTACTGCAAAGTTCATGGACATCAAAGATGAACTGATGAAGAATGCTGAACTATTTAGTCCTCTTGCATGGCCAATGCTTATCCCTCCAAATGATTGGACAGAGGACAAAGCTGGTGGCTACCTCCTAAACGAAGTGATGAGGGGGCATGACATGGTTCGTAGGGGACAGGGCGGATGTATACAGGGGGAGAAACCAATCCAGTTTCTGAACAAGATTCAAAAGGTTTCTTACTGCCTGAATCCCTTCATCGTAGAGGTAGCAGAGAAGTTAGATCAATTAGAAAGACCAGTAGGTAAGTTCCTTCCTATTGTTCATTATGATCTACCTACTAAACCTGTAGACATTGCAGAGAATGCAGAAGCAAGGAAGAGTTACAGGAGAGAGGCAGCTGAAGTTCTAAATAGACAAGCTCACGAGTTTAGGAAGTCTTGTAGAACTAGAATGACTTTAGAGGCAGTTAAAAGGTTTAAGGATAAAGAGAAGTTTTACGTACCCTGGTCTTTTGACTATAGAGGTAGAGCGTATCCTATACCTGCTTTCTTAACACCTCAAGACACAGACTTTGGAAAAAGTTTATTGAGGTCTTATGAAGAGTCATTCATGACACCTGAAGCTGAAGAGTGGTTAGCATTTCAGGTAGCTACTACATTCGGTCTTGATAAGGCAACGATGCAAGAGCGTTTGCAGTGGGTACAAGATAATACCACATTCATCAAAGCTATTGCTTTAGATCCTATTGAGCGACTTCCTGATTGGGAGTCAGCTGATGAACCTTGGCAATTCCTTGCAGCTTGTGAAGAGTACTATGCTTGTGTCTTAGCTTGTACTCGGTCTCACACAGGTTTGTTTGTTGCTACAGATGCTACTTGCAGTGGTCTTCAGATCCTTGCTGGTTTAGCCCGTGATAAGTCTACAGCGCAGCTTGTTAACGTCCTACCTGGTAATAAGCCACAGGATGCTTACAAGGTTGTTGCTGAGGCAGCTACACCTTACTGTCCTGCTTCTATTCGCCCTTACATGGACAGAAAGACGGTCAAACGTGTAGTTATGACCGTGCCTTACAATGCTAAGCCGTACTCCAATCGTGGGTATATCAAGGACGCACTCAAGGAGAAAGGGGTAGAGATCGACAAAGATGATCTCACCAAGACTGTTAAGGCAGTCAGAGATGCTATGGATGTCGTTGTACCTGGTCCTATGGCAGTAATGTCTTGGATTGAGCAAGAGGTATCCAAAGCTATTGACAGAGGGGAGACACAGCTAACATGGACTACACCATCAGGCTTTGTCGTCACTCAACGTTTGATGAAGAAAGAGAAGGTGACTGTTAAACTACAGTTGCTTGGTCGTTGTGAGTTAGAGGTCGCTGTTGATGACAGCAAGAAGGTAGACAAGCAGCATCACAAGAATGCTACTGCTCCTAACCTTATTCACTCACTTGACGCTAGCCTGCTACACCTGGCTACACTGAGGTTTAACGCACCTATTGCTCTCATCCACGATTCTGTATTGTGTCGTGCTACAGACATGTCGGTACTCAGCACCATTGTGCGAGAGACTTACATGCACCTGTTTGCAGAGCATGATTACCTAACTGACTTTGCCCAACAGATTGAGGCAGAGACTGACCCACCGATCATCGGAGATCTGGAACCAGAGTCCGTGATTGATTCCACTTACTTTTTTTGTTAATGACCCGCACCATCCACAAAACTGAACAGCCTGTTGTCCTTGATGGTTACCAGGCTGTAATGAAGCCCAGCAAATTTGGTTACTCATTGTCTGCTATTGTTGACGCCACTGTTGTTGATGCTCTTGAAACTGATCGAGCAGAGTCTCTCAAGTGGGCAGAGACTAAACTGAAGAACCCTAAGCGTTCTACCCTTAAGCCTGAGCCTTGGGAAGAAGTATCTGAAGGTCAATACAAGGTGAAGTTCTCTTGGAATGAAGAGAGTAAGCCCCCTGTTGTTGACACTGAGGGTACACACATCACTGATGAGTCTATCCCCTTGTACTCTGGTAGTCGTGTGAAGATTGCCTTCTACCAGAAGCCCTACATCCTCAAAGATGGTGTCACCTATGGCACATCGTTGAAGCTTGTAGGTGTGCAGCTTGTGTCTCTTGCCTCTTCTGCGGGCGTTGACACGGGCGACATGGCTGCTGAAGACGTGGCTGCTCTGTTTGGTACCACTCAAGGGTTCAAAGCCTCTGAGCCGAACGTAACCGCTATTTCTGAATCCACCGAAGAAGATGACTTTTGATTACAACGTTTCTAAAGACGACACACTGGGTCTTTACAAAGGCACACTGACTATTGAGCTGCCTGCTATCACAGTTGAGCGCTACAAAGCAGACCGTTCAGACTTCAAGTATGAGCTGCGTCGTGCTGTGTCTGAGATCGTAGAAGAAATCATCGAGAAACAACTAGACGACTGATGGGTAAAGATTTTACAGTTCAAGAATATCTTGACTTGAAATCACGTTTGCGTGGCATTAAACGTTGTAAAGCTCATGCAGTTAAAAAAGAGTTTCTCGTTAGAAAGCTTCTTGAGTTTGCTATTACTGCTTACGCTTGTTTTCACGATGAACACCCATTCAGTCCTATAGAACATGAAATAGAATACGATGTACAGATCAGGCTTAGAGGAGAAGGTCGCTGCTCTTCTTAAAAGCTTGAAGGTTCCTTACGAATATGAAAACTGCAAACTCGCATACGTTCTTCAATGCAACTACATCCCCGACTTTCTTTTGCCGAATGGAATCTTTCTCGAAGTAAAGGGGAGGCTGACAAGCGAGGATCGGAGAAAGATGCTCGCAGTGAAGAAGAGCAATCCCGACTTAGATATTCGATTCGTCTTTCAAGCACCATTTAACAAACTCTACAAGGGATCCAAGACTACCTACGCTAAGTGGGCAGAGAAACATGGCTTCCCTTGGACTTCTTACACCACTATCCCAATCGAATGGCTAACCTAACTTACGGAACACCTGAGTTCTACGCTGAACAGTTTAGTGACTTTCTTGCTGACGCTCAGGCTGATGAACCTCACTACGGTGATGCACTAGTAGAGGGGTTGCTCCTTGCTATCCAAGACTGGCGTAATTACCACTCAAAACAAGTAGATGAATACAACCGCATTGAGCAGCGAGTTCGTAAGGCACTTGCCGTGTGATAACTGTGGGTCATCCGATGCAAACTCTTTGTACACGGATGGCCACACTTTTTGCTTTTCGTGCAATTCGTATGGTCACACCGAAGAATATGTACACATTCATCAAATGTCCACAACAATACAGATGCGTGGCTCAGCCGAACGGTTGCAAAAACGACGTATCTCAGAGAAAGTATGCCAACAATACAGGATTCACAAAGATGGTAGTGTCTTAAGGTTCCACTACTTCAGTGAATCTGGAGTACTTGAAGGCTGTAAAGTAAAGACTAAAGACAAAGTATTCACCTACGAAGGCAATGTACCAGGCACCCTCTTTGGACAACATTTGTTTCCCGCCACTGGAAAACGAGTCGTTATCACCGAAGGAGAACTCGATGCAGCTTCATGTCAAGAAGCTATGCCGGGGTGGCCGATGGTATCTCTACCTAGCGGTGCCGCTTCGGCAAAGAAGTCGATTCAACGGGCTATCCCATGGCTCCAGGGTTATGAGGAGATTGTCCTGTTCTTCGACAATGACGAGGCAGGCCGTAAGGCAACGGAGGAAGCAGCAAGCGTATTGCCACCTGGCAAATGCAAGATTGCATCGTTCTCGAATGATTACAAAGATGCGTCAGATGCCCTCGTTGCCAATGACTCTCAGTCGATTCGTGAAGCTATTTGGAACGCGAAACCTTACCGTCCAGATGGGATCGTTGATGGGAAGTCACTCTTAGATCTAGTTACCACACCATCACCACCTGCAGATCATGACTATCCATTTCACGGATTGCAAGCAAAGCTTCACGGGATTAGGTATGGAGAGCTTATCACGATTACTGCAGGAAGCGGGATCGGGAAATCATCCTTTTGTCGTGAACTCGCAACTCACCTGTTACGTAAAGGCGAACGGGTCGGTTACTTGGCACTTGAAGAGTCCAACCGTCGTACAGCTCTCGGACTAATGTCTGCTGCTGTAGGCAAGTCCCTACACCTCGGTGAACACGATCGAGAGACGCTTGTGGATGCCTATGAGCGAACACTTGCTGACTGGAATCTCTTTCTCTTTGATGGGTTCGGTTCATTCGACCCTGACTTGATCTACAACCGCATTGAGTACCTGGCAACAGGATTAGATGCTAAAGTTATTTTCTTAGACCACCTCTCCATCCTTCTCAGTGGTCTTGATGGCGATGAACGTCGGATGATTGATACCACCATGACAAAGTTACGTTCTCTTGTTGAACGTACTGGTGTCGCCATGTTCCTTGTCTCTCATCTACGCCGTACATCTAGCGATCAGAACCATGAAGAAGGAGCACGTGTTACACTTGGACAGCTGCGCGGAAGTGCGGCAATTGCACAACTCTCTGACGGAGTTATTGCACTCGAACGTGACCAACAGGCCACAGCTGGAGGAAGTAATACAACAGTGCGAGTCCTTAAAAATCGCTATTCGGGCGAGGTTGGTATCGCGTGTAATCTGAGCTACGATCTATCTACCTGTAAATTCAATGAAACTCAAGCCGAACCAGACTTCGACCCAAGCACGGACTTTTGAGGAAGTCCTAGAACTCACTACTGGTGAGTATTATTTTCGTACTTATGCAGAGAATGGTTATCCACTTTACATCATGCCTGAGAATGATCCCGCTGTGTATCTGAAGCGTCCTAACCCACCTACACCTGAAGCCGTAGCCAAAGCACAGTTCATTGACAAAACGTTCGTATGGGAGGGATCAGCAGCGAATAAAGCTGCTAAGTCTTAACCTCCTCTTCAACACACTTATCTTCATTACCAACCTGTTTATTGTCGCTGGTGTAATCCGGCATTGGAATGACGCTTATCTTTGACATTGAAACAAACGGACTAGTTCATGATGTTACCCACATTCACTGTTTGGGCATCTACGATACAGAAACTAAACAGATGCTTGTCTATAATGACGAAGGGGATACTGAACCTCTTACGAGGGGCATTCAACGTCTTGAAGACGCAAGCGAAATCGTGGGTCATAACATTATTAATTACGATCTCCCTGTTATCCGTAAGCTCTATCCTTGGTTTTCCCACGTGGGTAGGGTTCTGGATACTTTGGTCCTTAGTCGTTGTTATCACCCTGATATTATAGAGATCGACAAGAAACGTAAATGGAAACAGATGCCACTGCAACTCTACGGCAGACACTCTTTGGAGTCTTATGGATACCGCCTTGGTGAATGCAAAGGTGACTTCGGTAAAACATCTGACTGGAAAGAGTGGTCGCGTGAGATGCAAGACTACATGATACAAGATGTTGTTGTTACTACAAAACTTTGGAACCACTTTCAACCATACCTAGCTGGGTAGAATTAGAACACGAAGTTGCTACTATTCTAACTAAACAAGAGATACATGGATGGTACTTTGATGAGCCTGCTGCATGGCAACTTGCACAAACTCTCTACACAGAGCTTGACAGCCTTAATCAATTATTACGGCAGCGGTACCCTTACGTCTCAGGACCGGAGTTTACTCCTAAACGACCTAACAAAACACAAGGGTATATCACAGGAGCTACTTTCACTAGACTGAAAGAGTTTAGTCCTACCAGTCGTGATCACATTGCCTGGGTAATGGAGACACTACACGGTTGGGTACCTGATAAGAAGACTGCCTCTGGTAAAGCTACCATTGATGAGATTGTACTCAAAGACATTGGTACAGAAGAATCTCTACAGTTCTTGAGATGCTTTGAACTGACTAAACAGCTTGGCATGTTGTCGGAAGGCAAGAATGCTTGGCTAAAGCTAGTTCGTAACAACCGTATCCATCATCACTGTTCAGTCGCCACGAATACTTTTCGATGCGCACACCGTAATCCAAACTTAGCTCAAGTACCAAGTGGAACACAATTCCGAGCACTCTTTACCGCAACTCCCGGTCAACTTATGGTCGGTGCTGATCTTGCTGGTATTGAACTTCGGATGTTGGCTCATTATCTGGCTAGGTATGACGAAGGTCGTTATGCCAATGTCCTCCTCAATGGTGACATACACCAAGAAAATGCTGACAAGATAGGTATCTCACGCAAACAAGTCAAGACAGTATCGTATGCCTTTTTATACGGAGCTGGCGATGCCAAGCTGGGAAGAAGCTATGATCCTCAACTCACGGAGAAAGATGCAAAGAAAAAAGGTAAGGAGATACGTCAAGCATACATGGATGCAGTTCCTGGACTTGAGAACCTGGTTACTGCGGTTAAGTCCAAGGCGGAATCTGGTTACATCAATTTGTGTGACGGGCGCCGCTGCACTGTTGATGGTAGCCACAAAGCCCTCAACTACCTCCTCCAAGGATCTGCCGGTGTACTAGCTAAACGGTGGATGCTTATCAACCATAATAATACTAAAGAGCTGTGCTGTTCACAGCTAGCATTTGTACATGACGAACTACAATTCGAGTGTGATCCTGGACACGTGGATCAACTACGAACATCCCTGGTACGCTCAGCTGAGGAAGCTGGACAGTACTACAACCTTAGAATCAAAATCGAAGCCGAAGCACAAGTCGGCAAAAACTGGAGTGAAGTACACTAATGGCAGTCAAATCTAAAACCGCACTGGGTAGGGTTGAATTCCAATCCCGTGCCAAATACAAACACACCCGTCAAGGTAATGGCACTCGTAGTCTTCCTTCGCATGGGCGTAAGCTCAAGCGGGGACAAGGTAAGTGAGTCTATTAATTGACGCAGATTTCATCGTATACAAAGCCTGTGCAGGAGCCGAAGTTGACATCGACTGGGGGGATGATATCATCCTTGTCACCAGTAAATTCAGTGAAGCATACAAATCAGTTGAGCGAGAACTCTATCACATCGCTACTGACCTTGGATGTTTTGATGACTCTATTCTGTTCTTTTCTGATAGTGTCAACTTTCGTAAATCTATTGACCCAACGTATAAAGGACATCGTAATAGAAAGAAGCCGTGCGGCTACCGTAGGGTCATCAACAAACTCAAGGAAGACTACCATGTTGTAGTCATGCCTACACTTGAAGCTGATGATGCTATGGGCATCTACGCTACAAAAGAGCAGGGACATATCATCTGCTCACCTGATAAAGACATGCGACAGATACCTGGAGAACTTTATGATTTATCTGATGGTGTCGTCACCGTTACCCCCGAAGAAGGTAAAAGGTGGCACTTCATTCAAACGCTGGCTGGCGACCAAACTGATGGCTATGGTGGCGTTCCTGGGTACGGAATCAAACGTTCAATCTCCTTCTTCGAAGAGAACGGATACACGTGGGATGCTGTTGTCGAAGCTTTCGCTTCCAAAGGACTTGATGAGTCAATCGCCCTCCAGAATGCAAGACTCGCCAAGATCCTTCAGCATTCCGATTATGACTTTACCAACCAATGCGTCAAACTATGGACCGCCACCAGCGGTAGTTGAGTTAACGCTTGAACAGCAATTCAAGATG